>Ga0196970_1001089_pt1 | contig 21246 bp, 15 predicted proteins | sample S1v_513CmetaG_FD_148672 | JGI IMG/M metagenome (GOLD analysis project Ga0196970, IMG submission 148672) | Soil microbial communities from Anza Borrego desert, Southern California, United States - S1+v_5-13C | ecosystem: Environmental > Terrestrial > Soil > Desert | place: USA: California...
GAGAACCCCGCCGAGGCCGTGGACATCGCCGCACTGGTCGAGGGCACCACGGAGACGGGCCTGCCCAAGCGTCGCTCCCACGGCACCGAGGCGCCCACCTGGGACATGTCGGGTGGCGACACCGCCGCGGCGTCGGCCATCCCGCTCGCACCGAGCGCGGAGTCGCTGGCCGGCGCGGCCGCCGCGCAGCCGGAGGAGGCCTGGAAGCCTCCGATGATGCAGACGTCGACGCCGCTCGTCACGCGCAACCCGGGCGCCACGCCGCACGCCGCACCCGGGCTGCCCAGCCGGGCGCCCGCCGCACCGGAACCCGCGGCCGCCCCGACGTCCGGGCTGCCCACCCGGTCGCCGTCCACGTCGACCGGCTCGACCCTGCCCGTGCGCACCTCGACCGGCAGCCAGCCGCCCGTCCCGCAGTCCGCGGTCGGCGGTCCGACCGCGTCGGGCCTGCCCGCTCGTCGGCCCACCGGCCCGGGCGGTCCGACCGCCCCTGAGGCCGTCGCGACGTCGTCGGCGACCGGCCCCGCCAACGTCGAGGGTCGCACCGCGATGTTCGCCGGCTTCCGGTCCCGCCGCGCTGAGCTGCAGGCCGCTGCCGTCCAGGAGGCCGGCGCGGAGCCCGCGATCGGCTCGGCCGACGCCGTCGAGCGCCTCGCCGCCGCCGCGACGAGCGCCGCGTCCTTCTTCCGCCGCGACGCCGGCGAGGCCACCCCCGCCGACGACGCCGCCGAGACGCCCATGGTCATCCCGGCACTGGTGGACGACGACGAGGACTACGGCGACGCCGCCTTCGCCCCGGACGCCCCGCCGGTCGAGGCACCCGTCGCCGCTCCCGCGGCCGCCGCAGCGCCGCCGGTCGCGCCCGCACCGCCGCAGCCCGCCGCGCAGCCGGCAGCACCGGGCGAGGACGAGCCCTGGCAGCCCCAGTGGCAGGTCGCGGGACAGCCCGCCCCGGCCCCCGCCGCGGCGCAGGCCGTGACGCCGGCCGGTCAGAGCGAGGACGAGCCGTGGCAGCCGGAGTGGAAGGCCGCCGACGCCGAGGTTCCCGAGTGGCGCCCCGAGTGGCCGGTGGACGCCGAGGAGGCCGCAGCCCAGCCTGCCCCGCCCGCGCCGCCTGCGTGGCAGCCGCCGGTGCCCGAGCCGCAGCCGGTCGCTGAGGCGCCTGCGTGGCAGCCGCCGGTGCCCGAGCCGCAGCCGGTCGCTGAGGCGCCTGCGTGGCAGGCGCCGGTGCCCGAGCCGCAGCCGGTCGCTGAGGCGCCTGCGTGGCAGCCGCCGGTGCCCGCGCCGCAGCCGGTCGCTGAGGCGCCTGCGTGGCAGCCGACGCCCGGCCCGTGGGTGACCGCGGAGCCCGTCAGCGAGCCCGTCGTCGAGGCTGTCGTCGAGCCCGTCGCCGAGCCGGTCGTCGAGCCCGTGATGGCACCGGTCGCGGACGCAGCGCCGCCCGCCCCCGCGGCGCCGCGGACCCCAGCTTGGCCGTGGCTCCAGCAGGAGCCCGAGGCCGCGCCCGCGGAGTCCGTCGCGGCACAGCCGCCGGCCTACGTCCCGCCGACGTTCGGCGCGCCGACCGGTCCTGCCGTCCCCGTCGGCGCACCGTCCCCCGGCGCAGGTCAGCCGTACGAGGGCGCGGCCTTCCAGAGCTCGGTCAACTTCGCCGACCTCGTGCAGGGACCGACCCGCCGCAGCATGCGGGAGCAGAAGCGCCGCGGGCTGTTCCGTCGTCACAAGCCGGCGCCCGCCGCGCCCGCGCCGACGGCGGCTGCCCCGACGGCTCCTGCGCCGACGCCGCCCGCGTACGTGCCGCCGGTCGCCACCGCGGCGCCCGCCGCGGCCCCGGCCCCGGCGCCTGCTCCGATGGCCGGGCTGCCCGGCGCGGCGGCTCCCGTCGAGATGCCGGTCCGGCAGTCCGCCTGGGGTGCGCCCACCAACGGCTCGCACGCCGTCGCGGAGCCCGTCCAGCCCGAGCCGCCCGAGTGGCAGCCGCCGGTGTTCCAGGCTCCGCCGTTCACGGAGGCTCCGCCCGCCCCCGAGCCGACGCCGGTCGTGCTCGAGCCCGAGGTCGAGCAGGCCTGGGCGCCCCAGTTCCAGGCACCCGCGCCCGCGGCACCGTTCGCCCCGATGCCCGAGCGTGCCGTCCCGGCTGTCGGCGCGTGGCAGGCTCCCACCTGGTCGGAGCCCCAGCAGGAGGCGTGGCCGAGCCACGAGGCCCCGGCAGCGCGTCCCGCGCTCGCACCCGAGCCGGCGTCCGGCCTCCCGTCCCGCACACCTGCCGCACCGGCTGCGCCGGCCGCATACGGCGGTCCGACCAGCTTCACCCCGCAGCCGATGTTCGGGTTCGACGACGAGATGACGAGCATGCTCGCCCAGCGGGCCGACATCGCCCAGCAGGCGCTCGCCGAGCTCAACCAGCTGTCGATGTACCGGCCGCAGGCGGTGGCGACGAGCTCCGCGTCGTCCCTCCAGCGCCGCACCCCGGGGACCATCCCCGCGGCGCCGGCCATCGCCACGACGTCGTCCGCGCCCCGACCGGCGCGCGACGCGAACCAGGTCCGTTCCCTCCTGTCCAGCTTCCAGTCCGGCACGTCGCGCGGGCGCCAGCTGGCGGACGGCGACGGCGCCCCCACGAACACCGGCGACAACGGCCTCGCCGGGAGCGAGGAGGGTCCGGCAGGTCACGGGGAGCCCGTGACGACGCCGGACGGTGACCTGACCCCGCGGGACGCCACATGGTGACCGCCGAGACACCCAGCCATGCAGAAGACGGTTACCTCGAGGAGGACACGTGACAGCGATCAGCTCGGATGCAGCCAATTTTGGCTGGCTCCTGGACAACTTCGTCAGGACGGTGCCAGGGACACGACACACGCTCGTCGTGTCCGCCGACGGCCTGCTCATGGCCATGTCGGACAACCTGGACCGGACAAGCGGTGACATGCTCGCCGCCATCGTCGCGGGGCTCTCGAGCCTCACCCGCGGCGCTTCCCGCCAGCTCCAGGCCGGAGAGGTGCGTCAGGCCATCGTCGAGATGGATGAGCTCTTCCTGTTCCTCATGAGCGTCTCCAACGGATCCGTGCTCGCCGCGGTCGCTGACACCACCTGCGACGTCGGCCTCATCGGGTACGAGATGGCGATGCTCGTGTCGCGCACCGAGACCACCCTGACGCCGCAGCTCGTCACCGAGATGCGCGGCCAGCTCCCGGTCGACGGTGCGGTCCGAGCGGTCGGGTGAACGTGTCCATGGCGACGAACGAGCAGCCGTTCGGGGGTGCGCACCGCGTCTCGCACCCGGCGTCGGACGACGGTGGCGAGTACGAGGCTCGCACCGTCCGCCCGTATGCCGTCACGGGTGGCCGGGTTCGCGCAGCGAACTCCGACCTTCCCCTGGAGGCGCTCGTCGAGATGCTTCCCGGGGCGGCCAACAGTCAGGGCCTGCCTCCCGAGAAGAGGGCAATCCTGCAGCACGCCGCACACACCTTCGTGTCCGTCGCCGAGCTCTCCGCACTCCTGCGGCTGCCGCTCGGTGTCGTACGCATCCTGGTCACGGACCTGTCCGAGTCGGGCTTCGTCCGTGTCCACACGTCAACGCCGGTCAGCGTTCACACCGGCCAGTCCCCCGCCCTGTCTTTGAGCGTGCTGGAGAGTGTTCTCAATGGCATATCAGCCCTCTGACACCGCTGTGACCGACCGGACGACTGTCGGCGGGGGCGTCGCGCCCACCGTCGTGAAGATCGTCGTCGCCGGAGGCTTCGCAGTCGGTAAGACGACGTTCATCGGTTCGATCAGCGACATCGAACCGCTCAACACCGAAGCTGCCATGACGGAGCACTCGGTCGGGGTCGACGACGCCGGCGGCGTCACCGACCGCAAGACGACCACCACCGTCGCCATGGACTTCGGTCGCATCGCCCTTCCGGGCTCGCTGTGGCTGTACCTGTTCGGCACCCCCGGGCAGGACCGGTTCCTGTTCATGTGGGACGACCTGGTCCGTGGCGCCATCGGCGCCGTCGTCCTCGTCGACACCGAGCGTCTGGACCAGTGCTTCCCCGCGGTCGACTACTTCGAGTCCCGTGGCATCCCGTTCGTCGTGGCAGTGAACTGCTTCGACGGCGTGGCCCGCCACCAGCTCGAGGACGTCCGCGAGGCGCTCTCCGTCCCCGCTCACGTGCCGCTCATGTACACCGATGCGCGTTCGCGGGCCGCTACCAAGCAGACCCTGATCGCTCTCGTGCAGCTCGCCATGGAGCGGCTGCGCGGCTGATCCGTCGCCGACGGCGTCGCGGAAGTCCTCCCCCGCGTCGCCGTCGTCGGCGGACCGGTACGGCTCCCCGTACCGGCGGCCGGCAGCCCCGCCACGGTGGTGCCGGCCCGCGGCTGGCTACGCTCGGGGGCACAGGTCACCCGCCCCGGTAGGACGGTCGCGATGCTCATCTACGCCGACGGCTCCGCGCTGAGCCGCGCGTTGGCGAGCGACGCCGAGTCGGCGTCCTGGATGCGGTGGGCCGATGCCCACGCCGACCAGCTGGTCACCTCACCGTTGGGCCTCACGGAGCTGCGGCGCGCCGCGGACCCGCTCGGTCCCGTCGCGCGCCAGAAGGCCCGTGACGTGGCTGACGCGATCACCGTGGTCCGCTTCTTCGACCGGTCGCTCGAGGCGGCGACCCTGTCGGCGTCGGTGCTGCCGCCGTTCAAGGCGATCCACCTGGGCATCGCGATGGCGCACCCGGAGGTCGGTGCCATCGCCACCTACGACGCTCTCCTCGCGCAGGTGGCGGGCCTGCAGAAGGTGAAGGTCATCACCCCCGGGCGGCCCAGCTACTGGTGGCTCTGACGTCGTCGCTGCCGCGTCGTGCCGGGCTGGCACAATGGGGGCCGCTCCGCTGCCCGGCCGACGACGCCGGGCGCGCGGGCATGGAGGGCTGCCAGAGCGGCCGAATGGGACGGTCTTGAAAACCGTTGTGCAGCAATGCACCAAGGGTTCGAATCCCTTGCCCTCCGCCACCGCACCACCACCGCACCACTGCCTGCCCGCGCCCGCCGGCGTCTGCCCCGCCGGGCGCCCCCGCGGCGTCGGGCGCATACTCCTCCCCAACGGCACAATCCGGACGTGAGGAGCGCGGCATGGGCGACGTCGGCGAGCGGCGCGGTCCGCGGGTGTGGACCCGGTTCTGGCGGGTGGTCGGCGCGGTGACCGGTGCCGCGGCTCTGGCGCTCACCCCGGCAACCGCGCACGGGGCGCCGACCGCGTCGCTCGCGGGGACGGTGACGGCCGTCGGCGGCGGCGCGCTCGACCTCATCGTCGTGCACGCCTACGACGCCGACACCCACGCCGCGGTCGGCGAGACCATGACGGACGAGAACGGCGAGTACGTCATCGGCGGCCTGGAGCCGGGCGAGTACGTGCTCTGGTTCGAGGACACGCCGCACAACTTCACGCACGCCGCCGAGTGGTACGACGGCGCCTACCGCATGGAGGACGCCACGCCGGTGTCGCTCACGGAGGGCCAGGCGCGCACGGGTGTCGACATCGAGCTCGAGCTCGCCGCCCGCGCGTGCGCCGGCGTCTTCGACTACTTCGACCAGGCGGCCGTCGGCGCCTCGATCTACGCCGAGCGGGTCGACGGGCTCGCGGCCGGCGCGACGGTCGAGCCGCCGGGCTGGACGTGCGTGGAGAACCTCCCCTCCGGTGACTGGCGCGTGCAGATCGGCCGTGAGGGGTACGTCAGCGAGTGGTACGACGACGTCGCCACCCGCGCCGAGGCGGCCGTGACGTCGCTCGCGCCCGGCGAGCAGCTGGACATGGCCGTCGTCCTCGAGTGGAGCACCGGCCTCTCCGGGACGGTGACGGACACGCGCGGCACGCCGCTCGCCGCGGAGGTCACCGCCCAGGACGCCGGCGACGCGACCCGGACGCGCACCGTCACCACGGCCGCGGACGGCACCTACGCGCTGCCCCTCCCGCCCGGGGAGTGGATCGTCTCCTTCGACGCGCAGGACCCCGCGTACGAGCCGCAGTGGTTCGACGGTGCGGCGTCGGCGGACGAGGCCGAGCCCGTCCTCGTGGGCACCGGTCCCGTGACGGGCGGGGTGGACGCGGCGCTCGTCGGGCCGCCGGCGTTCAGCGACGTGCAGCCTGGCCAGGTGTTCTACGACGAGATCCGGTGGCTGGCCGGTGAGGGCATCACGACCGGCTTCCCCGACGGCACCTTCCGGCCGCTCGGGACCGTCTCGCGGGAGGCCATGGCGGCGTTCCTGCACCGCTTCGCGGGGGGCGGGCCGTCCGGCACCCCGACGCCCGTGGCGTTCAGCGACGTCGGCCCGGGCAACCCGTTCCACGACGACGTCGAGTGGCTCGCGCGGGAGGGGATCGCCACGGGCTGGCCCGACGGCACCTTCCGGCCCGCCGCGCCCGTCGAACGGCAGGCGATGGCCGCGTTCCTCTACCGGTTCGCGGGCGAACCGGCGTTCACGCCACCGGCCACGTCACCGTTCGTCGACGTCAGCCCGGGCGACGCCTTCTACGCCGAGATCTGCTGGCTCGCCGCCGAGGGCATCACGACCGGGCGGACGACGCCGGCCGGCCTCGCGTTCGAGCCGGCTGCGGCCGTGGAGCGGCAGGCGATGGCGGCGTTCCTGTTCCGCTTCGCGGAGGCGCTCATCCCCGCCTGAGGCGTCACCGGACCGCCCGGCGCGGACCCGCCCGAGGGCCACCGCCCGGCGTCGGCGCGCGGATATGCTCTGCACCAGTTCACCGGTGGCACGCCCCCACGCCCCCGAGACGACCCCCGCCGCAGGTGCCGGGGGACGGCGCCGGGTCCACGCCCCTGACCCGGGCGACGACGCGAGAGGGGAGGGGAGCGATGGCGGTCACACCGCCGGAGAAGGCGAACATCCGCCAGGTCGCGTCCCTGGCCGGCGTCTCGCCGATGACCGTCTCCCGCGTCCTGAACGACTCGCCCAAGGTGCTGCCCGACACCCGCGAGAAGGTGCTCGCGGCGATCAGCGAGCTCAACTACCGGCCCAACGGTGTCGCCCGCGCGCTCGCCACGCAGCGCACCCGGCGCATCGGCGTCCTCATGGACAGCGTCGCGGAGTACGGCCCGACGAGCACCCTCCGCGCCATCGAGTTCGCCGCCCGCGAGGCGGGCTACTCGGTGACGTCGGTGTCCATCCGGGACGAGGAGCACCTGTCGCCCGAGGAGTCGGTCGCGCACCTGACCGACCAGGGCGTCGAGGCGCTCTGCGTCGTGGCGCCGCGGTCGTCGTCGGTGTCCGCCATCCGGCGGATCGACATCGGGATCCCGGTGCTGGTGGTCAAGGCCGAGCGGGACGCCGCCTTCCTCACCGTCTCGGTGGACCAGCACTTCGGCACCCTGCTCGCCGTCGACCACCTGGCCGCCCTCGGCCACACCGACATCCTGCATCTCGCCGGGCCGCTGGACTGGCTCGACGCCCGCAGCCGGGAGCGCGCCTTCCACGCCCGCGCCCAGTCGTGGGGGATGCGCGAGCGGCCGATCGTCGTCGGCGACTGGACCTCCGACTTCGGCTACGAGTTCGCCCGCGAGCTCACGACGCTCCCTGAGTACACGGCGATCTTCGCCGCGAACGACGAGATGGCGCTCGGCGTCATCCACGGCCTGCACGAGAACGGCATCCGCGTGCCCGAGGACATCAGCGTGGTCGGGTTCGACGACCTGCCGATGTCGCGCCACTTCCTGCCGCCGCTGACGACGGTGCGGCAGGACTTCCACGCGCTGGGCCGCAAGGCGATGGAGGTGCTGCAGGCATCCATCGAGGGGCGCCAGATCCCCCAGCGCACCAAGATCCCGGCCGAGCTCGTGGTGCGGGAGTCGTCGGCGCCGCCGCGGAGCGCGCGATGACCGCCCGCCAGACGACGCTCCGGCAGACCACGGCCCGCCCGACCGTGGAGATGCGTGGCATCTCGATCTCGTTCCAGGGCGTGCCCGTGCTGCGCGACGTCGACCTCACGCTCTTCCCCGGCGAGGTCCACTCGCTGATGGGCGAGAACGGGGCCGGCAAGTCCACGCTCGTGAAGGTCCTGGCCGGGGTCTACCAGGCCGACGCCGGCACGATCGCCATCGACGGCGAGCCGCTCCGGGCGCGGGACGTGTCGGGCGCCCAGAAGGCCGGCATCGCCGCCGTGCACCAGGAGCTCGGTCTCTGCGCGAACCTCACCGTCGGCGAGAACGTCATGCTCGGCAACGAGGTGCGCGGCCCGTTCGGGATCGACTGGAGCCGGACGCACGCAGCAGCCGGGGTGACCCTCGCGGAGCTGGGCCTGGAGGACCTGGACTCCCACCAGCCGCTCGCCGCGCTCGCACCCGCGGCCCGCCGGCTGGTGGGGGTGGCGCGGGCGATGGTGGCCCAGCCGCGCGTCCTTGTGCTGGACGAGCCGACGGCCAGCCTCGACGCCGGCGAGGTGGCGCAGCTGTTCCGGGTGATCAAGACCCTCCGGGAGCGCGGGGTGGCGATCGTCTTCGTGTCGCACTTCCTCGAGCAGGTCTACGCGATCAGCGACCGGATCACGATCCTGCGCGACGGCGCCCGGGTCGGTGAGTACCTGCCGGACGACCTGGACCCGGCCGAGCTGATCTCCAAGATGTTCGGCAAGGACATCGCGAGCCTGCAGGCCATCGGGTCTCAGCGGAAGGCCCACCGGCGGGAGCCGACCGCGCCGCCGGTGTACCGCGCCGTCGGGCTCGGCCGCCGCGGGATGATGGCGCCCACGAACCTCGAGCTCTACGCCGGCGAGATCGTCGGGCTGGCGGGGCTCCGCGGGTCGGGGCGCACCGAGCTGGCGCTCCTCCTGGGCGCCGCCGAGGCCCGCGACTTCGGGCAGACCTACGTGGGCGGCAAGGCGACGGCGCTCAACAGCCCGCGGGACGCGCTGCGGCGGCGCATCGCCCTGCTCAGCGACGACGGGCACGACGGCGGGGTGGTCGCCGAGCTGACGGTGCGGGAGAACCTGCTGCTGTCGCTGCAGTCGCTGCGCGGCTGGACGCGTCCGCTGTCGAAGCAGGAGAAGGACTCGGTCGTCTCCACGTTCATGGAGACCTTCGCGATCAGCCCGCCGGACCCGGAGATCCGGGCCAAGTACCTCTCCGGCGGCAACAAGCGGAAGCTGGCGCTGGCGACGCTCCTCGCGACGAGGCCGCGCGTCGTCATCCTCGACGAGCCGACGGCCGGGGCGGACGTGTCGTCCCGGATCGACATCCTGCGGCACATCGCGCAGTGCGCGACCGACGGGATGGCGGTGGTCTTCATCTCCTCGGACCTCGGTGACCTGGTGCGCGTGAGCGACCGGATCGTGGTGCTCAAGGACCGGCGCAAGATCGGCGAGCTCAGCAACGGTCCCGCGATCAGTGCCGACACGATCATCGAGATGATCGCCGCCGACGGCCGCGACGAGGACTGACCGGGCACCCCGCGGCCGCCACGCGGCACCACCTCTAGGTCGTGTCAGGGAACACCGCCGATACGGCGGTCTTCCCTGACCGAACCAGTCGGGCGGGCGCCGGGCGGGAGTCGGGCGGGGGTCGGGCGGGCGCCGGGCGGGAGTCGGGCGGGAGCCGGGCGGGAGTCGGGCGCCCACCCGGAGGTCGACCCTGCCTCGCCCCCGGGTCTGTCAGCGAATGCGGCGCCATGCGCCGCATTCGCTGACAGACCCCCGCCGAGAGCCCGCCGTCGCCGCCGGGGGAGATGCCGAAGCGTTACCTGATCGTCACCAACGCCTCTTGACCGTGCGAGTCGTGGTATCGGTAACATCATGCGTGTTAGCGGTATCACGACGCACCGGACGCCGCACGGGCAGGCGGAGTGACGACGTCGTGAGTGGTGAAGTCGGGCGACCAGGGCGCCCGCCCGCCTCCCACGACAGTGACCACGTGCAGTCGCGCCACCGGACGCAGACGTCCGGGACGCCTCTCAAGGAGGAGATGCATGTTCCGTAGGAAGACGTGGGCCGCAGGTGTGGCCCTGGTCGCAGGACTGTCCCTGGCCCTCACGGGGTGCACGGGCGACGACGCGGACCCCGACACCGACACCGACACCGACGAGACGACCGGGGAGGAGCCCGGCGGCGACGACGAGCTCATCACCGTCGGCTTCGTGGCGGTCGGCCCCGAGGGTGGTTGGCGGGCGGCCAACGAGAAGAACATCCAGGACACGTTCACCCAGGAGGCCGGCTACGACCTGCGGTACGCCCCGGCGACCAACCTGGACCAGAACTCGCAGATCGCCGCGTTCACGTCGTTCGTCGACGAGGGCGTCGACGTGATCCTGCTGTCGGCCACCGAGGGCTCCGGCTGGGAGGACAGCCTCCGCCGGGCGCAGGAGGCCGAGATCCCGGTCATCCTCATCGACCGTGGCATCGAGCCTGACGACCCCGACCTGTATGTGACCCGCATCGCCCCCGACAACTTCGTCGTGGCGCAGGGCGTGGCGAACTGGGCCGTCGAGGCCTTCCCCGAGGGCGCGAAGTACTTCACGCTCGAGGGTCCGGCGGGTGTCGGCGTCGTCAACGAGCGCAACCGCGGCTGGGACGACGTCATGGACGCCAACCACCAGTTCGAGAAGGTCGGCGCGCAGACGGCCAACTGGTCGACGGAAGAGGCGAAGAGCGTCTTCGAGACCGTGCTCCGGGCCAACAACAACGACATCCAGCTCGTGTTCGCGCAGAACGACGAGATGGGCCTGGGCGCCGCCCTCGCCGTCGAAGAGGCCGGCCTGACCCCGGGCGTGGACGTCAAGATCGCCACCATCGACGGCACCAAGCCGGCGCTGGAGGCCCTCGCGGCCGGTCGCCTCAGCTTCGTCGCCGAGTACAACCCGCTGTTCGGCGAGACGGCCAAGCAGGTCGTCGAGAGCGTGCTCAACGGTGAAGAGGTCGAGTCCTACATCATCGTCGAGAGCGGCACCTTCGACTCGCCGGAGGCTGCGACCGAGGCCCTGCCCACGCGCGAGTACTGAGCACCACCCAACGCCCGGATCGTGCGGCCGGCCCGTCATCCCGGCCGGCAGCACACCGCGGACCATGAGCGGCGCGGGACGCCACACCCACGGGTGGCGCCCCGCGCCGCACGGGCCGCGTCGACAGCGAGGTCGAAGTGAGGAAACGCAATGGCTGAGTCACCACCAGTCGTCGAGATGACGGGGATCTCCATCGAGTTCCCGGGCGTCAAGGCGCTCGACGGCGTGGACTTCCGGCTGTTCCCCGGCGAGGTGCACTCGCTCATGGGTGAGAACGGCGCCGGCAAGTCGACGCTCATCAAGGCGCTGACCGGCGTCTACAAGATCGACTCCGGGACGGTGAAGGTCCGCGACGCCGAGCGCCGGTTCCACGGCACGGCGGACGCGCAGGCGGCCGGCATCTCGACCGTGTACCAGGAGGTCAACCTCTGCACGAACCTCACCATCGGTGAGAACGTCATGCTCGGCCACGAGGTGCGCGGCCCGCTCGGCATCAACCGCCGGGCCACCTTCCGGGCGGCGACCGAGGCCCTGCGCAAGCTCGGCATCGGGCACCTCGACCCGCGCGCCCCGCTGTCGTCGATCTCCATCGCCATGCAGCAGCTCGTCGCGATCAGCCGCGCCATGGCCACCGACTCGACGGTCCTCATCCTCGACGAGCCCACCTCGAGCCTCGACGCGGCCGAGGTCGACCAGCTGTTCGGCGTCATCCGCCGGCTGCGCGCCGAGGGTGTCGCCATCCTCTTCGTCTCGCACTTCCTGGACCAGGTGTACGCGATCAGCGACCGGATCACCGTGCTGCGCAACGGGCGCTACGAGGGCGAGTTCCTGACCCGCGACCTCCCCCGTGGCCGCCTGATCGCCACGATGATCGGCAAGGACCTCGAGGCGCTCGCCTCGCTGGAGTCCAGCCGCGAGGCACGCCACACGGAGACCACCGACGAGCCGCTGCTGAAGGCCGACGGCATCGGCCGCAAGGGCTCCATCGAGCCCACCGACGTGAGCGTCCACCGCGGCGAGGTCGTCGGCTTCGCCGGGCTCCTCGGGTCCGGGCGCACGGAGCTCGCCCGCCTCCTCTACGGCGCCGACCGCGCCGACACGGGGACCATCACGCTGGACGGGAAGAAGGTCGCGCTCACCAGCCCGGTGTCGGGCCTCGACAACCGGATCGCGTTCTCCACCGAGAACCGTCGCGACGAGGGCATCGTCGGCGACCTCACGGTCCGGGAGAACGTCGTGCTCGCGGTGCAGGCCAAGCGTGGCTGGGCGCGCCCGCTGTCCCGACGCGAGCAGGATGAGATCGTGCAGAAGTACATCGCCGCGCTGAACATCCGGCCGGCGAACCCGAACATGCTCGCCGCGAACCTCTCCGGCGGGAACCAGCAGAAGGTGCTGCTCGGCCGCTGGCTGGCCACGCAGCCCCAGGTGCTCATCCTCGACGAGCCGACGCGCGGCATCGACGTCGGCGCGAAGGCGGAGATCCAGGACAGCGTCGCGAAGCTCGCCGACGACGGTGTAGCGGTCGTCTTCATCTCCTCCGAGCTCGAGGAGGTCGTGCGCATCAGCGACCGGGTCCTCGTGCTCAAGGACCGCGCGAAGATCGGGGAGATCGTCAACGGTCCCGAGGTGACGGCCCAGATGGTCGTCGAGCTCATCGCCGCGCACCACGAGGAGCCGCTGCCGGACGGCGACCCGACGGACGACCCCACCACCGACGGCGCCCTGCGCGCCCCGACCACGGAAGGGGCGTCGGCAGCGTGAACGCCTCCACCCCCACCCTCACTGCGAGGCTCACGGAGCTGCTCCGCAAGCCCTTCGTCTGGGGCGTCCTCGCGATCCTGCTGCTGCTCGTGGTGAACCTGCTCAAGGACCCGAGCTACCTGGCGATCCGGGTGAACCCCACCAACGGCAACCTCGCGGGCAACGTCCTCGACATCCTGCGGGCGTCCGCGCCGATCGTGCTCGTCGCGACCGGCATGTCCCTGGTCATTGCGACCGCAGGCATCGACCTGTCCGTCGGGTCGGTCATGGCCGTGGCCGGCGCCACCTCCATGCAGTACCTGCAGAGCGCCGACGCGGCCTCGTCCATGAGCGCCGCGCTGACGGCGATGGCGATGTCGATCGCGCTCGGCGCCGTGCTCGGCATGGTCAGCGGCGCGCTCGTCGCCTACGTCGGGCTGCAACCGTTCATCACGACGCTCGTCATGATGCTCGCGGGTCGAGGCCTGGCCAAGGTGATCACGTCCGGGCAGAACACGACGGCGACCAACGAGCAGTTCCGGTGGCTCGCGAACGGCTACGTCGGCGGCTTCCCGGTGGTGTTCCTGCTCGCGCTGGTCATCGCGATCCTGATCATGCTCGTGGTCCGCCGGAGCGCGCTCGGGATGATGATCCTGTCGATCGGTATCAACCCGCGGGCCAGCAGGATGGCCGGGATCAAGCCCGCCGGGCTGCTGATCACCGTCTACGCCTTGAGCGGCGTCCTCGCGGCCATCGCCGGCATGTTCGCGGTGTCCAGCGTGATGACCGTCGACGTGTCGCAGACCGGCTACCAGATGGAGATGGACGCCATCCTCGCGGTCGTCGTCGGCGGCGGCTCGCTCGCCGGCGGCAAGCTCTCGATGGGCGGCGCCGTCGTCGGTGCCCTGCTGATCGCGACCCTCGACAAGACGGTCGTCTTCCTCGGTGTGCCGTCGTCCGCCACGCCGGCGTTCAAGGCCACCGTCATCCTCGTCCTGTTCCTCCTCCAGGCGGACAACGTGCGCGGCCTGCTGCGCTCGCGAAGGCCGAGACCGACCCTGCCGACCGAGCCCGTCGACACGAAGGTGAGCGTGGCGGCATGAGCGTCAGCACCCCCACCGCCCCCGTCGTCGGGACCGACGAGCCCAGCGCCGTCAGCCGGCTCTGGGGATGGGCGTCCGCACGGTGGCGTGCGAGCGCCTCGATCCTGCCGACCGTCGCGGCCGTCGTGATCTTCGTCGGGATGATCGTGTACGGCGAGTCCGCCTACGGGCGCATCGTCCAGGCCAGCACCCTGTCGAACCTGCTGATCAACAACGCGCACCTGATCATCATCGCGATCGGCATGACGATGGTGATCATCAGCGGTCGCGGTGGCATCGACCTGTCCGTCGGCGCGGTCATCGCGTTCTCGAGCGTGTCCGGCGTGCTGCTGGCCGGTGCGGGGATCAACCCGTACCTGGTCATGCTCCTGATGGTCGGCTTCGGGACGCTCTTCGGCCTCGCCTCGGGCGTCCTCATCCAGTACTTCAACGTGCAGCCGTTCATCGCGACCCTCGCGATGATGTTCCTCGGCCGCGGCCTGGCATCCACGCTCAGCACCAAGCCGGAGCGGCTCGAGGACGACTCCCCGATCCGCGAGCTGGGCGCCGTCATCAAGATCGTCGACGGCCCCAAGGTCGACGACCTGATGGTGACACCCGGCGTGATCATCGCGTTCGTCGTGGTCGCGGGAGCGTTCTTCGTGATGCACCGCACGCGCCTGGGCCGCACCATCTACGCGATGGGCGGGTCCCGCACGTCGGCGGCGCTCATGGGCCTGCCGGTCAAGCGGACGATCCTGACCATCTACACGCTCAGCGGCACGCTGTCCGGTCTGGCGGCCGTGGTGTACACGTCGCGGCTGGGCATCGCGCAGAACATCACGGGCCTCGGCTGGGAGCTCGACGCGATCGCGGCGACCGTGATCGGCGGCACGCTGCTCACCGGGGGTGCGGGCTACGTGCTGGGGTCGGTCGTCGGGGCGCTCGTGCTCGGCCTGATGAACGTGCTCATCACGCGCGACGGCGGGATCAAGCCGGAGACGACCACCATCATCACCGGCGGCATCCTGCTCGTGTTCGTCCTGCTCCAGCGCGCCGTTACGGCCCGGCGCCGGGAGTAGTCACCCACGCTTCCGGTCGGGTGCCCGGCGGCGCCCGCGAGGCACCCGACCGGAGGGACCGGCGGCGGGCTGGATCCTCCTCGACCCGTCCGCCGCCGGCCGTCCGACCGCCATGGTCGGCCCGACGCCGGGCACCGGGGGCTGTCCCGGTGCCCGGCGTCCGACGTCCGGCGCCGCACGCCGTCCAGGCGCTCAGCCGAACGCCAGGCCCGCCCCGCGGTACGTAGGGACCACCTGGCGCGCGCCGTCGGCGGGGCCGAGCAGGACCACGTCGGCGAACCGCTCCATGATCTCTCCGGCCTTCGCGTGACGGAACCAGACGCGGTCCCCGACGGCGAGGCGGTCCGCCGCCGGCCCGTGCAGGGGCGTCTGGACCTCCCCGGCGCCCTCCGCGCGGGTCAGGCGCAGGCCCGGGGGCAGCACGGGCGTGGGTGCACGGCTCGCTCCGGGAGGTCCCGAGGCGAGGTAGCCGCCGCTGAACACGGTGACGATGCCGGGGGCCGGGCGGCGCACCACGTCGAGGCCGAACAGCACGGCCGGGCGCAGGCGGCGGCCGCCCGGCGGCAGGCGGTAGTGGTCGAACAGGGTGGGCGCTGCCAGTCCCGAGCCGGCGGTCAGCTCCGTCACGGCCGGGTCCTGGGCCGTCCGCGCGAGCGAGCCCGTGCCGCCTCCGTTGACCAGGTCGAGCGGGTGCCCGACGGCGTCGCTCACGGCCGCGACGACGGCGCCGCGGCGTGAGGCGAGCTCCGCCAGGGAGGCGCGCTTCACGACGCGGACGGCCGCGGACGAGTCCGGCAGCCCGGCGACCTGCGCCTCGTAGAACATGACGCCGCGCACGTCGTACCCGCGCGACGTCGCCTCGCGCGCCAGCCCGGCGGCGTCGGCGGGCGTGCGCACGGGTGAGCGCCGGACCCCGAGGTGTGGCTGGCGCCCCCCGAGCGCCCCCGGGCCGACGCGCAGCGACGCGTCGACGTCCACGCAGACCCGCACGACGGCGTCGGGTGCGCCGGACGCCGCGCGGGCGTGGTCGAGGAGGTCCAGGTGGGCGACGTCGTCGACCATCAGGGTCGCCCTCGCGCGCGCCGCGGCGTCGCCGACCAGCTCAGCCAGGGCGCCCCGGTCCGCCGTGGGATAGCCGACGAGGACGTCGTCGATGCCGCGCGCCGCCCACCACAGGGCCTCGCGCAGTGAGTACGCCATCAGCCCGGTGAAGCCCGCCGCCACCGCCCGCTCGATGAGGGCGGGCACGCGCACCGACTTGGTGGCGAGGCGCACCGGCCGTCCGGCGGCGCGGCGCAGCAGCTCGGCGGTGTTGGCGTCGAACGCGGCGAGGTCGACGACGACGAGCGGCGCCGGGACGTCCGCCAGTGCAGCGAGCCGCTCGGTGATCACCCGGCCATCTTGACTCCGCCCGTGCCCCGCCGGTAGTCACCGATCATGACGACGTCGCCGGCGGGCGGTGGCACGTGGCGCAACTGGTCCGGGACCGCCAGCGCGCACGCGCTGCGGTTCTGGCGACCGCGCGACGTCGACGACGTGGTCCGCGCAGTGCGGTGGGCGGCCCGGCAGGGCCTGCGGGTCCGGGCCGTCGGCGGCGGGCACTCCTTCACGGACGCCGCGGTGACGGACGGCGTGCTGCTCAACCTCGACCGGCTTGCGGGCATCGAGGCCGTCGACCGCCTCCCCGACGGGACGGCGCACGTGACGGTCGGCGCAGGCATCCGCCTCCGGGCGCTGAACCGCGAGCTCGCGGGGCTCGGCCTCGCCATGGAGAACCTCGGCGACATCGACAAGCAGTCGATCGCGGGTGCCATCTCGACCGGGACCCACGGCACCGGTGCGCGCTTCGGTGGGCTCGCGACGCAGGTCGTGGGCGTGCGCATGGTCACGGCCGACGGCGAGGTGCGTGACGCCGACCGCGCGCGCTCGCCGGAGCTGTTCGAGGCCGCCCGCCTGGGGCTCGGCGCGGTAGGCGTGCTGGTCGCCGTGACGGTGCGTGCGGTCCCGGCGTTCGCGCTGCTCGCCCGGGAGGAGGTGCTGGAGCTCGGCGAGGTCCTCGAGGCGCTCGACGCCCCCGACAGCTGGGTCGCCACCACCGACCACGTCGACATGTTCTGGTTCCCCTTCACGCGCCGCACCCTCGTCAAGCGCAACCAGCGCGTGCCCGCCGCCGACGCCGGCCCGCCCCTTGCGCCGGCGCGGCGGTGGCTCGACGACGAGCTGCTGGCGAACGGGATCTTCGAGGTGACGAACCGCCTGGCGGCGGCGGTGCCGGCGCTGGTGCCCGCCGTGAACGCGGTGGCCGCCCGGGCGCTGTCGGGCCGCACCTACTGCGCGCCGTCGGCCGAGGTCTTCGTGTCACCCCGGCGCGTGCGGTTCCGCGAGATGGAGTACGGGCTGCCTCGTCCGGCGCTGCGTGACGTCGTCGTCGAGGTGGACGCGTGGTTGCGCCGTACCCGCGAGCCGGTGCCCTTCCCCGTCGAGATCCGCTTCGCGGCCGCCGACGACGTGTGGCTGTCGACCGCGCACGGGCGCGACTCCGCGTACGTCGCCGTGCACCAGTACCACCGGCTCCCGCACGCGCGGTACTTCGACGCCGTCGAGACGGTCGTCGCGGCGGTGGACGGGCGGCCGCACTGGGGCAAGCTGCACGGGCTCGGCGCCGACCGGCTCGCGGAGCTGTACCCGCGGATGGCCGACTTCCGTGCCGTCCGGGCGGCGGTGGACCCGGGCGGGCTGTTCGCGAACGCGTACACGGACCGGGTGCTCGGGCCGGCGGGTCGGTAGCCCGTCCGTCGGGCCGGCGAGCCGGTAGCCGATCCGACCCGGTCGCGCGGCGGGCGGCGTCAGCCGACGCCCTCGTCCGGGTACGGGAAGCCGGCGGGCGGCGACGCCTCCTCGACCAGGGCGCGCACCGCGGCGTCGGCGAGCGCGTAGCCCCAGTTCACCAGCCGGCGCTGCGTGGTGCGGTCCAGGCGGGCGAGGCGCGTGTGGACGTGGGCGAGCGTCGTCGTGCGCTCGACGGGGCACGGCAGCGCGCCGGGCGCCGGGTAGGACGCGATGTCGGAGCCGACGGCCCAGAACGCGCCGCGCCGCTGCTCCGAGGCCAGCAGCCCCACGATCTGCCGACGCCGCAGCCGGCGGACCTGCACGTCGAGGGTCTGGAGGACGCGGAGCGTGCCGCGCACCCAGTCGCGCGCCGGGGCCTCGGGCTCACCGAAGGTGCCGCCCCCGTCGCTCACCAGCACGGTCGCGCAGCTCTTCACGACGGGCTCGAGGCCCAGGTTGTCGTAGACCCCGCCGTCGGTGAGCTGCACCGTGCGGCCGCGGACGCGCAGCAGGTGCGGCGACAGGAACGGGGGGAAGGCCGAGCTCGCCGCGACGGCGTCCGCCAGTCGCACGGTGGGGTTGCGCACCGGCGAGGTGCGCCAGTCCCGCATGAACGGGCGGGAGAACCGCCAGAGCGTCCCGTTGGACAGGTTCGTCGCGAGGACGACGAACAGGGGGCCACGTGCGGGGTCGGGCAGGTCCTGGACGGTCGCGCCGCCGAACAGGGCACGGTCGTAGGCCCGCGCCACGCGGCGGGAGATCCGCCCCGGCCAGATGCCGGTCAGCACGGCAGGGACGTCCACCGTGCGGCTCGCCAGGCGGTGCACGGGCGCCTCGACCAGCTCGCCGAACCGGGCCGCGACACCGTCCGGCCCGAACTCCAGGCGGTCCCACGACGCGCCCAGCACCGCGGCCACGAGCGACCCGCCCGACACCGAGGCCACGCGGGTCAGCCGCGGCAGGTAGCCCAGCTCGTTCAGGCGGCGCAGGGCGCCCAGGTGGAACAGCATCGCCCGGTAGCCGCCACCGGAGAGGCACAGCCCGACGCCGGAGCGCTCACCGGTCCGGCCGGCAGCGCCGCCGACGTCGTCGGTGTCCGTGTCGAGTGCGGCATGGGCGTCGGCGTCGAGCTCGAGGTCGGGCGTCGCGGCTGTGAGGTCGTGGGTCCCAGCGGGTGACTCGTCGTCGGCCGGGCGACCGCCGACCGACCCGGCGTCGTGCTCCCTCGCCCCCATGACCCCACGCTACCGACGCCCACCGACGCGAGCTGACTCCCGCTGACGCCTACTGACGGCCACTGACGGCCGCTCGCGCCCACGGGCGCCCGCCGGGTGTCCGGCAGGCGGGACGGTCCGGGCGCGGGGCGTCGGTCCCATGTGCGCGCGCTCGCGGAGGCGGAATCATATGGCGCATGTCGTCCGACGAGCGTCGAGCCCCCGACCGGGTGGGCCGCCGCTCGGACGACGTCAGTGAGCCCCTGGAGCTCATCCGCCAGTCCGGTGCGGTGCTGCGGATGGGCAAGGCGATGCTGTCGTCGGGCACCGGCTCGTACCGCGTGAAGTCCGCGATGCAGCAGGTCGCCCGGGCCTTCGGGCTGGACCGGCACGAGGCGCACGTGACCCTCACCGAGATCACGACGACGTCGCACTCCGGCTCGATCTTCCGGACCGAGGTCGCCGAGGTGCGCAGCGTCGCCGTGAACGCGCACCGGCTGGGGGAGCTCACCGACCTGGCGAACGGGCTGCGCCCGGGTGCGACCGTCGACGAGGTGAACCGCGAGCTCGACCGCATCGAGGCGCTGAAGCCCCTGTACCCGCAGCTGATGAACGCCATCTTCGCGGCGATGGCGTGCGGTGCCTTCGCGTTCCTCAACAACGGCGGCTGGGTCGAGGTGGTCGGCGCGTTCCTCGGCGCGGGTGCGGGCCAGTACCTGCGCCGGTACTTCATGCACCGGGGGTTCAACCAGTTCGCCGTCGCGATGATGTCCGCCGCCATGGCGTGCCTCGTGTACCTGGCGTTCGTCACGGCCTTCGCCGCGTCCACGGGCGAGGCGGCCTCGAACCACCAGGCCGGCTTCATCTCCGCCGTGCTCTACCTGGTGCCCGGGTTCCCGCTCGTCACGGGCGCCCTCGACCTCGCGAAGATGGACTTCTCCGCCGGCGTCGCCCGCACCACGTACGCGGGGCTCATCCTGCTGTCCGCCGGGCTCAGCGTGTGGTCGGTCTCGTGGGTCACCGGCATGTCGACCGAGCCGCTCGAGACGCCCGACGTCGCGCTGTGGGCGCTCATCGTGCTGCGGCTGGTCGCGAGCTTCGTCGCCTGCTTCGGCTTCGCGCTGATGTTCAACTCGACCGTGCGGATGGCGCTCGCGGCGGCCGCGATCGGCATGGTCGCGAACGTGCTGCGCCTCGAGCTCGTGGACCTCGGGGTGGCCATGCAGGCCGCGACGATGACGGCGACGCTCGTCGTCGGCCTCCTCGCCGCGGTCGCTGCGCCGAGGCTCAAGATCCCGCGCATCACCGTGTCCGTGCCGGCCGTCGTCATCATGGTGCCGGGTGCCGCGGTGTACCGCGCCGTCGTCGGGCTCAACAACGGCGACCTCGAGACGGCGGTGACGTCCGGGGTCCAGGCCGTGTTCGTCGTCGTCTGCATCGCGATCGGGCTCGCGCTGGCCCGGGTGCTCACCGACAAGGCGTGGGCGTTCGAGAAGTAGCTCCTCACGTCGTCGCGAGGGTCCGCGGCAGGCGCTTTGCTGGGCGGTCCTGCGGACCGGTACCCTCATGCCAGTCTTGGAGACGTCGCATAGTCAGGCCTAGTGCGCGGCCCTGCTAAGGCCGTGAGGGGGGCAACCTCCTCCGTGGGTTCAAATCCCACCGTCTCCGCTCTCCGGCCCGGCCCCGTTCGCGGTGCCGGGCCGTTGCGCGTCCGGGGGCGGCCCCCGGCTCCGACTCGCCCGGTCCCGTCAGGCAATCCCGCGGATACGGCGGCATTCCCTGACCGGACCCGTGCCATCCGCCGACGCCGGCGCACGCCCGTCAGTCGTCGTCGTTGCCTTGGCCCTTGCCCTCGCTCGGGGCCGGCAGGTCGGCCGTCGCGGCGTCGATCGCGGCGCGGAGGGCGGCCGCGTCCTCCGCGGTCAGACGGCCGTCCTGCTCGAGCTCGTCCACGCGCTGCTGCAGGTCGCGCACCTTGCCGGCGGCCTTCTCCGGCTTGTCGTCCTCGCGGGCCTCGAGCACCTCCGCCCAGCGGTCGGCCAGGTCGTCCCGCACCTCCTCCTCGACGGCGAGCGCTGCGATGAGCGCGCCGACGTCCGCCGGCTGGGCGGGCTCCTCCGGCTCGGCCGGTGCAGGCTCCTCGGGCGCCGGCTCCTCGGGGGGTGCGGTGTCCGCGGGTGCGGCGGGCGCCTCCGCGGTGGGGGACGTGCCCGCCAGCTGGGAGTCGTCCCGGTCAAGGCTGGCGGCGATCAGCGCGAGCGTGATGAGCACCGCGGCGAGGGCTACCGGAAGCACCCAAGCGCGGCTGCGGCGGCG
>Ga0196970_1001090_pt1 | contig 21227 bp, 28 predicted proteins | sample S1v_513CmetaG_FD_148672 | JGI IMG/M metagenome (GOLD analysis project Ga0196970, IMG submission 148672) | Soil microbial communities from Anza Borrego desert, Southern California, United States - S1+v_5-13C | ecosystem: Environmental > Terrestrial > Soil > Desert | place: USA: California...
CCGCTCGCGGTAATGCGCTGGGGTCCCGCTCTGCGGCAGTAAGGGCGACCGTGATCGGGGCCGCAGCGCCGGCAATCAGGTGCGCAACGGCGCGCATGGTGCGGAGCCGTATAGCCCGCTCGTCTGGCGCCAGGTCCGGGGACCAGGGGCCGAAACCGCCGCTATGTCCGCCAGCGCCGGTCATCATGTCACGAGGCCGCCGCCACGTCGGAATAGGGCAAGCGCTTCACGCGGCGGGCCGCCCCGGCGTACTGGTCGGCAATCGACCCGTCCCCCTCCACAAAGGGGACCATGCCTTGATTCGGCCCGCCCCAGCCCCGCAAGATCGCGCTGAGTTCCAGCTCATGGCCCGCCGGATGGGTCATCACCTGCAGCACCGTATCTGCCGGCCCCGGGGGATGCCCCAGGAGGCGCAGGAACGTTTCCGAATCAGCACCTTCCGCGCCTTGCACCAGGTAAACGAGCCCTGCCCGAGAGGGGAAGGCGCGCTCGATGCGCTCCAGGCGCGAGGTCAGCCGGCTCATGCCGCGTCCCCGTCAACCCGGCTGCCATCCGGGCCAACAAAGCAGACTCTCAGGATCGGCCCGTCATACCCCTCGGGCGCCTCTTGCCCGGGCATCAGGATGAGAGGGCAGGTGGAGGCAGCCGGCTTGCGGGCCTTTTCAACCTTGGCAATCCGTGCGGTGATCTTGCTCATAGCGACACCTCATTTCCCGTCAGCGAGAGACGCGGCGCGGTATCCGTGGGCTGCCCATCGGCGCCGACAATGATGCGATGAATGATGGTGTCGCGCGGGCCCGGGGTTGCCCCCGTCTCCTGCAGCACGAAGCGCGCCAGGTCCATCCCAGGCAGACCCCCGCAGACCCGCAGCCACCGCCCCAGTGGGGGCGCGGTATGGGCCTCTACTCTCGACAGTCGGCGCTGAATGCTGCTCGCCATCCGTCAGCCCTCCTTCTGTTCCAGGGCGGTTAGCCTGCGCTCGATTTCCGTTGTCTCGATCGCCTTCCGCTTCGTCTCTAGAAGCGCCGCCACCGCTTGGCCTTCGTCGGGGGTGATGGTCCCGGCCGCCACGGCATCCACCACCGTGGTAAGGGCGCTTAGAACGTCCTCCGCGGTCCTGACGGGGGGAAGCTCGACTGAGATTGCCCGGCTCTTGCTGGGAGGGCATAGCCGCTCCAGCACCAGGCGCGCGGCCGTCATGTCCCCGCCCTTGGCAGCGTCTACCACTGCCCGGGCAACGGCCTCGCCATCGTCCTGCATGATCTTCTCCAGGGCTAGAGAGGCTGTGTTGCGGGACCCCGCCGGGCGCCCGCGGGGGTTACCGGAACTGCCCGGGGCAAACGGGCGACCACGGGGCGGCTTGCTTTCCGTCATGGCGTAAGCAGCTCCTCGACCTTCGCCGTACCGATCGCGGCGACAAGCGCAGGGTCAGCGGCCATCAGTTCGGCCAGCGCCTGTTGCCTAGCCCCGGCGATGATGCTGCGGAAGACGCGCCCCTTGGCGAAGTCGGGAAGCGCCTGATAGCTCGGGGTCATGGTCAGCCGATCAAGGTTGCTCTTTGCTGTCTGTCCTGCGCGAGACGCGAAGCGGTCGTATTGCTCTGCCGACAGTTCCACGCCGCGAAGTTTCCGAGGCGGGTTAGACGGCGCTATCCCGAGCCGCACCAGCTCGTTGGTTGTGGCGTCATCTCGGGACGCGCTGACCGCGATCGGCGACATCAGGTCCGGACCAATCCCGCCCTCCAACCTGATCGGCTGACCCCAGATATCCCGGCGCGGCGGGAGGGATTGCGACAGGCCGGGGATCCTGGATCGGAAGGTATCCAGGATGGTCCGGGCCTCCCGCAGGTACGGGTCAGCCTCACGCGCCACCTGTGCGGAGACGGTGGGAATGGCGCTGCCGGCCAGGGACTGCACCCACCGCTCGCCGTAGCGCTCCGGGTCCTGTACCGCCTGGATCAGATCGGACAGACCGGACAGGTATGTTTTGTTGACCAGGTTGCGCGACAGCGACGCAACAATCATGGCCGCCACCTTGTCGGACTCGGGCTGGCCCATCTCCTTGGAGACTTCCGCCATGTCCGCCGCTACGCCGATCGTGGTCGCCAGGGGGTCAAGCCGGGCATAGCTGTAATAGGCACCGCCAATCTTCACGCTGTAGGGCTGCCAGCCGGTGGCCCTCAGCGCCGCGGCCTCGCGCGGGTCGGCCGGGCCGCCGCCGGTAATCCGGCCCTCCAGGGCAAGGGAAGCCACTGCGGCGCCAGTGGCCGTGCCCAGCGCCATGCGGGCTTGTGCCACGTCCCGCGGAATCTTGCCGTTGGCTCCGGACAGATCGGCCCGCACATCCTTCATGAGAAGCCCAAAGGGGGAGCGCTCGGCCGCAAACTTCATGATGTTGATGGGCGTCCGCACGAACGGCAGCACAACCTTTGCCGCGGGGTGAGAGTTGGACAGGTCCATAAGAGCCTGTCCGCCCTTGCCCAGAGGCGCTTGGAATGTCGAGTACCGGGCGAAGTCCCGGGCCCGGTCCATCATGGCGTCAGTGGGGTTGTTGCGCAGTTCGGCCACTCGATCGGCCAGCGCCTGCCCCCGCTTGCCCTCGGCGCGCGCGATCCGGAGGGCTTGCGCGTTCAGTTCCGAGCGGTAGCCGATAGTGCGGAACAGCTCATCCTCTGCCATGAGGAACCGGCCCGGAATGCGGATCGCCTCCCCCGCCGGGCCCGGGATCGCGCGGTACTTCCGCATCTCGATTTTGGAGATGGGGTCCAGGGGTTCCCCGGTGCGCAGCACCTTGCCGGCTGCAACAAGCCCATCCCGGGCGCCCGTCACAAAGCCCCAAAGGCGGGTGATCGGCTCCGCCGGGGGGATGCGATCCGGGCCGCCGCGCACCGCGCCGATGCCGGCCGCAACCGCGTTCTCCGGAATCTGCCAGAGCTGGGTGAGCAAGTTGGACGTGATGTTGACGGCGTGAGTCTTCGGCCCTGACAGAAGACCGTTAATCCACGCCTCCATCAGCATGTCTGAGGTCTTCGCCTTGGCTGCCTGGCGCACAAAGGTGTTGAGCTGGGCCGGGTCCTCCAGCGCGGTGATTGCGTCGGCAAGCCCCTCCAGGTTGTCCCGGCCGCCAGCCGTGGCGATCAGGTCCTTAAGCAGTCTGTCGCGCCCGGCCGTCGCCTTGGCGGCAATCCGATACTGCTGAAGGGTGCGCCCCGCCTCTGCGGTGAAACCGGCAACCTGCTCTTGAATGAGAGTGTGGCGGGCCAGCGCTTCCCGGAAGGCTACCAAGGCTTCGTCCGTGCCTCCATGGGCAGAACGTGCCAGATCAACCAGGTTGTCCCCCGAGGCGGCAAGCACCTGGCGCGCGGCAAGGGCCTCCTCTGCGTTGAATGCCTGCCCTCGGCGGCGGCTCAACAGGTCGTCCACGCTCATGCCCAGCTGGTCAGCCAACTGCGCTGTCGTCTCGTTGCTCTGCACGCCCCGGCGCGCCGGGTCAAAGCCCCGATACTCCGTCGCGATCTCCGACAGGACCGAGCGCACATCATTGCTGGTCTCAATCCGGGCCAGGTTCAGATTACCGGCGCGGATGGGTGCCGGGTCCGCGGGTAGGTCTCCGGCCGCTTTGAGGGTCCGTCCCTGCAGCTCGGCCGAGGGTGGCGGGGCGATGTTGCCGGTTCCCCTCGGGGGCGAGATGATCTCTGCAGGCGGCGGGGCCGGCTGTGGCGATGCGGGCAGGGTGGCCGAAGGCGACGTGGCGTCGGCCCCATCGGGCAACCAATCGTCAATCGGCGCGCCCTTGGGGGCGGGGCCGGGAAGATCGGGGGCCATCTCCTGGACAGGGGCCGCGAGGTCAGCCGGTTCCACGGCCGCGGATAGCGGCGCGTCGGGGGTCGCCTCAGATGCCGGCACCCAGTCATCCACGGCAGCTGCAGGGGCTGGAATGTCCGGCGCCCCCGGCGCGTCCGGAGCCTGACGCAGCGCGCCGCCGCGGCCCGGGCGGACAGCCATCAGGGCTGTGTCTATCGCCTCGTCCGCTTCCTTCTTATCCACGAACGGGAGGTAGGAAAGCGCGCTGCCGAGCGTCGCGCGCGTAAGCCCGGTGATCGGGGAGGATACCAACCCCGCCACATCCCCGACCACTCGGCCGGCAGCCATCATTCCGCGGCCGGTGCTGGCCGCCTCCTCCAGCACTCCCGGCAGAAATCCAATCGGCTCGGCGGGCTGTGCCGGCGGCATGATCTCGGTTGCCACCGCGGCGGCATCCCGCTTCAGCGCCCCCCAGCTCTCCCCCGCTGCCCGTCCGATATCGCCCCAGATATCCCAGAGCTGGGCTTCCTCTGGCGCGGCGGCGGTGGCGGGCGGCTGCTCGGGGCTTGCATCCTCGGTCCAGTCGTCAGCGGCGGCCGGCGTCCAGTCGTCCACCTCAACCCAATCGTCCGGGCCAGGTGCTTTGCGCGTGAGGGTCGGCATGGCTGCGGGCGCCCTCACTGAGCCAGGGGCTTGCCGGTTTCGTCATAAAGGCGCCCCGTGGCGTCCCGCCATTGCCGGCGGCTGGGGGAGTACATGGCCCCCGCCGGGACGGTAACGGGGCGCTTGGGCGCGGCGCTGCGGCCCGGCTGTCTCGCCTGCACGGGTGCCGGCGGCGCGGGCGGGGTGTCCGCCATCGGCGGCATTGGCGGCGCAGCGTCGGGGGTTTGCGGAGCCTGCTGCGGGCTGGCGCCCGGCAAGCCTCCCCCCATCGCTCCCCGCATTATCTGATCTAGGGGGCTCATCCGCTGGTACGTGTCGATCGCTTGGCGTTCCGCGGGCGTGATGGGCTGCCCCTGCGCCACCTTCTGCAGAATGGGCGCGATCACGTCAGACATTCCAAGCCGATCGGAGAACCGGGGGCCCCGGCTCATCTCCCGCCACTGCCCGGTACTCGGGTCATACTGACGGGTGACGGTCTGTTCCCCTTCGGTGAAGTCGCGGACATGAGGGGCGCTGGGTTTGTCCCTGCCGGGCAGCGCCACCTTTGGCCCGCCGTCTGCGAACACGTCCACGAGCTGGCCGTCTAGCGCCACATACCGCTTATCGGGAGTGATCGGCGATGGGAACAGGCGCGCCATTTCCCGCTTGAACGCTTCGCCCGGCGCGGCGCGGTTGACCGCCTCTCGCTTCTGATCGTCCGTGTAGTTCTGCCGGCCGGTGTCCCACACGATCCCGCTATTGGGGTCCAGGCCACCCACCACCTCGGAGCGCGCCGCCGCAGCGTTGTTGCGCTCCATCATGGCGGCCCGTTCTTCCTCGCTTCGGCCGCCTATCAGGCGATCGAAGAAGCCCAGCAAGCCGCCGCCCGCATAGCCTTCCCGCACTGCGCTGCCCCAGCGATCGGCAAAGCTCTCGGCCAGCGGATCGCGGCGCGGCTCCTCCTCTCCGGGCCTGGGGGTGTAAAGCCGGTTGCCGCTTTCCGGCGGCAGAATGAACTCATCCGGCTGTTGCCCGAGCAATCCGCGCTGGGCCACCGGGGGCGCGGAAACACCCAGGAGCCCCCCCTGCAGGGTGGTGGGCGGATTCATCTGGCCGATCAGCCCGCTTTGCACCAGCAAGGGGAATGCCGACCCGAAGATTTCCTCTGTAGTCGGCCGGTGTGCTCGGCGAGGGCCTGGCCCGCTGTCTGTCGCCATCCCTCAGCCCTCCACCGGGGCGGTGGCGTCTGCCTTCGCAGGCAGAAACAGGCTTGCGAGGCGCGCCAGGGCGTCCCCACTCACCCAGACATTTTTGCCCTCCACAACCATCTGATTGGGATTCGGGGACTGGGGCAGAACTCCGCGGTAGTTCCACACGTCGATATAGTCGGTTCCGTCCCGGTCGGTCAGCTGCACGGTGACTTCCGCGCGCAGGCCATCGCGGAGACTGGCCCACATCTCGATGGACAGCGGCCACACCATCCCGTCCGCGTAGCTCGCGGGCGTGATCAGCAGGGAAAGGGCGTCGGGCAGATGCCCCGGCGCCGGCGACACCAGCACGTCAATGCGGCCGGTCTGCCCCGGCCCTGAGCGGCGGTGCTCGACCAGGTGCATGGGGTACAGGTGAGAAAGCGCCTGCGCGGAGTTGCGCGCGCCCCCAGGCTCCACCCCCAGCATGGCGAGGAGGAGGGCCGTTGCGTGGTTGGGCGTCACGTCCGGGTCTGCGTCGGAGCCGCGGCCGGGCTTGGCCCGCGGTAGGAACCCGGTCGGCCGCAGATAACGGAAGTACCCAGTTACGGCCTTCTCATCGATCCGGAAGATTTCCGCCAACTCGGTGGCCAGTCTCGACAGCTTCGGCATTCAGCCCTCCGTTGCTGCTGCGCCGGCTGGCCTCGGCTCCTGGCGGAGTGCGACCCAAGGACTAGCCGGCGCAGCTAACCCACCTGGGAATCATACCCCTAACGCGCATTATCAACAACGCGGTTTCACGTCGATGTTATATATCAAGACATCGTTGCATCTTTGCATCAGGATGCGGCGCTATCTCGCTTCCGATAATAGGGCCTTCTCGGAAGCCAGCGCGATGACGGGCGGCTCCCTAGCTTAGACCGATCTAGCGTAACCGCCTGAGTTGTCGGCCGATTCCCTAGCTGACTGGTCCGCCTGAAGGCGAGGCTAAGACCCTACCCCGTGTCCGGCGGCTGTGTGAGCATCCCAAGCAGCCCGGCTTTCGGCGGGGGCCATACCTTCCCAAGGCCAAAGCCGATCTCAGGGCCAAAGCCGAGGTTGGCAAACATGGGTCGTGCGCGGATCGGCCGGGCGCCAAGCGGCAGCGCTACCGGGCGAGGCTTGAGGGGCTGGGCGCCATTGCGGGTGCGCACGCGCAAGCCCTCGGGCGGCTCGGTGACCACACAAAGCAATCCCGGCCGGCGGAGCATAGCGCGGGGGTGCAGTCGCTCCTCGGGGAGGCGCGCGAAGTCGAGGCGCGGCGTCCGCTGTATCCCCGCTGTATTGGCAGCGGCGGGGGTGTCCTTCACCAAGGTAGGGGCATCATGGCCCTCCCTTTGCTGCTGCTGCGGAGCGGTTCCCTCAATCCAAGCGGCTGTCACGTTCCGGCCCAACACTCCCGACAGCAGAACTGCGCGGCTCTCTGCCTCTGCGCCCGGGGCCATCATCGCGAGAGAGGGGGATCCTCTGCCGGCTTCGACTCTGTACCGGATAAAGTCCGCCATTCCCCTATAGGTATCTTCTAATAGGGATTTGGCGGGCTTTCTGAAGGATGCTATGGCCCTTTCCGCCGTCCGTTGAGACGGGAACAGGTCGGGCAACTCACGCGCGAGCCACGCGGGGTCGAGCGGCAACACCCCATCAACTCGCGCCCAGGCAACCTCGATTGGGTGGGGTAGGATATCTGCCTTGGCCTCGAGCGCGTCCACGGTGATAGGCAGCGGGACGGAGCAAAGCAGGATCACCCTAAGCGGCCGATCGGCCGAGCGGCGGGCCGGGCGCCCGCGTCCTATCGCCTGGATCAGTTCCGCCTCGCAGACTTGCCAACGCACCGCCTCTGCCCGCGGGTCAATGTGGGCGTCTGCCTCGGCACAGCGTAGCGAGCCATCCCGCATCCGATAGCCGCGGGGGCGCTTCTCGTACTCCCCTTCCGGGGCGCAGTTGATGGGCGACGGGTCCCGGTAGAACAGCGCTGCGGCGATATCCTCCACGTCCCTGGCGTCGGGCTGAGTGCGGCCCGCCAGGACAAGCGAGCGCACGTCCCGCCAGCCATCCTTGCCACGGACCCCGTTGAGCCAGGCAAAGTCGGCGCCCGGTACGGGCTCGATAAGGGGGGTGTCCCCTTCGGCCAGTGCCGCCCCCTTGTACGTGATTGCCAGGACCCGGGCCGGGGCGTCTGATTCCCGATCGGCCCCGCCTGCCCTTGCAACCTCTGCCTCTACCAGCCGGCGCAGATCGGCGCGGCGATTGGCCCGGCGCTGCAGCTCGGGGGCATTGGCGCCGGCGGACGGCACAAGGTCGCATTTGGGCGACTTCGTGTCGTGTGCCTGGATCACCTCGACATTCTTCCACTCCGCCTCGATCTCCAGGGGAGCCGGGGCATGGGGGAGGAAGCGGCGGAGGATGGTTTGATCCGCGGTGGCATCGAGCACCAGCACCGGCCGCTCGCGGATGTGCCGGGCCAGGTCGGCGGACCAGCGGAGATAGAAGCCGGGCACCGGGCCAAACTGTGTTTCCTGTTCGCCCGGCACGATCCCGTTGAATGCCTGGCGCGTCGGGGCGTGGCGTAGCTCGTCCTCTAGGATGCCCCAGAACCGGGCCAGTCGGAGGGACACCTGGGCGCGGTGCTTCTCGATGCGCTCCCGCTGCGCGTGCGCCTTCATGCTGGGCGATATGTCGAGGTCCTGGACGCAACGGTATTCCAGAGCCTTCGCCTTACCCGCGTCGGCTGTCGTGAACCCTGCAGCCATGAAGCCGCTTGGCCCGGCTCCCCCATCCAGCAGATCGGCCGCCCGTTGTGAAAGGGCCCGCAGATCGTCAGTCGCGTCCATGTCGTCGCGGCCATCCCGGCCGGGCACATAGCGCACATTCCGCAGCGCATCTGTCTGCAGGAAGGGCCGATTCTTCGGGCTGCCCTCAACACCGCGGAGCGATGCTTGCCAGAAGCTCTCGTCAATGATGGTGAGGCGCGGTGCCGGCACTGCCTCTGGCTTGGGGAGGAACCCGTATTGATGGGCCATGAACCGAACGCCCGCCCCGGCATCCCTCATCTGCGCGATGTAGGGGCAGGTATCGTAGAACTCGCACTTCTCCTCGGGGTTGGAGCCCTTCGCCTTGCGGTGGCAAAGAGTCGTGCTGACGTTCTGCCCCGCCCTCGCCACCAGCTCGGCCAGGTCACGCTTGCGGCACATGGGGACGCCCGAGGGATGGTCTACCCCCCTCCCTCGGAACACCATGCTTCGGGGGCCGCCAACGGCTTGTGATTTCGCGTTGAAGCGCTCCGCGATCTCATCGGCTAAGGCGTGCTCGGGCAGGAGGTAATAGACGCTCTCGCCCGCCAGCTCCGGGGATGCCAGCAGATCAAGTGCCCGCTCCGTCTTGCCGATCCCGACCCCCACCCGCAGCACTTCAACCGGAGGCGTCGGCGGGTCAGCTTCTGCGGGAACGTCTGGAATGTCGGGGGCGAAGGCAAGCGCTTGAGCAATGAATCGCTGCACCGCCGCAGTGGTCAGCTGCTCGGCTTCGGCCAGGTCCCGGGACGTGTCGGGGTAGAAGGGTGGAACCGTTGCCCGGTAGGGTTCTGCTACTCTGATAGCGTGACGGATTGCCGCTTCGCCATCACGCTGCAGAACGTCATTGAAGTCGGTTTTCTTGAGGTCCGGGTACGGCCGGGGCGCTGCGATCCAGACCGCGCGGCCAGACTCCACGAGGCCATCAGCGGTGCGGAACAGCGTCTCATCGGCTTGCGACCCGGGCGCGTCGGTGTCCCGCGCCAGGATCACAGCCCGGCCCTCGGGAAGAGGGGCCTTCGCCATCTGGGCCACGCCAAGGCAGGCCCATACCTCCATGCCGGTCGCCTGCCAAACCGACAGCGCCGTTTCCGGCCCCTCGGCAAGCACGATCGGCCGCCGCGGGTCACCAGGCAGCTGCACCGCGGCGCCGTTCATGGAGCCGTTTGTGCGCTTGGGCACCGACAGCCCGGCCGCCTTCTTCCCGTCGAGGGTCAGATAGACTTGCTGGACAGCCTGTATTTCCCCGGTCGCGTTGGTCGCGATGGCAACCAAGGCCCCGCCCTGTTCCCACGCATCGGGGCGGTAGCGGATCGACTCCGGCGGCTTGGCGGTGATCCCGCGGCGGGCCAAGTACGCAGCCGCCGGGGTCGCCATTGTGACCACGCTTGGCCGCAGCTGGGCGACTATCGCGGCCACCGTCGCCGCGCGATCCGGAGCGCTCTTGTCCTCGCGCCTGGGCTGTCGGACCGGAGGGGGCGTTACCAAGCCATCCAAGCGGAGGAAGTCCCGGGCTGCCCATTCAGCGGCAGAACGGAAGTCCCCGCCCCTTTCCCGCTGGATCAGCTCCAGCGGCCCGCCGCCGGTGCCGCTGGAATGGTCAAACCAGCTGCCCCGCTTCGGCCCTTTCATGATCAGGGCCAAGGAACCCTTGCTGCCGTAGCGCCATTCGTTCCCGCCCTTCTGGGCCGGCTTCCCTAATAAGGCTTCCGCCAGCTGCTCGTAACGATCCACCAGCCGCAGCTTTGCGGCTGTGATCTCGTCACGGGACAGGGGGCGGGAACGGTTCAAGGCTACGCCGCTCCCATCGACTTCAGGTCATCGAGGGCGCCTTGCAGTACTGCGGCGATCGAGGCGAAGTCCGCCGCCGTTCCCTTGTCCCCGTACTCCAGGGCAAAGGCGCGGGCCATCTCGTGGGCCCCGGCTATCCGGTCCACCAGAGCGGGGCGAGGTATCATCCCCGCTGGGCTCAGCGTGCCCCTGCGCAGGGTGATGACGTTGCCCGTCATGGCGCACCACCCTCTGCCTGGAACAAGGCGGGATTGGTGATCTCCAGGTAGCGTAGGACCGTCTGGTCAACCACCAGGTCGGCCCAGAGGTCTACGTCCTCATCCGTGAAGCCGGCCACAGCGAGGCGCCGTCGCACAAAGGCGATGCTGGTATCAAGGTGCCGGTCCACCAGCGGCGCCGGGAGTGTCGCGAGATAGCCGCCCAGATGCGCCGCGGTGCTGTCCAGAGGCGCCACGTCATCCACGCTGCGGCCATCAGGCAGGTTGCCGAAACGGTACGCGCTCATGCCGCACCCCCCGCCCCTTGGGCCTGGAAGGTGTCGAGCACGGCGCGCTTAACGCGCCGGTCTAAGCGGGCGTCCATGATCCGGACGCCGGGGAACCAGGCATCACCTGTTGATCCGGGCCCGGGCTCCTGGACCGAAAGAGCCCCCTGCCCGTCCTCTACGATCCGCCAACCCGACAGGGTGACGGAGCCGAGGCGGACACAGGCAAAGGCTTTGATCGCGCCGGCAGCCGTCTCCGGCCGAATTCGCAATACCTCCACCTCTATGTGGTTGGGGTCCCCGGGCGGGCTGACCAGGCGCGGGGCGGAGCTGGCGCTATTGCTGGCAAGCATGGCCGCCTCCACCCGTGAGGCTGCGCACCAACGGCGGCGGGCCTAAGCACAGATGGATTTCGGGCGGCGGGTGGATATTACGGGGCATAGCGTGCCTTTCGCGCTCTAGCTGCGGATACGCAGCCCCGGGGGCGGCTTGCCTCGATCTCTCGAAGCGCACACACAGGAAGCCCGCCCGGGCCACGTCCACCCCACCTCTCAGCCCGGTTGCGACCCGGTGCCCTGCGAAGGGCGTGCTGTCGGCGGATTGGCACCACCAAAGTACGTCGCGCGGATTCGACGCGCAAGCTGTGTGAAATGTCCGGGGCACCAGATGATGTGGACGGGGCTCACGGGCCCCCTAAACGTGCCCCTGCCTAGTCCCTTATTCGCGAGTTATCCACAGGCCGCGACTCGTGGGAAACGCGGCAAAGCGCTTGCATTTGTGCAGGGCCTTTGCCATAGTCCGCGTTACCCACACACAGGGTTTTCGCGCTCTAGCGAATGTTGAACCCCGCCGTTGCGACCGGCGGGGTTCATGCTTTTTGGGCCCCGAATCGGGCCGAGATTCATGGTCCTACCCAGCCGATCGCGCCGCGTCTGCGTCGAGTAACGACCCCGAGTCGCGCCCGAATAGGTTCTCCGGGTTGGTTCAGATGCTCTCACTGCCGGCTAACGGGGGCTCTTTGCCATACTTCTTGTAGAGATCGTTAACCGCCTCGGCCCAAGCATCAGTTAGACCGTAATGCGATGCGCCCTCGGCGCGCCGCATCCTTGCGAGCGAAGCCACCGGACCTAAGAACGTGGCCATGTTCCAGCCGACATCTTCTAGAGACCTATCCTCCACTGGGTTCCAGTCCGGGCAGACGTCTGGAAGCGGCACGTCTAATCTCTCGAAGCCTAGAAGTATGCGTTCCTCGGTATCAGCCGGAAGCCGCTTATCCTCGTAGTCATTTTCCACCCGCTTGACCGTGCTGAGAGATATGCCAGCGGCTTCGGCCAGTTCTATTTGTTTGATTCTGTGCCGCGCTCTAATTGCCCGGATTTCACTTGAGGTCACGGCAGGGCCAAGGAAATACCGCATTGGATATCGCATTTTGAAACCACCCCGATTGAAGGTTCACGGAGAACCACAGGGTGTCACACGGACCCATAGAGTGTCAAGGTGAGCTATGTTGGCTATTCCTGGTCGTCTTCGGCCGCAAGCGCCTCGGCTATGGCGGGCTTGCCGTGGTGGAGAAACAGGAGGTCAACAGCCTGCAGGAGCAAGTCATGCTTGCGAAGGATGTTCCCTCGCCGGTTCCGCAACCCTTTCCGCCGCAGTTCAGCTGTCAGCTCGTCCAGCTGGCACGCGGCCTCAAACGGCAGCCGGAGCGTCTGTCCAGGCTTGCTCTGCTTTGGCCGCGGCCCCTCTGCCACAGGCGCAGCATCAGCCGTATTGGGTTTCTTGGCTGCAAAAGCCGCTATCGCAGGCATCTCTTCGGCCCGGTTGCTTGCGGAGAAGTCGGCCAGGCTTCCGCGTCCGCGCTTGGTCATTGTGCCCCTCCATCTATCCAGCGCCACAGGGCGCGCAGCTCGCCGGCCGCTTTGCCGGTTGGTTCAAACTCGGTGACCGCCCGTCCATCAATCAAAGCATGTGAGAGGGCGGCGCGCTGCGTGATCGCAACCGGGGCAACGGGCAACCCGTAAGCCAGGAGGCCCCGCCTCGCCTCAGCGGCGATCCCGGCATCCCCATACCCGCGCGAGGCCGGGGCACTGTTTAGGACAATGGCGGCCGGGCGCCCGACTGCGCGCACCAAGTCCACCGTGGCGCCTATCGCACGCAGGTCGAGGATGGACGGGCGGCATGGGATCAGCGCCAGATCGGCGGCACGGGCTGCCGCTGTCGCGTCTGCATTCGCGTGAGGCGCCGTGTCGATCAAGGCCAGGTCATAGCCATCGGCTGCAGCCGCTTTCAGAACGGCCGGCAGCTGGGCTGCGGGCGTCTCGACAAGCACGGGCGCGTCCGCCGCTCGGGCCCGCCACCAGTCGCCAGCGGACTTCTGCGGGTCGCAGTCGATAAGCACCACGCGCTTACCTTCGTTCCCGGCCAGCACTGCCAGGTGAATGGCCAGCGTGGTCTTCCCCGCGCCACCCTTCTGCGCGAGCAAGGCTATGGACTTCATGGCGCCCGCCTCCCGGGGTTCGGCCAAAACGGCGGCATCAAGCCTCAATGCGATCGCAGCGTCAAGCCGCCTCGCCAGCAACGAAGCACGATATAGCGATAGCAAAGTATCAACGAAGCACGCTTGACAGTCGGCACGCCATCTAGCTAGCTTCCGATAAGAGAGAGTTACCGGAAGTAAGGGGGCTGTCATGGGTAGCGAGTTGGTTGCCGTCGAGCGGGGCAGCGCGGGTTCTCTGGTGGTGCCGGCTGCAACGGCGGAGCGGGCGCGGGAATACGCCAGCCAGTCCAAGGCAGAGAACACCCTCAAAGCCTACCGGAATGATTGGTCGGACTTCGCAGCTTGGTGCGAACAGCACGGGGCGGACCCCCTGCCGGCATCGCCTCAGACCGTGGGCCTGTACCTCACGGATCGCGCGGCAAGCCTCAAGCCCGCCACCCTGCAGCGCCGGCTAACCTCCATCAGCCAAGCGCACCGCGTTGCCGGGGAACGGCTGGACACGGGGCACCCTGCCATCCGGGATGTGTGGGCCGGCATCCGCCGTGTGCACGGCACGGCCCAGAACGCCAAGGCGCCGACTGTCACGGCGGACATTCGGGCCATGATCGAGGCGGCCCCCGACAGCCTGCGCGGTGCCCGCGATCGGGCCTTGCTGCTGGTCGGCTTCGCTGGCGCGTTCCGCCGCTCCGAGCTGGTGGGCATCGATGTCGCGGATGTTGAGACGACGCGCGAAGGGCTGGTCATCAACCTACGTAAATCGAAGACCGACCAGGAAGGGCAGGGGGTGAGGATCGCCATTCCCTACGGCAGCAACCCGGACACCTGCCCGGTGCGCGCGGTTGAGGCTTGGCGCGCCGCGGCCGGTATCGAGACGGGCCCGCTGTTCCGGTCTGTCAATCAGCACGGCCATGTGTCCCCGGCCGGACTGTCGGATAAGGCTGTCGCGCTGATCGTGAAGGGCTATGCGGCCCAGCTCGGGCTGGACCCCGCCAAGTATGCGGGCCACTCGCTGCGGGCGGGCTTCGCCACGGCCGCGGCAATGTCCGATGTGAGCGAGCGGCGCATCATGGATCAGACGCGCCACAAGTCGGTGAACATGGTTCGCCGCTATATCAGGGAAGGCAACCTGTTCCGCGACAACGCCGCCGGCCGCGTTGGGCTCTAGGCTCGCCGCCTCTACCCCCGCACGCTTCCTACGGAAAAGGTGGGAGAATCCCACCTTTTACAGATCAGCCGCGGCATGATCGGTCCGCAGGCTCCTCCCTGATACCTCGTACCTAGATGATGCTGCGATTTCCCGCCCTTCTCCTGCTGATCGCCTTGCCCGCTGCAGACCGCGACCTGTCGGGCCCGGTGGACCGCATCCATGATGGCGACAGCTTGCGCGTGGCCGGGGCGCCAATCCGCCTTCACGGCATCGACGCGCCCGAGCTGGCGCAGCACTGCCAGGACGGCGCCGGCCGGGACTATGCCTGTGGGGAGCGGGCCAGGGACGCGCTGGTACGCCTGATCGGCCGGCAAGCTGTCCGTTGCCTGCAGCGGGACACCGACCGTTACGGCCGCGTGGTCGCGGTCTGCAGCGTCGGCGGGCTCGATCTCAACGGGGAGATGGTGCGGCTCGGCTGGGCGACAGCGTACCGGCGGTACAGCGAGGCGTATGCGCCGATCGAGGCCGCAGCTCGGGCGGCGGGTACTGGCCTCTGGGCCGGGCGCTTTGAGATGCCGGCGGAGTGGAGGAAGGGACGGCGGTAGGCTGTCCACCAGGCTGGGGAACCGGCGGAATCGAACCACCGATACGGGGATTTTCAGTCCCCTGCGCTACCACTGGAGGATTTCCTAGGGAACACCCCTGGGCGCGGGAATGGCACAAACGAAAAGGGCCGGCCAAGCGAGGCGGCTCGTTACGTAACGACGCGCTGTCGATTGTTCGTTACGTAACGGCGTGCTAACAGTTGGCTGTTACGTAACGGGGGGTGGTGATGGCGCTAACTAATGCAGATCGGCAGCGGCGCTTCAGGGAGCGCAAGAAGGCGTTGGGCTCCGTGGGTATAGCTTCTCTGCCGGAGTTTGTGGCGGGGCTGCCAACTTCTGACGATCCCGAGACAGACTGCCGCGCGGAAGCCGCCGCCGCTCTGGCGGAGATGACGGGCGCGGCGGTTCGCTGGATTGAGTTCCTGACTGATCAGGGCTTGTCTGCAGAGGCAAAGAGGCTGGCCAAGCTGTTTGGTGTGAACCTGGACCCGCTTGGCGGTCTCACTTTCCAGGAAGTTTACGCTGCCGCGGTGTCAGCCAATGTCCCAAAGGCGGATATCCGAGGTTTCAACCCCGGCAGCACCCTTCCTGTCCCGCTCTCCACCGCCTACGCATGTCGGCCGTTGTTGGAAAAGCTGGGGCTATGGAGGCCCTCCGCATGAAATCTGCGGTCCCCAGATCGGGGGAGGTCAAAGCGAAAGGGTCCCAGCGGGAAACACCATCGCTGGCGGTCAGGGTGTCTATTGAACAGACACCCTTTGAAAAGGAAACCCTCCCGGCAGATCGCGCCACCGGGAGGGCCAGCCTGCCGCACCACCCACACACTGACGGGCGGCGGGCTATCTCGTATCAGGCGGGTTCGTGCCAGCGCTTGGCCGCCGCAGTGAGGTTGAGGGCTCCCACCTCCAGCAAGTCATCGTAGGCGGCGCAGCGGTCTTCCTCGCGCTCCAGGTCCTCCGTTTCGTGGTGCGCGCCCAGCCCGATGGTGCGGCCCCAGTCCGACAGGTTGTCGTCCCCGGCCGGGCACTGGTCTTCATCGTCGGACTCCATTTCTGGATCCCCGTCCATGGCGTCCAGGTACGCGATAGCGGCCTCTATGGTGGCCTCGATCTCCGCCCGATCGGCGCAGGCCAGGAGGTGCAGAACACGAAGGGGAAGGGTCTGCCTCATGCCGCGCCCCCATCCGCCCGCCGCTCCCGCACCCCCGCCAGGTGCCGGAACACCTCGGCTATGACGCGCAGTGATATGGCATTGGCGCCAGTCGCCGACGCGTGGCCGTCGATCTCGGACGCCACGCTACGCAGGGAGCCGGGGGGAAGGTCCCGCACCTGGCACAGCATTGCCCTTTCCTGCGGGGTCATAGCCGCACCTCGATGCGCTGGGCCTGCAGCTCGGCCACCCGTTCCGAATAGGTGCCGCAGACAACTCCGAGCACCACGGCATATTCCGCCGGCAGCTCCAGAGTCCCGTCGCTGCGCACCTGCCCGGCCCGGGGGTTGGCAATCTTGCGGAATCTGTCGGCGGCCCCGCCGCTCTGGTCGGCAACCCGCCGGCCGAGGCAGAGCGTCCCCCCGAAGGGAACACACATCACCTCATCCCCTGGATTTCCGGTGCTGCAGTAATCGAGGATCAGGAAGCGCTGTCCCCACTCGAAGAGGGCTTCGTCCTCCCTCAGAACTGCGGCGGGTGTGCGGAACGCGGCCGGCTCATGGTGGTAAGCCCCCGCCACCTGGGCCGCGGCGCCGGCAGCCGTCACGGCCGCGCCAAGCGCAACTGCTGTGCCCCCAGCACGGGCCAACAGGTCGCGGCGTCGCATCACCGAAGCCGGCGCAGTGTTGACGCCCGACTCTGTTCCTGTTAATTCGCGGTTAGTCATCTCTGACCCCATTGGGTATGACGATCCATCCGGCCCGGGCATTCGCAGTGCTCGGGCCGTTGTCATTTCCGGGGCAGGGTGGCGGAGCGGGCGCGCAGAACCATTCTGCTGCCAGGCGCGGCGCCGATCCCAAATCCCGATTTCCGGTGTCCGCTGTCAGCCAGCGGGGGCTATTCTTCGCACCCTGATTCCGGCGCCTCCATCCCTGACCCCGTTGCAGTAAGTCCGAGGGGAAGCGTTCGCAGCGCTTGCCGATCGGATTTCCACCCCATATCTAGGGTGGACCGTATAGCGGTATAGGTTAACAATGTACGCCTATACTGGACACGGTACAGGTTTAGGCTAACCCGATCAGGGTAGGTCGTCAATTGTCCCACTGCCAAAAGTCTAAGTCCGGCTCTTTCGTGCCCCCGCAGCCCGTGCTTAAGGTGCTGGCGCCAGCGCCAACCGGGGGCCGAATGCTGACAAGGGAACAGTTGCGAGCCGCGCGGGCTGCCAGGGGCTGGGGCGTGCGCGATCTCGCGGCGGCGGTGGCCGCGCTGTTTCCGAATGGCCGTGTTTCCGCGCAAGCCATCTCTGCCTTTGAGAACGGCGCGGACAGCAGGGTTGGAACCCTGCAGCGCATCCGGACCACGCTTGAGGCAGAGGGGTTCAGCTTCGGCCCACCCCATGCGCCTACAGTCGGGTGGCCCGTCGATGCACCGGAGAGGTGGCGCGCAACAGGCGATGACGCCTAGGGGGATCGCCCTCATAGCCCTCCTGGCCGTGGCGATCGGCGCCACGGCTGGGGCGCTTCACCTGGCCCCATCGACGGCGGCCGATGCCGGGCCCGATGACTGGCGCGCGGTAGACTTCCCCGGATGCCTGGCCCTGGCCGCGCAAGCCCCCGACGTGAGCAGCGCTTACGAAGCCGCGCGGGCCTGCTTCACGATGTACCCCGAGGCGCCCACCCTTCAGAAGGCCCCAGAGCGCCCCGGCATCTAGGATGATCGCCGTAGTTTCTCGTGGCGGGCCAGGATGTCGGCCACGTTGGCGGAGTGGGCCTGTCTGAACTCGTCCTGAGTGAAAGTCGTGTACGAGCCGCACGACTTGCATTGAAAGCCAAAGTTCCGCTCAAACCAATCCGGCGGCTTCCTGAACTCCGCCCCGCACTGTCTGCACGGCATCGGGACCGCGAGCTGGTGCACTGTGGGCGGGGGTCTGCTTTTCCTGCGCATTGATCCCTCTGGGCAAAGCCGCGGAAATCATAACCCCCCGCAGCGCCTGCGGTCGCGTCCCTTACACTGGATCTGTGACTACCGATAATAGAAGATTACCGGAAGTCAGTAGCCCTGCCGCTGGCGCAGATGTAGCCCGGGTGGTAGGAGCGGGGCGGAGTGCCAGCGCGGGGAAGTGGTGGAATGCGCGAGCTTTACGAACTGATGTACAGCTGGGATGAGGTGCATTCCGGGTACGGGATGAACTACAGGGAACTCCCTGATGTCCCCTACCCGCGCATCTCAGTCGACCCGGCCATTGGGCCCGGCAATGGTGGCCGCACGAAGTTCACCATAGACTTTGGCGATCGGCAGGAGGAAATCCTGCTTCTGCAATCGCACCTGGCGATGCTCGCGCTTCTGCGACACTGGAGCTTTTCGACGGTGCTTGATGTAGGGACCGGCGGCGGTGAAGCTACCCGCATATTCCGGGCGATGGGCAAACAGGTCTGGACAAACGACGTGCCAGCGCGGGCCGGAATAGACCTCGACTTCCCGGGGGACGTGCTGGAAATCGACATACCCCGCCGCTTTGACCTGGTGTGGGCCAGTCACGTACTGGAGCACCAGAGGAACCCTGGCGCGTTCATTGATCGGTGCATCTCGCTGCTGAACGATGACGGCATTCTGTGCATCACTGTGCCGTTCATGGAGACTACGGGGGACCCACACCTGCAGAGCCTCGGCCACCACAATAAGTACGACCCGGTGTCGCTGCTCTATACCCTCGCCTGCGCTGGCTTGGACTGCCGGCAGGCCGCCATCCGGCTGTATCGCAATCAAGTCAGCGTCATCGCGCCCGTCACCGGCCGCCGGCAAGCCCTTCGGAATATTGCCCGCGACTCCCGGGACATGTGGGAACGCATGGGCCTTTCCGAGGTGGCGTCCAATACGGCGGATACTGCCCGCATCAAGATACTTGGGCTGCGGTGGCCGCGGCCCAAGAGCGATCAGGGCGCCGCGTAAACGAATGGGGTTGCGCCGAAATTGACGCTTACAGCTTGGGCAGAACTCCAGATTGAAATGCCCGGGAAATAGGTTCCAGCGGGGATGTCGCTGACCCACTCCCCTGTACCTATCGTGGGGTTCCCGCTGTTCAGCCAAGTGCCATTTTCGCCGATCCAGCATTTGCCCGCATCGAGATCAAGCGCCACCATCAGAACATCGTTCACACCGAGGCTGACGGCGCCTGTGTAGACCTTAGTAACGCCGTCTGTTGAGTTTACAGCGTTGAACATTCCCCACGAAATCGGATTGTCGCCCAAGAACGAAGAAAGGCTGAAGGTGGCGTCCCCTGCCCCAATCCCGATCTCTCCTGAGAAGATGGCGCTGAAGGCCGTGACGGTCACCTCCCAATACCATCGCCCTCCCGATCTTCCTTCGGTCGCGCGCACGGTTTGCCATGCGCCCCCTGAACTGCTTGAAACGTCCAGGTTGCCATTGCTCAGAGTGATGTTGGCACCCTTGTCCGATGGGTTCATTGTGACGCCCGCCCCGTAGGGTAGGAAGCCCTGAAGCGCAATCATCATTCCACCGAAGCCAAACATCAGGCGATCCCCTTTGCGAGACTGGCCAGGATAACCCCGCTTTCCAGGACCTCGTAGAACAGGCAGTCCTTGGCGTTCGCCGCTGTTGAGAGCACTGGTGCGGAGCCGCTCGGGAACTTCCAGTTGGAAGAGTAGGACAGCGTCCGGCTGCCGGTGGCGTCCTGCTTGATGTAGATGCGCCCGCCCTGTCCCGCGACCTGATTGGTCGGGTTTCCCAGAGTCCGGCTGCCGCCAAGCGTCAGGTCAAAGTTGTTGGACAGGGAGAAGTCCACCGCGACCGTGGCGGCGTCGGTCAGGGTGACGGGGGTGCCGCGCTGGGCCCTCGTCCAGGATCGCGCCGTGTCGGAGATGCTCGACCAGCTCGCCACGGCCCCGTCCGTGGTCAGGAACTCGCCTGAGTTGCCCGTCTGATCCGGCAGGCCAACGGTTGCCTGGTTGAAGGTGATCGTCCACGCCGAATAGGAGCCCGACCCGCCCGAGCTGGTCGCCGTCATCACCAGCGTGGTGCCCGAGTATGATTTCACATACCCGTCGACGTAGTTCGTGCCGGGTGATGCGGTGACCGCGGCCCGGATCAGCATTCCGGGGGCAAACGCCCGGTTGGTCTCGGCCAGGGTGAAGGTGATGTCGCCTGAACTGGCGATGGTCTCCGTGTCGGTGGAGGTCGCCTGGAACAGCGCGGAGAGGTCGGCCGCCGTGGGGATGCGCGCCACCTCGTACATGGTCGTGGCGTTGCCTGCCACCACCGCGCCGGAGCCCGCGGCAACGGTCACCCCGGACCCCGCGGAGTAACCGAAGACGATCGCGGCCGATGAGGCGTTGATGACGACCTTCACGCACTCCACCGAGGGGTAGATCACCGACACGCCGCCGGTCCCGGTGAATAGCAAGCCGAAGTTTCTGGCCTCGTCCGAGGCGAAATTTGTGCTCGACAGGGTGCGATTCGAGCCGGTGAGGGCGACGGTCTCCAGGCCCTGGACTGCCTCATCCAGAAGCGCAATCACCTCGTCATTCAGCTTCTCGCCCCAGACGTTGAGGCCAGAGCCGGTTGCTTGCTGATTCAGCCGGAGGCGGGTGCTAGCAGCCATACCCGTGCCTCCCTTTAGCGAGTAGCCGCCGCGGCGACCATCTGGTCGATCCGCGCTGCCGCACGCTCGCGAATGGCCTCCGCCGCCCCATCGCCGCCCTGCAGCTTCAGCGCGGCCAGGTCGCGGTGGAGCGCTTCGCTTATGGTGCGCGCTGCCTCTTCCGGGTCCGAAGCGTTGACGATGTGGTCGCGCAGTAGGCGTGTGACGGCCACCATCAAGGCCGCGGCCTCACCGGCCATTTTCTCGTTTGTGCTCATGGTCTCCGTCTCCCGACGCTGACAGTTAAGCGAGTCGCATTCATCATGATAGCGTGCCATCAAAATAGCACGGTATCGGGTCATCTCCTATTCGCGGCGCCACGGGGCGCGAGGGATGGCGGGCTACTGAGGGCGGCATAGGTCGCGAGCAGCCGCCGGCGGCGGAGGGCCGGCATGTGGTCCAACTCGGCTGCCGCTCGCGGTAATGCGCTGGGGTCC
>Ga0196970_1001091_pt1 | contig 21220 bp, 16 predicted proteins | sample S1v_513CmetaG_FD_148672 | JGI IMG/M metagenome (GOLD analysis project Ga0196970, IMG submission 148672) | Soil microbial communities from Anza Borrego desert, Southern California, United States - S1+v_5-13C | ecosystem: Environmental > Terrestrial > Soil > Desert | place: USA: California...
CCTTCTACCATATATCTATTACGCCCTGATTACCTTATCCCATAAAAGCATTAATTAACCAACCTCGTTTGTTTGTTAATGTTAGCAAGGCCCCACGACGGTGGGGCTTTTGCGTTTTAGGGATACATCATATGTCACTCACCAAAGTTTTACCTTCATGAACCCTTTAAGGCCTTAGTTCAGGCACAATTTTTCAGGGCGTAAAACATGAAGATCGCCATATTACTGCTACAGCTATTCCTCCCGCTATTCGCTTACTCGCAATCCGCCACCGTCACCATGACCATCAATAACTTGCAGAAGAAGAATGGCACTTTATACATTGCCTGGTACAATTCAGCTGCGACATACGACAGCGGCACTAATCATAAATACGGTAAACTGGTACAGGTGAATGGAAAATCCACTGCTGCCGTCACATTCACAGGCGTCCGATATGGGAAGTACGCCATAGCGGTGTTTCTCGATGAAAATAAAAACGGAGAGCTTGACAGAAGTCTTCTTGGAATTCCGAAAGAGAAGTACGGCTCCAGCAATAATGTATTTCCGGCAATGAGACGATCCACCTTCCAGGAGGCTTCAATATCAATCTCCTCCCCGGTAACGTCAGTCAACATCAATCTAAAGTGATTAATACTACTCACCCTTTGCCCTCGGCGCTTGATAAATGCTCATCCGCCTCCATCTATCGTTCGGGATATTATTCAATTTCGCGCCAGCTCACGCATCGAAAGTAGAACAGCCCCGGTAAGGGCTGCCTACCCGAGGTAATCATGACTTTTACCGATGAAGGATGGTTAAACTGCTGCTGCTCCGGCCGCGGATATCCTGTACGATCACTTGATAGTTGCCATCAGGGATATCCGTCGTAGATACTGTATGCTGGGTCTGCCCCGGTTCAACTGCAGATCTCAACACCTGCCTGCCACTGGCATCTACAACAACTACCTCGGCATTCCTGCCGGCGCCCGATTTGAAGCTGATAGTGAGTTCATCAGCCACGGGATTGGGGAACAAATGAAGCTGTTCTTCAGAGGGAAGGTCAGAAACCGAAAGAAGATGAGTGGGAATAAACTGGTAAACGGTACCGTCTGCGGGCACGCCACTCATTGCTTTGAAGACAACAGTTTTCGCTGAATCCAGGCTATAATTCGTCGGCGATCCATTTACCCAGATCTTTTCATACATCTGTGTAAAGGTCTTATTCGAATGAAACATCCCTACGTTCGGACCATTTACAATAGTATAGCCCGACTGGTTGTTCGTAGAACTGGAGCCGTACCGCACTTCCACCAACCCACTCGACTGGTAGAGCCAAAGTTGAACATTGGCATAGTTGCTTGCCTGCCCGGCTCTCAGCTTCAGGTTCTTCCATTGAAGCTTCACTATCCTTTCGTTTCCACTACCCTCGACTTTGTAGCTTATGGTAGAATTGATATCTATAGAGTCCAGCCAGGTGAACAAGGCGTCGAAAATGATGAAACTGGTATCTGTCTGAATACCAAGATGGCCGTTTGTGGAGAAGTAGATATATGTTGTACTATCATTCAGGAGGTATGAGTTGCCAAAGAAGTTAAAGGTTGTTCCTGTCAGCGGCAGCATGTATTCAAAGCCATTGTTAGAGACCACCGTAATTGGACTAACTACTGTATCTCCTGTCAATGGTGAATACACGTCTGTCCTGGTCTGAAACCGGTAGTAATTTGCTGCCGACAACGACCCGCTGGCAATAAGAATAATAAGTAAAGTCCTGAGCATATACTTTAAGTTTAAGACAAACCTAGAATACCCTTCGCTCACTAAATTATAAGGAAACTTAAACTCACTTAAAGTATCCTTCTAAAGCTTAAAAAAGCTTAACAGATTTGCTGAACTTCCACACTTATGATAATTTGTAGCAATGCTAAAGCGCAAGTACCTGCTCATCCTCTTTCTTGTCGTGCCCGTATTGCTCCTGGCCATGGTCGGTGTGCAGTGGTACTGGATAAAGGACACCTACAGGTTACGCGAAATTGCATTCAATGAGAAAGTCACCCGGGCCCTCAACCAAACAGTTCAGACCCTCGACAATCAGGTCTTCTCCTGGAATCTCTACTCTAAGGCTTACCTAGATTCTGGTGACATGTTCATCATCCTTCGACCAGGTCAGAATGCTGCAGCACCGCCTGATACCCTGACCATGTACAACGCATTCCCCTACCCTGACAGACCAGACACCTGCTTCTATGCCACTAACTTTTCTTTGTTCGATCGTCCTACCCTGGTCGATTTTAATATCCGCATTGAGAATCTGGATGCAGGTGCCGCAAAAGATCTTCCTTTCCGTAATCAGCTTCTGAACGACCTTTCTGAAGAAAACTATAGAACGCTGCTCGACGATCCATTGCGGCTTTCCAGCCAGCTTTCTGGTATAGACACCATTCTTACGAAGGCGCTTCAAGCTGAAGGTTTGGAAAGTCAATACCGTTTTGCCGTATTCAGACAAAATCAGGAGGTAATCCGCTCTAACACGGATAGTCTGCATCTCCCGGATCTGCTTGAGTCTCCGTTCCAGGGGATGCTGTTTGCTAACAGGCCTTTTATTCAGCCCTACAACCTCTATTTGTCCATTGCAAATAAGGAATCGATCATTCTCAGGTCTATGACCATTGCTATAGGTCTTTCTACCTGCCTCGTCCTCGGTCTGTTCGCTGTCTTCACATCTTTCTTTGTTATTGTCCTTCGGCAGAAAAGGCTCTCAGAAATGAAAACAGACTTCATAAACAACATGACGCATGAGTTCATGACTCCTGTCACCAACATAGGACTGGCCCTGGAAACCATCGAGCGCAACAATCATGGCATACACGATAGTAAGCGACTCATGAGTATGATCGTTTCTGAAAACAATCACCTCAGGGAGAATATCAACAAAGTGCTTCATGTAGCCGCCATGGATAAAGGAAGCTACGATACGCAAGTCACCAGCATCGACCTTGAAGAGTTGTTGGTCGGCGTGGCAAAAACTTTTGAGCTTAGTCTGCTACAGCTAAATGGGCAAATAAAGCTGGATCTGGCACCCGGAGCTCATACAGTTCATGCAGATGAAACCCATATGATCAACTTGTTTAGCAATATTATTGACAACTGCATCAAGTACCATGTTCCAGGAAGGCCGCCGCTCATTCATATTACTAGCGAGTCAGACACCAGGGGTTTGAAAATATCAATAGCGGACAACGGTAAGGGAATGAATTACCGCGTTCAGAGACATGCATTCAATAGGTTTTATCGCGGTACGAGCGGGAACACACATGATGTAAAGGGCTTTGGGCTCGGGCTCAACTACGTAAAGGCGGTAGCCGAGACCTATAGGTTTGAAATCGAGTTAAAAAGCATCCTTGGAATGGGAACGACATTTACCCTCTGGTTAAAATAACCGTTGTGAAAGAATCTATTTCAATACTCATTGTAGAGGATGACCCAAACCTAGCGTTCCTCCTGAAGACTAACCTGGAACAGGAAGGGTACTCCATTACTGTTGCCAGCGATGGTGTCTTAGGATGGACGGCGTTCAATGATCATCAGTTCGACCTCTGTATCCTCGACATTATGCTCCCGAAGCAGGATGGTTTTCAACTCGCCGAAATGATCCGTAGACACAGCATCTCCACCCCTATTATCTTCCTTACCGCGCGCTCCAGAAAGGAGGATGTTTGCAAGGCATTTGAAATTGGTGGAGATGACTACCTCACAAAGCCATTCTCTATAAAAGAACTCTTGTTACGCATCAAAGCTGTCCTGCGTAGAACTAGCAGTATAATGCCCTCTCCTGCTTCGATGTTCCAGATAGCATCCATCAGCTTCAATTACAAGACCAGGCAGCTCCACGCTCCAAGTGGGTTAAAGACACTTAGCACCAAGGAAAACGAGCTGCTGAGGATCTTCTGTCAGAATCCCGAGGTGGTCATCGACCGTAAGCGCTTCCTTGTAGAGGTATGGGGCACCGACGATTACTTCGTCTCCAAAAGTCTGGACGTATACATCACCCGGCTCAGAAAACTATTTACAGAAGAGCCAAGAATATCCATTCAGAACTATCACAGCGTAGGGTATAAACTGGTGGTCTCCTGAATACCCTAACCAACCAACTTCACTTCCTTCAGCTTTCAATTATTTATCTATCTTTCGCGGAAATACATGAAGTCTCTAATGGGACAGCGCGCAAAATCCCTCATCAGCATCCTCCTGCTGCTTTTATTCATTAGTCTTATTTTCATTATCATCCAGGCAGGCAAGGGACTGGAAATAGGCAGCGCCATACGCTCTATTAAAGCAACAGAAGCATCACCGCAGGGCTGGGATGCCGTCCTGGAAACCTTCAGTCACCCGCTGCCCATCTTCATCCTCCAGCTCATAGTCATCATTATAGCCTCTCAGGTCTGCGGCTTTCTGTTCAGGAAAATGCACCAGCCTGCCGTTATGGGCGAAATTCTGGCAGGGATTCTCCTCGGCCCTTCTCTTCTTGGCTCCCTGGTGCCCGAGTTCAATACGTTTGTCTTTCCTCCAGAGTCATTGCTCAATCTCCAGATGCTCAGCCAGATCGGCCTGGTCCTCTTCATGTTTGTTATCGGTATGGAGCTCGATCTGAATATCATCAAGTCGAAGGCGAGGGCAGCGATGTACATCAGCAACGCCAGCATTATTATACCTTATCTGTTCGGTGTCGTGGTTTCCTACTTTATTTACCAGGACTATGCACCCCGCGATATACCTTTCTATGCATTCGCCCTGTTCATGGGGATAGCTATGAGCATCACTGCCTTCCCGGTTCTGGCAAGGGTCATCCGGGAGCGGGGACTTAACAATACCAAGCTGGGCACCATAGCCATCACATCGGCTGCCGCGGGCGACATCACCGGGTGGTGCCTTCTTGCCTTCGTTATAGCCGTAGTGAAGGCAGGCTCACTCGTCACTTCTCTTTATACCATGGCAGCCGCTACCATCTACATCCTCCTCATGTTCTTTGTTGCCAGGCGGTTGCTTACTCGTCTCGCCATTGCCGACAATGACGAGAAGAACATAAAGCCTTCATCTTTGGCTATCATCTTCGTCGTAATGCTACTAAGTGCTTATTGCAGCGAGATCATTGGCATCCATGCGCTCTTTGGTGCCTTCCTCGTGGGTGTCATCATGCCGGAAAAGTGGAACTTCAGGAAGTTGATAATTGATAAGATTGAAGATGTCGCCCTCGTGCTGCTGCTTCCTCTGTTCTTTGTCTTCACAGGCTTGCGTACGGAGATTGGCCTGATCAATGATGCCTCGCTCTGGACCGTTTGTATCATCATCACCCTGGTTGCTATTGCCGGTAAGTTCGGGGGCAGTGCTATTGCAGCGCGCATCAAAGGGGAGTCATGGCAGGATAGCCTTTCTATAGGTGCGCTCATGAATACAAGGGGACTTATGGAACTGGTTATTCTCAATATCGGCTACGATCTGGGCATTCTCTCCCCTCAGGTCTTTACTATGATGGTCATCATGGCGCTCCTCACCACGTTTATGACCAGCCCTGCCCTAGATCTTATCAATTACTTCTTCCGGAAAAAAGTAGCAGCTACTACCACTCCCCGTTAGTATCACTCAGGTTCACCCGCACCAACCCTCCCGGGGTAATACCTAGTCTCACTCCTGACATTCTTTGCCCCAGGCTGTTCCAACCATGCACATAGTCTATCCTCAAAAACCGCAGCTTCTCGTAACCCAGGTTGTCAATCCCCACGAAAGCCTCTACGTGATACAGGTCTTCATTCACATAGTATGCGTTTGTTCCGGTCACCAGGTACCAGCGTAGCTGCCGCAGCAGGGGTATCTTGTTAGTGATAAATCCTTTCAGTTGCCACTCCAGGTGGGCCTCTCCATACAGGGGCTCCTGGTTGCTGTACAGGTAGTAGGGTGCTAGTTGAAAGCTCTCCAGGTAAGGCGATGCCAGCGTTAGCTGGTTCCCATTCAGGTGGTTCAGGTCTGGTATGCTCACATAGTTGGTGTTCATAAATCCTCCTGCGCCTATATTGTACGATAGACTCCCCATAAGTTTCAGACCAATATTATCTCTCACATTCACCTTCCACTTGTCAAAGTCCACCTTACTGTCAAACAGGTTGGGTATTCCCTTTTCATAACTCACGGTAAATACCGGCGCATCGCTTCCGTGCGCCATCAGGTAGTCCGGGTATTGCGTGTAGGTGTAGCCTGGCTGGTACGACAGGGATAGCTGAAGCAGTGAGGCATTATGTTCTTCCCACACTCGTGTCTTAAATTCATCCGGTATGTTATCTGTAAATCCCCCCACATCCGCCTTGGCAAAGGTGAAGTCTGTGGAGTTATCCAGTGGTATCCTTCGCTGGTAGGCAAAGCTCGCTCTCCACCTCAGTCCCGTTCCGTAGTTCTTGCCAAAGTAGGCCATCCCGTTCCATCGCTCATACAGCTTCGTATAGTTCTTCCGGTAAAACAGTGTAGCTATCGTATTGTACAGCCCCTCTATAGGGTTGTTGGGGTTGAACTGAAATACATACTTACCTGCTTCTATCCCGGTAGTCCACGAGCGCCCTCTCCAGTCTCTGCTGAATTCTGTATACCCGAATCTACCAATCGCATTCAAGTGGCTGTTCCCAAAGCCATACCTTACGGCCAGTGCTCCGTTTAGCTGGTGAAAGGTGTCCGAACTGTATCTCCAGTACACCTTAGGAGCCACACTCAGGCCTTCTATGGTATTGAAGTTCACCAGCCCGGTCAGTAGTGAGTTGGTCCTGAAGAGGAGCTTGCTGTTCTTCCCCGTGTGGGTTATTCCTGTCAGCACCACATCCATCAGTTTTATCCGGTTGTTGCGCTTTCTCATCGAGTCTATATAGCGCGGGTCTTCGTACTTCAGGCGCAGACTGTCTTTTACTATATAGTCTATGTATTCCTCCACCTCCAGTGGCACCGGCCTCGCTTCTGCCCAGTAGGTGGTGTCTTTCCTGTTGGCCCCCTTGTCATACACGCTCACTATCTTCTTGTTGAACACCGAGTCAGGCACCGGCTGATTCACTTTCTGGTCATCATACACGGTTACAAAGTGCCCTGCGAAGTCAAAGCCCAGTATCTTCATCGTTGGGTACAGCACTTGTTGCTTTATCACCCACATGTCTTTCTGCAGGGGCAGGTACATTTGCTCTATTTTCAGGGTGTCTATCAGCTCCATGTTGCTCCTCTTCGTCACCAGCATGTTAAGGCTATGTATTGCCCACTCTTCATCCACTATGTACAGCACTCCGCTAAATAATGGCTCATACTGCCTTTTAGGCGTCACCCTAATCTTATAGATGGTGTTGCCTCCTTCCTGGTAGTCTCCCTCCAGCTTGTACCTGTAGTAGTTGAAGGCATTGTCATTGATGGGGGAGATAAATCCCCTCGGGTTTATCTGGTCGGATATCTGGATGTTGTTGTCATAAAAGCTGATCACTTCAGGGAAGGTAGAAAAGCCAAGACCGTTTGGGTCGCCGCTCTCCTTCACCGAGTGTATTATGGTTTGCTCCTTATCGTCTTGTTTGTAGTAGGTGGCCATCTGTTCACACAGGTACAGTATACCCCTGCCTGCTGTATCCAGCCCCAGCTCAGTAGCATCCACTTTCTGTCCCAGCACTTTGGTCGGTGTTTGCCTCGTTCTGAACACGCCTTTCAGGTATATGCCTGTTTGAAATGCCCTCACCTGGTTCTTATGAAACTCCCTTCTGCCAATCACTTTCCTCATGATGTAGGTCGCAGGGTCTTCAGTAGCCTTCACCACATGTTCTTTCATCTGCAGGCTCTGGTCCTCCAGTTTAAAGTCATGTGCCACCGTCTCGCTCCCTGCTATGGTTATAGTAAAGTTGCTTTGCTTGTAGCCAATGTACTGGCAGGCTACCCGGTGTGTACCGGGGGTCAGCGTCAGCTGATACTCTCCCTGGGCATTGGCGCTGGTGCCTATGGTAGTCCCTTGCACAAATACGGTAGCGAATGGCAAGGCCTCTCCCTTACTGTCTGTTATCTTACCCTTCAGTAGTCCGGCAATACTTATCGCCGGCAGCAGGCAGCATGTCAATAGAATGTATAGACCTCTTTTCATGGAAGTAATAAGGTGTTCGCCGAGTTGCATCTTTGTTTATCGGTTCAGCGCCGCAGATTGTTACAATGTTTAGAATAATCCGTTCACCTGGGCATCCACTCTCCTCACCACCTCAGCAAAGTCTTCATCATTCTCTGCAAAGTCTATGTTGTCTACTTCTATCACCAGCAGCGGACCATCGTGGTATTTTTCTATCCACTTGTTGTAAAACTCGTTCAGTCTTTTCAGGTAGTCCAGCCTCAGGTTCTCTTCGTATTCCCTGCCTCTCTTCTGTATCTGGTCCACTATCTTAGGTATCGATGCCTTCAGATATATCAGCAGGTCCGGTGGTTGTATCAGGGTTTTCAGGGTGTTAAAAAAAGAGGTGTAGTTCTCAAAGTCCCTGGCTGTCATCAGCCCCATCTCGTACAGGTTGGGGGCAAAGATGTGCGCGTCTTCATACACCGTACGGTCTTGTATCACCGTGTCTCTCCCCTTCCTTATGTCTATCAGGGTCTTTATCCGCCTGTTCAGAAAGTATATCTGCAGGTTAAAGGACCACCGGTTCATATCTCCGTAAAAGTCCACCAGGTACGGGTTATGTTCCACATCCTCGAAGTGAGGGGTCCACTTAAACTGCTTTGCCAGCATGTTCGTAAGCGTGGTCTTCCCGCTACCTATGTTCCCTGCAACAGCTATATGTTTTATTTGAGGTCTTGACATGTTTCAGAAGTGGGTTATTTCCAGATTCCGGTTGTGCTCGTCCGCATCGTTTACCTTACACAATATAACACCGCAAGCGGAAAAATTCCACCACGTTGGTAAATTTCCCGCAGGTAGTTGCTAGTAATAGTTAATGCCAATTAGTTTTCTCGCCTCGGCTATTGTTCTTGAGGCACTGGCTCTCGCCTTTTCGGCACCTTCTTTCAGCACTTTTTGCAGCTGCCCGTGGTCGTTCCTCAGTTCCTCCGTCCGCTCTCTTATAGGTTTTATGAAAGCCACCATATCCTCTGCCAGTTGCTTCTTCATGTCTCCGTACCTTATCGTGCAGTTGTTATAGGCGCTTCTGTATATCTCCACGGTCTCAGGTTTCGATACCAGGTGCATCAGCAGAAAGATGTTCTGAATATAATCCGGCATCACGCTGTTCGGCTCCGTCGGACCGGCATCTGTCTTTGCCTTCATTACCTTCTTTCTCACCAGGTCGTCGTCATCTGCCAGGTAAAGGGTCGCGTTTGCGTTCTCGCTCTTGCTCATCTTACCTGCACCATCCAGGCTCGGCACCTTTATCAGTTCACTGCCATAGTTAAAGGGCATAGGCTCGGGAAACAGTTCACCATACCTTCCGTTAAATCGCTGCACATAATTTCTCGCCATCTCCAGGTGTTGCTCCTGGTCTTTCCCCACCGGCACCTTCACCGCGCGGTGTATCAGTATGTCTGCTGCCATCAGCACGGGGTAGGTCAGCAGACCGGCATTTACATTCTCGGGTTGCATCCGCACTTTGTCCTTAAAGGTGGGCACTTTCTCCAGCTCTCCTTTATAGGCCATCATGTTCAGCATCAGGTATAGCTCAGGTATCTCCGGCACGTCACTTTGTGCGTACAGTGCCACCTTCTCCGGGTCCAGTCCGCTGGCTATGTTCTCCGCCAGCACCCGGTATACATTGTCTCTCAGGTCTTTTGGGTCAGGGTGGGTTGTAAGGGAGTGGTAGTCGGCCACAAAGAAGTAGCAGTCGTACTCGTCCTGCATCTTCACGTAGTTCCGCATTGCGCCAAAGTAATTCCCTAAATGCAGGTACCCCGTGGATCGGATGCCGCTTACAACTATCTCTTTGTTCATAACGGGGGCAAGATACTACGATTTACGATTTTGGATTTACGATTGTTTCGATTTACGATTTTGGATTTACGATTGTTTCGATTTACGATTATTTCGATTTACGATTTACGATTTTGGATTTACGATTTTGGATTTACGATTTACGATCAGTTTGATTTGGCGCGGAGGGTTTTTATTGACGCTACGATCATCGCGATAATTTCGTTTACTTCTTTTTTTAATGGCTGTACTCTTGATGCTGATACCAGATGGCTTTCCTCCATTAGTTCTAACCAGTAATGGGTCTCATCGGCTTCTTCTTCAACAATCTTTAATTTATTGATGAAATCCGGCTTTGATTTCGCTCGACACGCAGCCCTGTAGTTGGCACCAATGGAGCTCGCACTTCGCACGACCTGCCGCCCAATAACTGTGGCTGAGGTTTTCTGAGGTAAGTCATCAATAAGTCTAATCGTTTCCAAGGCTATCCGTTTTGTCCGGGCTTTAAACTGAGCTTCCATTTAATTTACGATTTACGATTTTGGATTTACGATTGTTTTGATTTACGATTTTGGATTTACGATTTACGATTTACGATTTTGGGGGTTACCATTTTCCCACTTGTGAATCCAAAATTCGAAAGTATTGATGATTTTGGATTTACGGATTACCATTTTCCCACTTGTGAATCCAGAAGTAGCGGAACACATTAGAAAAATAAATTTCCAGGGAAAATCTCTTTCTGTCAGATAGGCTGACAGGTAGCACGTCATCTTTGCTATATCACAACAAGTTAAAAAACCGGAGCGTATGACCAGAGAGGAGACATATCAGAAAAAAAGCAGGTAAATCTTTTGGATTTTGGATTTACGATTTACGATTTGGGATTTACGATTTACGATTTACGATTTAACCTGCAATTCGCTGCTCGCAAATCGTAAATTATACCTCGTAAGCTGCAAGTCGCAGCTTGCAACTCGTAAATCGTAAATCGTAAATCGTAAATTATACGGTAACCTGCAAGTCGCAGCTTGCAAATCGTAAATCGTAAATCGTAGATCGTAAATTATACCTCGTAACCTGCAAGTCGCAGCTTGCAACTCGTAAATCGTAAATCGTAAATCGTAAATTATACGGTAACCTGCAAGTCGCAGCTTGCAACTCGTAAATCGTAAATCGTAAATCGTAAATTATACCTCGTAACCTACAAGTCGCAGCTTGCAACTCGTAAATCGTAAATCGTAAATCGAAACTCCCAAACAATGCCTATCAATAGAGATGCACTATACCGCTTCAGGATCATCGACATATGCCTGAGGAACTCAAAACGAGTCTGGACAACAGAGTACCTGCTCGAGGTACTGAATAATAAACTTGAATTTAAGTACGGCGATGGAACCCGCGTTTCCCGCACCACCCTGCTTTCCGATCTGGAGGCCATGAAATCGCTCTTCGAGGCGCCCATAGATGACTACGACGTGGGTAAAAAGAAAGCATACTACTATACCATCGACAACTATTCCTTCTTCAGCATTCCCGTTTCGGAAGGCGAGCTGGAACATGTAAAAGATGCCGCCCATATGCTCAGGCAGCAGAAAGGCTTCACCACGGCCATAGGCCTCAGCGAGATCGCCAGGAAGCTGGAGAACCGCTACGAACCTTCCGAGCCACGTCGCCGACTCATCTCCTTCCAGGGAGCACCCAGCGTAAAGGGTCTGGAGCATCTGGATTTCCTGTACCGGTGCATTAAGCAAAAAACACCTGTTTCCATTGTCCATCAGCCCTTCGGGTCAGATAATGCCCGGCAGCGCACGGTGCACCCTTACATGCTTAAGGAAGACGACCACCGGTGGTACCTCTTTGGCTACGTTCCCGACAAAGAATCATTTGGAGCCTTCGGCCTGGAGCGGATCAAGTCAGCAGATACAATCGACGTGCCTTACATCGAAAGCACCTTGCATGACAACGAAGACTACTTCCGCCATGTCCTGGGAGTAACGGTCTATAGCGCTGAGGAGGTGCAGGAAATAGAGCTTTTGTTCTCGCAGAAAATGAAACCCTACATCGAGACCCGCCCCCTGCACCACTCGCAGCAAACAGAGGCGACAGCTTCGGGGCAGCTCCTCGCACGCTATCAGTTAAAGCTGAACCCCGAACTCACCAGCCGCATCCTCAGCTATGGCCCCGACGTAACCGTCCTCAAGCCCCAAAGGCTCGTCGACGAAATAAAAAAAGCGCTGAAAAATACACAAGCGCAATATGAGTAGATTATTGGATTTACGATTTACGATTTTGGATTTACGATTATTGGATTTTGGATTTACGATTTTGGATTTACGATTGTTGGATTTACGATTTACGATTTTGGATTTACGATTACTTCGAGCACGAGTCAGTGGCGAGGGATAGTTTCCGCTGAGGCGGAACCTTCCAGGTTTCGAAAACCTGGAAGGTTTGTTGCACAATAAAAGATTAGAAAGACCGGGCAGGAGTCGCGAGCGCCGAACATGATCACCCCTCCACGCGTCACTGCGCGCCAGCCTGCCCGATAAGCAGAGAGAGAGGTACGAACGACAAAGCTCCCTCCAAACCTCCCCCCATAGGTGAGGCTTCCCAGCGCGAGTGCCAAAGATCAACCCGCCGGTTACTACGCGCCTGCCTGCCGGTAAAACCTTCCAGGTTTCGAAAACCTGGAAGGTTTGTTGCAGGGAGAGAGGTACGAACGACAAAGCTCCCTCCAAACCTCCCCCCATAGGTGAGGCTTCCCAGCGCGAGTATTTGTCTGAACTGTGATTCTTTTGATTGGCATGATTGACTATGATAGTTTTTCCGTTCCGTGCGAGGCTCCTTCTTCAGGGACTCGCACGAACCCCGAACAGGATTGTAGGTTGTCTGAACAGGATTCTTGCAAGATTCACAGGATGGGCAGGATTAAGAGTAGCCCCCTCCAAACACTTCCCCATAGGGGAGGCTTCCCAGCGCGAGTGCCAAAGATCACCCCGCCCGTTACTGCGCGCCTGCCTGCCGGTAGGCAGGGAGTGAGGTACGAACGACAAAGCAGCCTCACGTAATGAAGGCATACAATGTGAACATAGATCAATATTTGATGTCACAAACCTTCCAGGTTTCGAAAACCTGGAAGGTTTGTTGCAAAATAAAGATTAGAAGGACCGGGCAGGAGTCGCGGACATCTGAGCCCCCTCCAAACCTCCCCCCATAGGAGAGGCTTCCCAGCGCGAGTATTTGTCTGAACTGTGATTCTTTTGATTGGCATGATTGACTATGATAGTTTCTATATGTCGGTGAGGTTATGAATGATTCTTACAAGATGCACAGGATGGGCAGTATGCTCACTGAAGGACGACTCGTGTTGTAGAATAGTAGTAATAGTAGAGTTCGTGATGCTAACTACGGTTAGCTTTCCTATTTTGGTTGAAGACTATTGTGAACGAGGTTGACAATTTCGAGAATGACAATTTATTACACAGCAAGAGGAGCCTTCGACCAGGACTATGACCCGAGTGGTTTGTCATGGAAGAAGTATATTGAATTCAGCAGGTTAGACCATTTAGTCGAGCTCGTGTCTCTGGATGGTATGCTAAACGAGGTCTTAGTTGAACCAGACCGCAACAATGAGGAAGATTGGGAGTGCATAGTCTGTGATCAGGAATATGAAACAGGATTCTTCACAACACTGGACTTCGTGTTACAGAGAACAAAGCAAATGGATAGGTTTAATCTAGTTGCTGTAGCAATTGAGCCCACACAAGACTGTAAAGATGTTCTGCTGGACGGTTTTGAGTTTGTAGGGTACGACTTAGTAGATAAGGAATATAGCATTAGCGCGCTTACTAATTGTGGTGGCTTCGACGAGACCTTTCTGCCGGCTGACCTGAATAAGTATGGCCTCATTGACGATTACACAAAGGCATTCGACATCAAGAAGCGTCTACTTATTAATAATCCAGATGAATATCATGCGGACACAAATGCCATCGCTGTTTGGCGACACGAAACAATTGGGCGAAAGCAGAAGCGCTAGCTGTGGGTAAAATACCAGGACGCTTCATCAGGGCCGCGACCTTACTATTTTATCCTCGCGGAAAACACTTCCGACCAATCAAACAACAATAGTCGAAAATCGTCACTCGTAAATCGTAAATCGTAACTTGTAAGATGGAAATGGTCCTGATTCCCGTTGTAGCATTCTTCGTTGCTATTCTGACGTTTTTCTCGGGGTTTGGGCTGGGCACCATCCTGACGCCTGTCTTTATGGTGTTCTTTCCTGTAGAATTAGCCATTGGCTTAACTGGTATAGTGCACTTTTTCAATAATATTTTCAAATTAGCACTGGTTGGCAGAAAGGCGAATAAGGCTGTTTTGCTTGGCTTCGGCATTCCTGCTGTTGTAGCTGCTTTTGCTGGTGCGTGGCTTTTACTCAGCATCCCTGACGTAAAGCCTCTGTTCACCTATTCAGCTTTTGGCAAGTCAATCGAAGTCTACCCGGTTAAGTTCATCATCTCCATTTTGCTTCTTTTCTTTGCCATACTTGATCTGGTTCCATTCCTGGAGAAGATCCGGTTTGAAAAGAAGCATATGCCCATCGGTGGAATATTGAGCGGCTTTTTCGGTGGCCTGTCCGGCAACCAGGGAGCGCTGAGGAGTGCTTTTCTTATCCGGTCCGGGCTCTCGAAAGAAGCTTTTGTCGCAACAACGGTTGTCATCTCCTGTTTTGTAGATTTCACCAGGCTGTCCGTTTATGCTACCAAGCTTTCGCTGTCAGACCTAAACGACAATCGCACATTAGTAGCGAGCGCAACACTGGCCGCTATGGCAGGAGCGTTTATAGGAAATAAACTATTAAAAAAGGTAACGCTGAAATTCGTTCAGACATTCGTTGCCATCATGTTGATTGTCTTGTCCGTTGCACTTGCTACCGGACTAGTATAGTCATAGTTTTGGATAGAACATAACCTTATGATGGGCAGGATGAGGGAGTGATGGAGGTGTCAGAATCAGGATGGGCAGGATCGCTTGGGTAGACCAGGTCGCGAAAAGCACAAGGACCCCACACACACCGCAGGGCCCTGGCTGCATGCTTGCGCAAACGAGAAGAATAGTGAAAGTGTTGCCCCCTTTATCTTCTATGATTTGACAATTAAGCGATTTAGTGAGAACCAGATGAAAAACAAAAGCCCTTCTTCTGAAGAGCTTTTGTTTCTAAAACTTTGTAAGCTATTTCTTAACTACAGTTTCCCTGAACATTAGTTCGCCGTTCTCGTTTCGAACCGTGAGCCAGTAGAGGCCTGGAGTCAACGACTGGATGGAAACTTTCATGCTCTCCTGCATCATATGCTGCGTTGCACGGTATACCCTTTGTCCAGCCGCGTTCACAAGTTCCAATGTAACCTTTCTTCCCACGCCATCTTCAAACTTTACGTTGATCTCACTGGTGGCGGGATTAGGATATACCCTAACGTTCTGCTGTGTTGTTATGTGCTGAACACTTGTCGGGTCATTATATACTTCGTAATAATAGTGGCGATGGCTCAATAGTGACCAGGAAACTCCGTCAAATGTGTAGTCCGTGCCAAGCTGCGGATTACTATAAGTAGTGTATGTATAGTGTGTTTTTAAGAAGGGCATCCAGGTGTTTGCACTGTTGTTGTAACCATTCTGGTACACAGTATCAGGCAAGCCCTGTGCGTTTAGATGTTTCAACATCTGATACATTGGCACCCAGATTCCATTGTCCCACATGTACTCTGATTGCAACGTAGCAAAAGCACTGTTGTTGGCATAGCCAAACGTGTCCTTCAACGTTGGCTCAAGAGTAGTACCTGTAAGGCTATAGCTAATTGAAGTTTTAAGCTTGTTGTCAGGATAAAACGTATTTTCATACTTGTCGACAACTGACCATGAGGTTGCACCAGCAGCGCTAAGGCTAACGGTAGTAATATTTCCAGACCCATCATAAGTAAAGTCAATTACTGCGGACAGTACCCACTGGTTATTAGTATATTGAAATACGCTATCCTGCATTATTTTACCCTGCGCGTTATAATTAAACACTGCTTTAACAAAAGAATCTAATCCCCCGCCCAGATCTAGCAGACCCACAAGTTTGCTAATATTTCCCTGACTATCATAGGACTGATGAAAAACAGTCGACCCGTCCGGGACCCCCAGATAATAGTAAAATTCTTTGTAGGAAGTAAGGTTTTTGTTGTTGTTGAAGGTCGCTGTTGTGACTTCGTCTACCAGAAGTGGACCTGTGGCAGAATCTTTGGAAAGGTGTTTTACTGTATCGGCCATAACGGACAATACTGACCAATCATAGGGGTAATCAAAAGGACTAAAATCCAGAGAGTAATAGGAGTTAAACTCCATAAAATTAAAGTTGAAATTAGATCCATTTACTCCTGAGTACTTGTAAATGGTGCTGTCCGACATGTACGGTGCAGGGTTACTGTAAACATCATAGATACTTTCAGCTATCACCCGTTCCGTAAGTCCTGTAGTTTTCGACCTGGTATTTACCTGCTGACGTGCTAACATATGCTGGACATGCGTTCTGAACTTCTTAACAGAAGGGTTGTCTTGCGCTGCAGAAGGGTTGTCAAAACCACCACTGGTTTGGGCGCAAACAGACATAGTACTAAGGGCCAGACAGGAAATAGTAAAAAATCTTTTCATTTTAATGTTTAAGGTTATACATGAATAATGTTCAGGGCTGTAACTTTTCGCTATATGCAGTATGCGTACTCAAATAGATATTTAAGAATGGCTGAAACCTTTCGCACTATCTGCACGCAGGAATTTTCGCAAACACCTACCAACAAGTTGACACTCCTCAATGCAAATGTACGCCTGCAGCCCCAGTAACAGCGAAAATTAAACTATATTAATGGGGTATCGAGTTGTCTTTGAAGGTTAAAGTCGTCTATTTCAAATTCCCAGAACCCAACCTCGATAACAATACTGGCTGATGAGTGCCTTCCATTGAACTCTTGGATTGTGCGGGTGAAACCAAAAGCATCGTAATAGTTAACAGTAAAGTAGTTGAGGCTATTCTTCATTAACAGTTGTTTTTGGAGCTGTAATCCAACATTTATACTCCTGGCACCATTCAGCTTAGTTGGTATACGGACCCCAAAATAAATGCTGTTGAGAAGTTCACCTACCAATCCAGCATGTGGTTTGCCATAGGCACCGTGTATAGTAAAGTTGTTTTCGTAGTAGCCTTTTTGTGCATTTTCAAGAAGTTACGCTGATATCCTTGTGACCTAATGGTAAATGAAGTATTTATCCAAATTTGATTTCTGGTAGCAGTTTTCTAAACTGGCTAAACCTGCAGCCTATATTTAGACTTATCTGAGAATATGGAATAACTGCCTTTTGTTTGTATTTGGAGCCCTTGAAAGCAGGTTCAAAAAACCCTAGAGATTCAAATGGGTAATTGATGTTGGCAGTGTAATTTTCATAACCAAAGTCAAGACCACCGGTTACAAGAAAATGCCTTTTGATAACCATGTTATAACTTCCGCCAATGCAAAGTTGAAGCGTATTTCTCAATTCTGCATAAGGTGATCCTTTGTCGGATCTTAATTCACTTTTATTGAAAAGTATTCCACTTTTCACATGTAGCGACAGTTCGCCATCTTTCTTTGCTAAACCAGATACAGGTACAATTGAAAATAGTAGCAATAGAATCCTTTTATTCATATAGCCTTAATTACATCAATATTTCTTCTGAGTTCACGATAACTTACAGTTTACAAGATCTGATGATTAAAACGCACAGGTGCAGCGAACCTGAAGACTAGAAACCACGATAGCTTATTCAGGAAGACTACGCTGAACTGGCTCTTCGACCAGAAAGGGTTATCACAGACTCCGGCTATGGATTCCTGGACGAGATATTGAAGATCGAAAAGGATGAAAAGAGATGACTGTCACTTCCGTCCTATAGAGCAAGAATAAGGCCGCCCAGTATACCATACCATATCGATCTGTCCTCGCGGAGTTTACAGTAGCTAAATAGCGACTGAAAGTGTCTGTGAGGTACCACCTAATAGGAGCAGCATATACATGAACGAACAAACTAAAAGCCAACTCTAAAAGCCAACACCCCATAAAGGCCATATCTTAGACAAACAGTTGGCTTTCAAGGAGAAAGTTTTACATTAGCAAAACCGTCAGGACATTGTTATTGCATGAAACTCAAGCTGATCACGCCCAAAATAGCAACTCGATCATTAATTAAGTATCGTCCACTCAGACAGGAGATCGACAGCTTCAAAGAGAATCTTCTTGAACTGCTTAGCAAAGTCGACCTAATTGAGCGAGAAGAAAATCAAAAGGTACACGTCCGTGATTTTCTTATGAATACCTTTTACAAGGGGCACAATGAGATCAACACTAAGAATGCTGCTGACCTTGTAATACATCTTGGCAAAAGCAATAAAGACCGGGTCGGCGTAATAATTGAAGCCAAACGCCCTAGCAACAAGAGTGAAATGATGACTCTTGAAAAGCCTAATACGAAGGCTCTACATGAGCTAGTGTTGTATTACATGCGAGAACGTATCGATGAGAACAATATTGACATAAAACATTGTATTGCAACTAATATTTTTCAGTGGTTCATTATTGATGCACAATATTTTGAAAAGTTCTTTGCTCGAAATCCATCGTTTGTAAAAGATTACAAAGACTGGCGGGATGGACGAAAGGTAACAAGCGACACAGGTCTCTTTTACAATGAGATTGTCAAGCCCTATGTAGACAAGATCACTGAGGAAATCCCATGCACCTCCTTTGATATCCGCTCTTATGAGAAAGTACTGAAAAGTAAAAATAAAACCGAGGACAAAAGCCTTATATCACTATATAAAGCGCAGTCTCCATACCATCTATTACGTACTTCAGTTGTCGATAGTAATGCATTAGACGACAAGTTCTATAAAGAGCTATTATATATAATTGGACTTGAAGAGGTAAAGGAAGCCGGCAAGAACATAATCAGGAGGCGAAATGATCGACGCTCGGGTGCATTGCTCGAAAATATCATTGCCATTCTTGAAACCGAAGACCTATTCAGAATCAAGGGTGTTGATCAGTATGGGGCTACTAAAGAAGATCGATTATACAATATTGGGTTAGAAATAGCTCTTACTTGGGTGAATCGTATCCTATTCTTAAAACTACTGGAAGGGCAACTTGTCACCTATCATCGCGGAAATAAAAGCTTTCGTTTCCTAAACTCGGATCTGATCAATGATTACGATGAACTATATAGATTATTCCACCAGGTACTCGCAAGGCCGTATGATGAACGAACACCAGGCACCAAAGAAAAGTATAGTCGTGTACCCTATCTGAACAGCTCTCTCTTTGAAATTAGTGAACTGGAGGAACAAACGATACGCATAAATGCTTTGGACAATGGAGCCTCACTAGAACTCATGCCTAATAGTGTGCTAAAAGGCAAAAGCAAAAATGTTCTTCCCACACTCGAATACATCTTTTGCTTTCTGGATGCATATGACTTCGCAAGTGAAGGAAAAGATGACATTCAGGAGGACAATAAGACTATAATAAATGCGTCTGTTTTAGGTAAAGTCTTCGAAAAAATCAACGGTTACAAAGATGGTTCAATATATACCCCCGGTTTCATTACCATGTATATGTCCAGAGAGGCGCTCCGGAAATCAGTTGTACAAAAATTCAACGACTACTACAATTGGAGCTGCAGCGACCTCGTAGAAGTTTACAATAATATCCAAGACAGGGATGAGGCAAATAAGATCGTGAACAGTCTAAAGATTTGTGATCCTGCTGTAGGCAGCGGCCACTTCTTAGTTTCGGCTCTGAATGAGATAATAGCAATCAAGTCTGAACTTGAAATTCTTCAGGATGAATCAGGGAAAAGGCTGAAAGGCTATAATATCGACATAATTAATGATGAACTTGTATTGACAGATGAGTATGGCGACTTCTTCGTATATAATGCCCACAATAAAGAAAGTCAACGCATACAAAAGTTTCTCTTTCATGAAAAACAAAACTTAATTGAGAACTGCCTGTTTGGTGTAGATATCAATCCCAACTCTGTAAAAATATGTCGGCTTCGACTCTGGATCGAGCTACTAAAAAACGCCTACTACAAGGAGGAAAAAGATTCTTTAGAATTGGAAACGCTTCCCAACATTGATATTAATATCAAATATGGCAATTCGTTAATTAGCCGCTACTCCCTGGACTCAGATTTGAGCCTCGCCTTAGAGAACATTAAACACACAATACCTGACTACAGAGAAGCCGTACATAGATTCAAAAATGCGACAGACCGCGAGGAGAAGCGAAAGCTGTTAGAGTTGATAAATGGAATTAAGAATAGCTTCCAGACTTACTTCAGTATACATGATGAAAGACGACAGAAGCTCTCAAAGGCACGGGGGGAGCTCGTAAAACTACAAAGTGACACACTATTTGATGATAAGAAAGTCGGGTTAAAGAAGAAGTCCGAGGCACTTACCACCAAAATAGCTAAACTCGAGGCAGAGATAGAAGAGATTAGGAATAATATTGTTTACCATAATGCCTTTGAATGGCGGTTCGAGTTCCCGGAAGTGCTTGATAACGCCGGAAATTTCGAAGGCTTTGATGTGCTAATAGGCAATCCACCCTACATTCAGTTGCAAAAGATGGGTCACGTTGCCGATGCCTTGTCGTCTCAAGGTTATGAAACGTTTGTCAGAACAGGTGACATTTACGCCTTGTTCTATGAGCTTGGGGTTTCACTCTTAAGACCTAAAGGCGTCCTTTCATATATAACTTCAAACAAGTGGATGAGGGCGAGCTATGGCGAATCGCTTCGTGACTTTCTCTTAACAAAAACTAACCCATTACAGCTCATAGACTTTGGTAACATACAGCTATTTGATGCTGTAACTGTAAACACGAATATTTTAATAGCCGAGAAATCAAGTAATAAAAATGAAGTGCTGACATGTCTGGTTTCCTCCAAGCTGAATAGCTTAAAAGAAATGAGCGATTACTTTAGACAGAATGCAGTGGCTTCGTCGAGATTTGAACAAGGTAAGAACTGGGCAATTCTATCAATTGTTGAAAACCAGCTAAAAGCAAAGGTTGAGAGTTCTGGAGTTCCGTTGTATATTCCGGTGATGTTGACCCACTATTCCGGGATGTTGACCCACCCCTTAAGGAAGTAATAGTAATAAGAGCTTAATGCGGGTTAAAAATACAAAGGTTAGGTGTTTGTACCTGTCTTTT
>Ga0196970_1001092_pt1 | contig 21207 bp, 17 predicted proteins | sample S1v_513CmetaG_FD_148672 | JGI IMG/M metagenome (GOLD analysis project Ga0196970, IMG submission 148672) | Soil microbial communities from Anza Borrego desert, Southern California, United States - S1+v_5-13C | ecosystem: Environmental > Terrestrial > Soil > Desert | place: USA: California...
CATCGCCGCTGCCATGCTGGGCGACCCGCAGACCCTCATCCTCGACGAGCCCGTGAACGGGCTCGACCCGGAGGGTGTCCTCTGGGTCCGCACCCTGGTGAAGTACCTGGCCGCCGAGGGCCGCACGGTGTTCCTGTCCTCGCACCTCATGAGCGAGATGGCGCTCACGGCCGACCACATCATCGTCGTCGGCCGCGGCAAGGTGATCGCGGACGCCCCCGTCGCCGAGATCCTCGCCAAGGCGCAGGGCACCACCGTGCGCGTGCGGACGCCGCAGGCCACCGCCCTGGTCGAGCAGGTGCGTGGCCCGGACGTCACGATCATCTCCGTCGAGTCCGGCGTCATGGAGATCACCGGGAGCAGCCCGGAGGCCATCGGCGAGGCCGCCGCCGCGGCCGGCATCGTGCTCCACGAGCTCACGCCGCTGCACGGCTCCCTCGAGGACGCGTACATGCAGCTCACGGCGGAGGAGGTCCAGTACCACTCCGGGCCGGTCGGCCCCGCCGTCCTGGGCGCCCAGACATCCGCACACACCGAAGGGAACGTCCGATGACCGCCGCCACCGTGGCCCTCACCCCGCCCGCCCCCGCCCGGACCGGCCTCACGCCGGGCCGCGTGCTGCGGGCCGAGTGGATCAAGTTCCGCAGCGTCCGGGCGACGCTCTGGAGCCTGCCGTTGACCGCTCTCGCGATGGTGGGTCTGTCCGTGCTCCAGGCCTGGGGGATCTCCACCCTCGACACGACCGACGGGTTCACCGCCGCGGGCGTCGTCACCGGCGGCACGTTCTTCGCGCAGGTCGTGGTGGCGGTCCTCGCCATCCTGACCATCACCGGGGAGTACAGCACCGGCCAGATCCGGTCGTCCGTCGCGGCCGTGCCGCGCCGGTTGCCGGTGCTCTGGAGCAAGGCGGCGATCATCGCCGCGGCGGTCGTCGCGGTGTCCGTCGTCGGCCTGGCGCTCTCCTGGCTCGCGGCCAAGCCGTTCCTCGACCGGTCGGGCCTCGAGCTCGACCTGGGGTCGGGCGAGACGCTGCGCGTGCTGGCCGGCGGTGCCCTGTACCTCGGCGCGATCGCCCTGTTCGCCTTCGGCGTCGGCGCCCTGCTGCGGCACTCGGCGGGCGCGCTGGCCCTGGTGCTCGGCCTGCTCCTGGTGCTGGAGAACGTGTTCGCGGCGCTGCCGTTCCGGTTCTTCGAGGTGATCAGCCCGTTCCTCCCGTCGACGGCGGGCAGCCGGATCATGCTCGACGACGCCGCCATCGCGGAGCGCAACGCCATGACCGACGGCGCCGACCTCACCGCGTGGCAGGGCTACGGCGTCCTGCTCGCGTGGGCCGCGCTGCTGCTGGTCACCTCAGCCGTGCTCATGCGCCGGAGGGACGCCTGAGCATGGACCGCCGTCGCCGGGTCGCCGCCGTGGTGGCCCGGCGGCGCCGTCGTCCCTGGGCGGCGGTGCCCGGCTCAGACGACGTCGGCGAGCCGGTCCAGGCTGAGGTCCCAGCCCTCGCGGTGCCCGGCCGCGTCGTCGGCGTCGGTGAGGCCGGTGTGGAGCAGGATCAGCCGCGTGCCCGCACCGTCCGGGCTCAGCTCGACGTGGACGTGGCTCTCGACGCCACCCGGGTCGGTGGTCCACCGCCAGGTGAACGCGACGACGCGCGGCGGGTCGAGCTCCGTGTATACGCCCTCGGCCACGTAGGCGCCGCCGCCCATGTCCACGCGGTACGCGCCGCCGACGACGGCGTCCGCGGTCACCTCGAGGGCGAGGTCCGGGTTGGGGCAGTACCAGCGCGAGAGCACTGCGGGGTCCGTCCACGCGGCGTACACCCGCTCGGGGCTGGCCATGAGGGTGCGTTCGATGCGGACGTGGGGCGTGGTCATGCGTCCTCCTCGGTGACGAGCCGCTCCAGGCGGTCGAGCGTGGCGGTCCAGTACGACGTGACGTCGGCGACCCAGGCGGCCACCTCGTCGAGAGGTTCGGTGCGCAGGGAGCACACGACGGTGCGCCCTTCCTTGCGACGCCGGACGAGCCCGGCCTCGACGAGCACCCGCACGTGCTTGCTGAACGCCGGCAGCGACATCGGGTGCGCCTCGGCGAGAGCGCCCATGGTCGCCTCGCCCCGGGCGAGTCGGTCGACGACGGCGCGCCGCGTCGGGTCGGCGAGCGCGTCCAGGACAGGGGTGAGGGCCACCCAGATACTTAACCTGCTGGTTAAGTGTTCCGTCAAGCCCCGAGGTGGGAAGGTGTGCCCGTGAACGCAGACGCACCGGCGCCTGCTCCGCCCGTGCCGGACGACCCGCCCGCGCCGTTCTCGGAGCTCACGACACGGCGCCTCGGCCCCGTGCGCCGGTACTTCCTGCGTCACCCGGTCGCGATGGACGTCCTGATCGTCGTGATCTTCACGCTGAACTGGCTCCTGACGGCCGTGCTCGCGGCGGAGACGAGCACCACCGACGCCGTCGTGGGGCTCGTCGGGTCGCTGGTGGCGAGCGCCGCCCTGGTGTGGCGACGCCGGACGCCCCTCGTGGTGACCACGGTGCTCACCGTGCTCGTCGTGGTCACCGTGGCACTCACCGGCACGACCGCCGCGTACGAGCTCGGCGTCGCGTTCGCCGTGTACGCCGTCGCCGCGTCACGGCCGCCGTGGGCGGCGTGGAGCACCCTCGTCGGCGTCGTCGTGGCGATCGGGGTCGCCATCCTGCTGTGGGCGGACCCCGTCACCGCGTCCGTCGACGAGACCGGACGGCCCATCGAGATGGACCCCCGGCCGGTCGGGGTCGTGGGCTTCGCGGTGATGGCCCTCGTCGCGCTCGCCATCGGCATCAACGTGCGGAACCGCAGGCTGCACATCGCGGACCTCGTGGCGCGCGGCAACGCCCTCGCGCGGGACCGCGAGCAGCAGGCCGAGCTCGCCCGCGCCGCCGAGCGGTCCCTCATCGCGCGGGAGATGCACGACGTCGTCGCGCACAGCCTGTCGGTGATGATCGCGCTGGCGGACGGCGCCGGGGTGGCGCTCGAACGCTCCCCCGACAAGGCCCGGCTCGCGCTCGACGAGCTCTCGGAGACGGGACGCACCGCACTGGCGGACATGCGCCGGGTGCTGGGCGTGCTCGCGGGCGGCGGGGCACCACTCGAGCCGCAGCCCGGGCACCCGGACCTGGACGACCTCGTCGAGGGCTTCCGCGCCGCCGGGCTCACGGTCCGGACGCGAGGGCTCGACGCCGAGCTCCCGGGCGACGCCACGGTCCAGCTGGCGGTGTACCGGATCGCGCAGGAGAGCCTGACCAACGCCCTGCGGCACGCGCCGGGGTGCGTCGTGGACCTCGCGCTCACCGCGACGCCGCACGTGGTGACCGTCGAGGTGATCAGCCAGGGCGGGCACCCGGTCGCCGAGTCGCCGGGTACCGGGCGGGGCATCATCGGCATGCGCGAACGCGCCGGGGTGTACGGCGGGACCGTCGATGCGGGACCGTGGCGGGACGGCTGGCGGGTGCTCGCCACCCTGCCGTGGGGGAAGGACGCGAGATGACGACCGTGCTGCTGGTCGACGACCAGGCACTGCTGCGGATGGGCTTCCGCCTCGTGCTGGAGGCCGAGCCGGACATGGCGGTGGTCGGCGAGGCGGGCGACGGCCGGGTCGCCGTCGAGCAGGTGGCCGCCCTGAACCCCGACGTCGTCCTCATGGACGTGCGGATGCCCGGCATGAACGGGATCGAGGCGACGGAGCGCATCGTCGCCGAGCATCCCGGCACCAAGGTGCTGATCCTCACCACGTTCGACCTGGACGAGTACGCGTTCGCAGGCCTGCACGCCGGCGCGAGCGGGTTCCTGCTCAAGGACGCCAAGCCTGCGGAGCTCGTCTCGGCGATCCGGTCCGTCGCCTCGGGCGACGCGGTGGTCTCGCCGCGGGTCACCAGGCGCATGCTGGAGATGTTCGCGGACCGCCTGCCGTCCGCCGCCGACGCCCCCGCCGGCCCCCCCGGGGTCCACCCGAGGCTCGCGGAGCTGACCGCCCGCGAGCGGGAGGTCCTGGAGGCCATCGCCGAGGGCCTGTCGAACGCCGAGATCGCGGACCGCATGTTCCTGTCGGAGGCCACCGTGAAGACGCACGTGGGCCGCGTCCTCGCCAAGCTGGGCGTGCGCGACCGCGTCCAGGCCGTCGTGTTCTGCTACGAGAACGGCGTCGTCCGGCGCTGACGAACGCCCTCCGTCAGTGGTGCCGCGTACCCAGGATGTCGACCACGAAGACGAGGGTGTCGGTCCCGCCGATGCCGGCCCGGGGCATGCCCCGGTCGCCGTAGCCCAGGTGCGGCGGGATGGACAGCAGCACGCGCGAGCCGACGGCGAGACCGACGAGGCCCTCGTCCCAGCCCGCGATGACGGCGCCGACCCCGATGGGGAAGGAGATCGACTGCCCGCGGTCGTAGGAGGTGTCGAAGATGCGGCCGCCCCAGATCTGACCGAAGTAGTTGACCTCGATGTCGTCACCGGCCTGGACGATGTCGCCGTCGCCGTGCGACAGGACCTGCACGCCCAGGTCCGCGGGTGCGGGGTTGTCCGGGAAGCTCAGGACCGGCTTGTCGCCGAACGAGCCGGAGGCGACGGGCAGTGGGGTGGACCCGGGGGTCGGCGCAGACATCGGTGCTCCCTCGTGACGGCGACGGGCCGGTTCGACCCTCCGGCCCATCGTGCCCGACGTCGGCGCCCGGGACGACTTGCCACGCCTGGCTAAGGGTATTAGCTTTGATCCATGACCTCCTACCTCGATCGACCTGACGGCCGCCTCGCCTACTCCAGCGAGGGCAGCGGAGCCCTCGTCGTCCTCGCCCCCGGGATGGGGGACCTCCGCGGCGTCTTCCGGGACGTCGTCGGACCGCTCGTCGCCGCAGGCCTGCGCGTCGTGAGCATGGACCTACGCGGGCACGGGGAGTCGAGCACCACCTTCGCCGCGCACGGGGTCGGGCCGATCGCCGAGGACCTCACCGCGCTGGTCGAGCACCTCGGCGGGCGGGCGGTCCTCGTCGGGCACTCCGTCAGCGCCGGGGCGGCCGCCCTGGTCGCCGCCGAGCGGCCCGAGCTGGTCAGTGGGCTCGCGATGCTGGACCCGCACCTCCAGGCCGGCAAGGCCGGCCTGGTCGCCCGGCTGACGACGCAGGCCATCCGCCGCCCGCTGGGCGCCGCCCTGTGGGCCTCCTACTACGCCGGCCTCCACAAGGGTCACCGGGCGCCATGGCACGACGAGCACGTGGCGGCCGTGCGGGGCTCCATGCGCGACGCCGGGCACCTGCGCTCGTTCGGCCGGCTCGCCCGGACCCTCGTGGGCGCTCCCACCCCCATCCCGCTCGCGCGCGTCACGGCACCGACCCTGGTGGTGCACGGCGCACTGGACCCGGAGTTCCGCGACCCCGCAGCCGAGCTCGCGTACGCCCTCGAGCACCTCACGGGCACGCCGGCCACCGGCGTCCTGGTGCCCGACACCGGGCACTACCCGCACGCACAGCGGCCCGACGCGGTCGTCAGCGCCCTGCTCGAGCTGCTCGCCGACGTGCCGGGGGCGCTCCGTGCCTAGGGCGGGCCTGACCCGGACCGCCGTGGTGGACCTGGCGCTCGCCGTCGTGGACGAGACGGGCTTCGACCAGCTCACCCTCGCCGCGGTCGCGGCCCGGGCGGGTGTCGCGGTGCCGAGCCTGTACAAGCACGTGCGCGGGCTGCCCGACCTGCGCCGGGAGGTCGCACTCGTCGCCGTGCGTGAGCTCACGGCCGCGCTCGAGGGTGCCGCCCAACCGACCGCAGCCCTCGCTGCACCGGCAGCGGCGGCCTCGCCGGGCATCCCGCCGGCCGACGCCCTGCGCCGGACCGCCGACGCCGTCCGGCACTTCGCGCACCGGTCTCCCGGTCGCTATCTCGCCACCCAGGTGGCCCGCGACGCCGACGACCCGGCCGACGCCGAGCTCGTCGCCGCGAACACCGCCGCCGTGCGGGCGATGGCGGCGGCCCTGCTGCCCGTGACCGGCGCCCTCAGCGGGCCGGCGCTCGTGCACGCCATCCGCACGGTCCGGTCCGCCGTGCACGGCTTCGTGATGCTCGAGCTCGCGGGCGGATTCGGCCTGCCCGAGGACGTCGACGCGAGCTTCGCGCACCTCGTGCGCGTGCTGGAGGCCGGCCTCGCCGTCAGCCCACCACCCGCCTGACCGCTGCGCGGACGGGCGTCGCGAGCACCCGACCGTCCACGGGTCCCGCGAGCGGCCGCCGGCCCGCGGTCAGACGAGGTCGGCCAGCCAGCGCAGCTGTCGCTCGAACTGGTGGGCGGCGCCACCCTCGTGCTGGTTGAAGGGGTACTCGACGATCTCCTTCGCGGGCGGGTGGCCGGCGTCGGCGGCCCGCTCGCCGTAGCGGTTGAACGCGGCGTACACCGTGGAGGGCGGGCAGATCGGGTCCATGAGCGCCACGGAGAAGAGGGCCGCAGCCCGCGCACGCCGCGCGAAGCTGACCCCGTCCAGGTAGGACAAGGTCCGGAAGGCCGTGTCGACCATGTGCCGGTGCACGCTCAGGTACTGCGTGATCTCGCCGTACGGGAACCCGTCCGTCACCTCGACCGCCCGGCGGTAGCCGCAGAGGAACGGCACGTCCGGCATCACCGCGAGAAGGTCGGGTACGAGGCCCGCGACGGCGAGCTGGATGCCGCCGCCTTGGCTGGCGCCGGCAAGGGCCACCCGGGTGGCGTCCGTGCCGGGCAGTGCGCGAGCGGCCTCGACGGCGCGCACACCGTCCGAGAAGAGCCGGCGGTAGTAGTGCTCGTAGGGCGACTCGATGCCCATGGTCATCACCCCGGGCGTGTGCGGGCCGCTGCCCACCGGGTCCGGCGTCGCCCCGCCGGAGCCCCAGGTCCCGGCCTGCCCCCGCGTGTCCATCATGAGGTGCGCGTAGCCCGCTGTGGGCCAGCCGAGACGCTCATGCGCGAAGCCGCGGCCGCCGCCGTACCCCTGGAACTCGACGACGACGGGCAGGTCCTCGCGACTGCCTGCGGGACGGGTGAACCACGCGCGCACGGGGTGCCCGCCGTAGCCGGCGAAGGTCACGTCGTAGACGTCGACGAGCCGCAACCCCGTGTCGACGGGCTCCGCCCGCACGGCCAGGTCGTGCGCCCGCGTCTCGTCGAGGGTCGTGGCCCAGAAGTCGTCGAAGTCCGCGGGCTCGTCGGGGGCCGGACGGTAGGCGCGGAGCTCGTCCACAGGCAGGTCGTACATGGCCACGGCAGGACCCTCCGATCTCGGTCGGCGCCGCCCGCCGATCCCTCGAATCCTTTCGACAGGACTCGTCGACGAGACCTTAGCGCGCCAGGAACCCCAGCAGGTCCTGCCGCGTGAGGACGCCCACCGGGTCACCGCCGGCCACGACCATCAGGGCGTCGGCGTCGTGCAGCGCCTCCCGCGCCGCCGCGAGGTCCTCCCCCACGCCGATGAGGGGCAGCGGCGGGTCCATGTGGCGGTCCACGCGGTCGGCGAGCTGCGCACGGCCCGCGAAGACCGCGTCCAGGAGCGCACGTTCGCTGACCGAGCCGGCCACCTCACCGGCCTTGACCGGAGGCTCCGCCTTCACGACCGGCATCTGGGAGACACCGAACTCCCGGAGGATGTCGATCGCCTCGCGGACCGTGTCGTTCGGGTGCACGTGGACCAGGTCCGGCATCTCCCCGGACTTGCGCCGGAGCACGTCACCGACGACGGCGCCCTCGCCCTCCCGCAGGAAACCGTACGAGCGCATCCACGGGTCCGAGAAGATCTTGGACAGGTAGCCGCGCCCCCCGTCGGGGAGGATCACGACGATCACGGCCTGCGCGGCCGCCGCCCGGTCCTCCTCCTGCAGCCGGCGGGCGACCTGCAGCGCTGCGACGACCGCCATGCCGGAGGACCCACCGACCAGGAGCGCCTCCTCTCGGGCGAGGCGGCGCGTCATCGCGAAGGACTCGGCGTCCGTCACGGGGATGACCTCGTCCGGGACGCTCGGGTCGTACGCGCCCGGCCAGAAGTCCTCGCCCACACCCTCCACGAGGTAGGGCCGCCCGTCACCGCCGGAGTACACGGACCCCGCGGGGTCCGCACCGATCACGCGCACGACGCCGCCGGCATCGGCGGGCCGCTGCGCGCTGACCTCCTTGAGGTAGCGCCCGGCGCCCGAGATGGTGCCCCCGGTGCCCGCGCCCGTGACGAAGTGCGTGACCGTGCCGTCCGTGTCGGCCCAGATCTCGGGGCCCGTCGTCGCGTAGTGCGACGCGGGGCCGCCCGGGTTCTCGTACTGGTTGGGCTTCCACGCACCCTCGACCTCGCGCATCAGGCGGTCCGAGACCGAGTAGTACGAGTCCGGGTGGTCGGGCGCCACGGCGGTCGGGGTCACGACGACCTCGGCGCCGTACGCGCGCAGGACGTCGATCTTGTCCTGGGACACCTTGTCCGGGCAGACGAAGATGCAGCGGTAGCCCCGGCGCTGTGCGACCAGCGCCAGCCCGACACCCGTGTTGCCGCTGGTCGGCTCGACGATCGTGCCGCCCGGACGGAGCTCACCGGAGGCCTCGGCCGCCTCGATCATCCGTAGGGCCACCCGGTCCTTCACGGAGCCGCCCGGGTTGAGGTACTCGACCTTGGCGAGCACCGTCGCGTCGAGGCCGGCCGTCACCGACCGCAGCCGGACCAGCGGCGTGCCGCCGACGATCTCGGAGATGTGCTCGTACACCCTCATGCCGGTCCCACCCCGCCCCTCACCAGGCCGGGGCGCGGCGCTCAGTTGTCGCCCCGGAGGATGGCGAGCAGCCGCAGGAACTCCAGGTAGAGCCACACCAGGGTGACCACCAGGCCGAAGGCCGCGGTCCAGGCCATCCTGGCCGGGACGCCGCGCTCGACGCCGCGCTTGATGGAGTCGAAGTCCATGATCAGGGAGTACGCGGCGAGCCCGACGGCGAAGATGCCGATGAAGACGCCGAGCGGGATGCCCATGATCGACACCTCGCTGTTCAGGCCCCAGCCGGGCATGCCGCCGAACCACATGAGCCCGAGGTTGATCAGGGAGAACAGGCCGTAGCCGACCATGGCGACCAGGAAGAACCGCGTCGCCTTGGGCGTCACCCGCACGCGGCCGGAGGTGAACAGCAGCAGGGTCGCCACGAAGGTGGCGCCGGTCGCCAGGAGCGCCTGCAGGACCACCGAGTCGAGGCCGAGCTGCGTGCCGCCCTGCGACCCGAAGGCGTTCTCCACGAAGAAGCTGATGCCGCCGAGGAAGACGCCCTCCGCGACGGCGTACAGCGTGATGAGCAGGGGGCTCGGGTTGCGCTTGAAGCTGTTCACGAGGCCGAGCACGAGCCCGACGATCATGCCCACGAAGAACAGCTCGGGGGCCACGAACCACGTCACGGCGGCGGAGATCACCAGGACGGCGAGCAGGCCGGCGGTCTTGACGATGACGTCGTCGTACGTCATGCGGCCGGTGTCGACCGACGTGGCCGACGGCGCGCCGTACATGCTCTCGAGCGTGCTGGCGTCGGCCAGCACGGCGCCCGACGTGCCGATCGCCATCGGTGCCTGCTGGCGCCGGGTACGCGCACCGAACACCGGGCTGCTGTTGAACACGGGGTTGCTCACGAAGACCTCCAGGGCGGGGGCGCACGGGTGCGAGCGCCTCGTCATCCTATGCAACGGTGACGCAGGGCCGCGCGTTCCCACGGGTGAGGTGGCGTGGGCCACGGTGGTGCCCGGGTGGTCGAGCCACCCGGGCACCACCGAGCCGATCAGGCCGGGAGCACCCCGTTCACCGGGGCCGGGACGACCGGCGCAGGGTCAGGGATGCCGCCCTCGGGAAGCGTGAACGCCCACCCTGCCGCCAGCTTCTCGGTCACGACGTTGATCGTCGCCGTCACCGAGTTCGCCCGGTCCCCGCCCCCGGTGTGCACGAGAGCGATCTCGCCCGGCTGGATGGCGGCGTCCAGGTTGGACTCCAGCTGTGCGAGGTCCGCCTGGACGGCGTCCTCCCAGTCGCTGATCACGTTGCCCAGGCCGAGGGGCTGCATGCCGAGGTCGGCAGCGACCTGCTCGGTCTGACCCCACGTGCCGTTCGGTGCGCGGAAGTACGGCACCTGCGCGTTCGGGTCGTCGAGAGCCGTGCGGATGATGTCCAGGTTCGCCAGCAGGTCGGCCTCGACCTGCGCCGGGGTCATCGACCCCATGTCGGCGTAGGAGGTGCTGTGGTTGCACAGCGTGTGGCCGTCCTCGACCATCCGCTGGAGCAGCTCGGCGCCGCCCGGTGCCTGGATGTTCTGACCGATGACGCAGAACACCGCGGGGATGCCGTTCGTCGCCAGGAAGTCCAGCAGCCGGTTGGTGTCCGCCACGTTCATCGGCCCGTCGTCGAACGTCAGAGCTGCGACGTTCGGGTTGCCCGCGACGGGGCGCGCCGTGACGACCTGCGTCGCCGTCGGGTTCACCGCACCACCCGGCACGAACTCCGTCGGGGGCTCCCACAGCTCACCGAACATGCCCTTGCGCACCACCCCTCGGTAGAGGAAGGCCGCCATGGCCTGCCGCTCGATCGCGTTGGACGGACGGAACGTGCCGTCCGACCAGCCACCGGCCAGACCGTGCGCCTTCAGCCACGCGATCTCGCCGCAGAACGGGTGCGAGGTCGCGACGTCGGCGAACGGCTTGGCCGTGCACGCCGCCGGCTCGGCCGGCCCGTTCTCGACCCGGTACAGGAACGCCGCCATCGCGTCCCGGTTCACCGGCGCGGCCGGTCGGAACGTGCCGTCCGGGTAGCCGGTGGAGATTCCCGCTGCCTTGAGCCACGCGATCTCGCCGCAGAACGGGTGGCTGGTCGCCACGTCGGTGAACGGCTTCGCGGTGCACGCCGTCGGCCGGGTGCCGTCGTTGATGAGCCGGTAGATGAACGCGGCCATCGCATCGCGGTTGACCGACGCGCCGCCCCGGAAGGTGCCGTCGGCATAGCCCGTGGTCAGGCCGGAGTCCCACATCCACTGGATCTCGTCGGCGAACGGGTGGCCCGGACGCACGTCCGTGAACGGCCACTCGACCTCCTCGACCAGCTGACCCACGCCCCAGCGAGCGGTGCTCTGGTAGCCGGTCCCGGTCGGGTCGGCCCAGTTGCGGATCGCGGTGCGGGCACCGTTGCTGGCGTCGTTGACCTGGAAGTCCAGGCCGTGGAACGTGCCGAGGCCGCCGTACTCGAGGAGGTCGACCGCCGCCTCGACGCGGTACCCCGTGTCGGTGCGCACGACCGCACTGTCCAGACGACCCTCCTGGAACGCTGCGTCACCGGTACCGAACGTCGCGACGTTCTCGGCGCTGATCCGGATCTGGGTGTCGTCGTACCGGTAGGAGCCGTTCTTGGCGTTGCCCGGGTCGACGTAGATCTCGACCGAGTCCTGGATCCACGGGTCGGAGCCCGTGACGTCCACGATGGGGTCGGTGACGTCCATGAGGACGTACAGGTAGTTGTCCCGCCAGAGCGTCTTGACCGTGGCGGTGGCGCCCGACGCCCCCTGGACGGCCTTGCCGGTGACGACGGTGCTGGAGTCGGACCAGAGGCCCTCCACCGTGCCGTCGATCGTCGGCGTGGCGGACGCGTGCGCGACCTCGAGGAAGGACAGCGCCTCGACCAGCGTGACCGAACCCATGGCACCCGCGTTGGCCCAACCGGTCGACGCCACACCATCCGTCACCTGCACGTCGAAGTCGATCGACGAGCCCAGGGTCGCGTCCGTCAGCGGCAGGTGCGCCACCACGGTGTACCCCGAGGGCGTCGAGTCGACGACGGCGTCCACGTCGCCCGTCCCGTCACGGCCCACGGTGAAGGTGTCGTCGCCGATGGCGAAGGTCACCTCGTCCGTTGCGTCGACGGTGGCGTCGTCGACCGTGACGTACACGGTCAGGTGGTCCGGTGCCCAGCGGAGCTGGAAGTCGGCGGCGTCGCCGACCGCGTGCAGCGGGAGCTGCGACCACTCGAGTGCGTCAGCGGCGTCGTCGTCGAGTGCGACGGTGCCGGCGAACGCGTTGGCCGTGCGGATGCGCGGCTCGAGGTCGCCGTCGACGGCGCCGAAGTACGCCGGCTTGGCGGCCAGGGAGTCGTCGAACAGCAGCGGCGCCTGCTCGCTGCGCCACGAGCGGTTGTCCGTGAGACCCCAGACCGTGACCGAGAACAGGTCGTCGCTGAAGGCCCGGAACACCCGGAAGGCGTCGCGCAGGTAGTAGCCCTGCTCGATGATCGCCGGGGTGGTCACCGGGGTGCCCACCGTGACGTCGAGCTCGGTGACCGCCTGGATGACCGGCAGGTCCGCGAAGCGCGCCAGGGCAGCCTCGAGGTTCTCGACCGGCATGGAGAGCGCGACGTGGAACTGGTGGCCGACACCGTCGACCGGGATGCCCTCGTCGATCAGGTCGGAGACCAGGTCGTGCAGGCGCGCACCCTTCCCGTCCTGCTCGGTGTTGTAGTCGTTGATGAACAGGGTGACGGGCCGGGCGTTCACGGCGTCGTCGACCGCGTACGTCTCGTTGAACGCCTCGTCGGCGTACTGGAACGCGAGACGGATGAAGTCGCCGCCCATGATCTGGTGCCAGTAGCTGGTACGCAGACCGTCCGGCGTCGCCTGGTCGGAGATGACCTCGTTCACGACGTCGAACGCGACGAGCGGGTTCGTGTCGCTGCCGAAGAGGCCGTACTCGGCCGAGAGCGCCTGGGCAACGTTGGTGATGTGGGTCTGCAGGCGGGTCTTCATCTCGTCGTAGTCGGCCGAGGTGAGGAGGTTGCCCTCGGCGTCCTGGAAGAACCAGTCCGGCGTCTGGCTGTGCCACACGAGCGTGTGGCCGTAGACCCGCAGGTCGTTGGCCTGGGCGAAGTCCATGACCGCCGCCGCCTCCGGGTTGAGCCGGAAGTTGCGCTCCGCGTCGTACCAGGCCTCGACCTTCATGTGGTTCTCAGGGGTGACCTGGTCGAAGTGGTGCAGCAGCAGCTCGGACGGGGCGCCGAGCGTCTCCCGCGAGTCGATGGCGACACCGATCGGGAAGTCGACCGTGTCCTTGAGCGGGGTGAGCGAGGGGTCCCACTCGGCCACACGCGAGGCGACGGTGACGTCGTCGACGAGGAAGTCCCCGGTGCCGCCACCGTTGTACGACGTCTCGAAGTACAGCTCGACGGAGTCGACGTCCGGCATCGTGTAGCTCGCCGTGACCTTCGTCCAGCCGTCGGCGCGGACGCCTTCGAACTGGCCGACCGTGGAGTACGCGTCGGTGCCGTCGTTGACCGTGTGCGCCGAGAGCCAGATGTCGTCCGTGGTGCCACCGTTCGCCATCTTCACCCAGGCGGTGACGTCGTACGTCTGGCCGACCTCGAGGACGCCGGTGAAGTCGTGCTTGATGCCGTCGCCCTGGCTGTCGCGGGCCGTGACGATCGCGGCCTGCGCGCCGCCGTGGAACTCGGCGGTCGTGACGTCGACGGTCGGGTCGCCGGCGGCGTCGCCGCGGGCGGTCCAGCCCTGGAGGCCGTCCTCGAAGTCGAACGTCATCGCGACGCCGACGAGCGGGGTGGTGACGAGCAGGTCGTCGATGATGACGGTCACCGGGTCCGCCTGCTCCGGGTACGGGCCGATGCCCGTGTAGATCTGCGTCGTCAGCGGGTCGGCGTCGGCGGGGATCGTGTAGGTGCCCGTGATCGTCTGCCACTCACCGGTGAGGACGGTCTGGGTGCCCGGGACGGTCGCGTAACCGTCGGCCTTGGAGACGAGCTTCAGCGTTCGCAGCGCCGCCGACGCACCGACGGAGTCGGCACCGACCTTCGCGCGGAAGGAGAACGTGTACTCGACGCCAGGCTCGAGAACGCCAGCCGGCGACTGGATTCCGTCGTAGCTCTTGGTCCGGGTGAAGCTCAGCGCCGTACCGCCGTTGCCGTCGTCCACGTAGGTGGGGCTGAGGTCGCCGCTGGCGAGCCACGGCTCGTACGAGGCGGCGTCGAAGTCGATGTCCCACACCGTCTGCGCGGTGGGCGCCGGCGGTGGCGGGGTGGCCGCGGTCGTCGCCAGGACCAGGTCGTCGACCTGGTACGCGTACGTCCCCGCGGTGGGGGTCAGGGCGCCGGAACCGATGTAGATCTTGGCCGTCGCAGGGCTCGCCGTCGCAGGCATCGTCCAGAGGCCGGTCAACGTCGTCCACGCGTCGTCCGTGACGGTGTCGTCGTTGGCGATCCATGAGTAGCCGGCGCCGTCCCGGCCGTCGTGGCCGATGAGCCGCAGAGCGGCGCTGCCCTCGGTGCCCGGGGCGAGGCGGACCTTGGCGGTCACGCGGTACTCGGTGCCGGGAGTGAGGTAGCCGGCCGGGGTCTGGATTCCGTCGTAGTCGTTCACCCGACCGGCGACGTCGAGCACCTGGTTTGTACCGGTGCCGTCGTCGACGACCGTCAGGGTGGGTCCGCCGCTCTGGATGAACGGCGCATGGGTGCCGTCCTCGAAGTCGAGGGTCGCCACGACGGTGTCAGCCGCCGTCGCGGGGAGGGCCACCACGGCGGAGACGAGCGCCGCTGCTACAGCCGAGAGGGCTGCTGTGGTGACCCGGAGGGATCGGTGTTGCCGCATTGTCGCCCCTTTGCGAATGGACATGGCAGGTCCGGTGGCGCCACGCTAGGGGAGCGGATCGACGTAGGCAACGTTTTCGAAGAAGTCTCGCGATGTGAGATGTGATCGCTGTACGAGCTCGCCGACTTTCGGTCTTCCACCCGCTGGGTTCGCAACTTTCGAGCCCCCGGCACCCAGGACGAATCGTTCCGAGGCGCGCGCTGTCAGCACGCCCCTCACCTGCGGGTTGTGAGCGGTTCCACGCTGCCGCGCGAGTGCCGACCGGGCTATCGGCGTTCCTGCGAAACATTCATGGGACGTTCTAGCCCGCTACAGAACGGCATCGCTGAGGCATGGTGTCCGGCCGCGAGGGAGGTCGCCCGAACGGCCTAGGTGGCACGGTTCGCAACCCGATCGCAAGCGACCGCGGAAGCGCCGATGGGCCACCTTGTGGAGCGGCGCGCCCCGTCGTGGATCGCCGCGAGGCATGGCGCCACGCGTGGTGTGCGCGGTGCCGCGAGCGGGCCTCGCCGCGTCCCCCGGAACCACTCGACCCGGGACCCGTGGTGGCGGCAGGCGGGACGTCGGTGCCCCCGGCAGGGCTCGAACCTGCACTGCACCGGTTTTAAGCCGGTCGCCTCTGCCAGTTGGGCTACGGGGGCCAGGTGGGCCACAGGGTCGTGACCATCCTGCCAGGCCGCCCGCCCGGCGCGGTGCCGGTCCGCGGGACGCCAGTGCGCGCGGCGCCGATCCGGGACGCCGGTCCGCGCGTCGCCCCTCAGGCGGCCCGGCTACCTCCCCCACCCGTCGACGGCCGGGCGGGCCGCAGGGGCACGGCTGCCTCGACGAAGGCGGCGCGCGGGTCGTGCAGCCTGCCGAGCGCGACGAGGTCCCGGGGGAACAGCAGCGCGAGCGTCCAGTCGAGGGTGATGCGCACCTTGCGGTTGAGGGTCGGCATCTGCGCCAGGTGGTACGTGCGGTGCATGAACCACGCGAGCCAGCCACGCACCTTGACCCCGTACACCTGGGCCACGCCCTTGTGCAGGCCGAGGGACGCCACCGTGCCGACGTGCTTGTGCCGGTACTCCCGGGGGGCGGCGCTGCGCAGGTGCCGGGCGAGGTTGTCGCCGAGCAGGCGCGCCTGCCGGACGGCGTGCTGCGCGCTCGGCGAGCACAGCTGACCGGGGTGGGTGAGATCGGGGACGGCGGCGCAGTCGCCGGCGGTCCAGGCGCCCTCGACGACGGTCCCGTCCTCGGTGGCCACCTGCAGCGTCGGCAGGGCGCGCAGCCGGCCGGCCTCGTCGAGCGGGAGGTCCGTCGCGGTGAGCACGGGGTTCGCCTTGACGCCTGCCGTCCACACGATGGTGGCCGAGTCGAACTCCACGCCGGTCGAGGTGACCACGTGCCCGCCGACGCAGGAGCTGAGGAACGTGGCGAGGTGGATCTCGATGTTCCGCTTGCGGAGCTGCTCCAGGGCGTAGCCACCCATCTCGTCGCCGAGCTCCGGGAGGATCCGCGTGGAGCCCTCGATCATCACGAACCGCAGGTCCGCCTCGTCCAGCCCGTCGTGGTACCGCACGGCGGCGCGCGCCATGTCCTCGACCTCGGCGATCGCCTCGATACCGGCGAACCCGCCGCCGATGAACGTGAACGTCAGCAGGCGGGCGCGCTCCGCCGGGTCCCAGGTCGAGGCCGCGGCGTCCAGCCGGTTGAGCACGTGGTTGCGCAGGGCGATGGCCTCCTCGACCTGCTTGAAGCCGATCCCCTCCTCGGCGAGCCCCGGGATGGGCAGGGTCCGGGCCACCGAGCCGAGCGCGACGACCAGGTGGTCGTACGTGATCTCGTACTCCGGGCCGACCTCCGGCGCGATGCGGACGGTCCGCTCGGCGTGCCGGACGGCCGTCACCTTCCCGTTCAGCACGTCCACCCCACGCAGCACCTGCCGGTGGGCCACGACGACGTGCCGCGGCTCGAGCGACCCTGCGGCCGCCTCGGGCAGGAACGGCTGGTACGTCATGTACGAGCGCGGGTCCACGATGGCGATGGCCACGTCCCGCGTGCCCAGCCGACGGCGCAGCCGAAGCGCCGTGTAGAAGCCGACGTACCCGCCGCCGAGGATGACGATGCGCGGGACCTTCCGGGGCCGGGGCACTGTGCTCATGCTTAAACACGGTAGGCGCATGTGAGCGCCGGACGAACACGACGCGGAGGCCACCGGTGGGCGGGGGTCAGGGACGCGGGTCAGCGTGTGGCTGCGCGGCGGGCCGTCGCGACGGCGTCGTCGAGCATCGCCTCCGTGAGCCGGCCCGTCTGGGTGTTCTGCTGGCTCACGTGGTAGCAGCCGACGAGCACGACGCCGACGCCGTCCGGCCGCACCAGGGTGGCCGTCGCGCCGTGGCCGAACCGCGGCGCCGGCCGGGGCACCGTCCAGCCGAACGACCGCGCGGCACCGAGGCAGGCCGCCCAGCCGAACGCACCGAGCGCCAGCACGGCGCGCACCGAGGGCAGGAGCTCGATCTCGCGACGCAGCCAGCCGCTGCACGTGTCGCGCTCCGCAGGCGTCGGGGCGTTGTCCGGCGGGGCGCACCGGACCGGCGCCACCATACGCGCGCCCCGCAGGACCAGACCGTCCGCGGCATCGACGGAGGTGGGCTGCGACGCCAGGCCGGCCCGGTGCAGCGCGGCCACGATCCAGTCCCCCGACCGGTCCCCCGTGAACATGCGGCCCGTGCGGTTGGCCCCGTGCGCGGCGGGCGCGAGGCCGACGACGAGCAGCCGCGCCTCCGGGTCGCCGAAGCTCGGGGCCGGGCGGCCCCAGTACGGCTGGTCGCGGAACGCCCGGCGCTTGGTCACCGCGACGTCCTCCCGCCACGCCACCAGGCGCGGGCACGCCCGGCACACCGACGACGCCGCCGCGAGGCCCGGGAGGTCGGCGGCGGCGGCCAGGCGTTCGACGTCGGCGCCCGAGCGGGCGACCGGCGTCGTCGCGGCGGCGGGGTCCCCCGGCCACCCCGTCCCGGGCGGCACGGGCGAGGGGAACAGGGCGCCGGTGCGCGGGTGGGGCAGGGCGGTCACACGACCGATCCTGCCCCACCCGCCACGCCCGGTCGGTCCGTCAGTCCCCCAGCACGTCCCCGACGACGACGGCCGGCGCCTTCGCGAAGGGCGGCGGCGGGACGCGCAGGTCCTCGCCCTCCAGCAGGACGTGCGTGCCGTCCTCGGTCTCGGGGTCCCAGGCGGACGCCGGGGCGCCCATCAGCGGGTACACGTTCCAGCGGTTGCGTCCGTCGGCGTCGAGCGCCGGGGCGAACGACCACGGCTCGCCGACGCCGGGCAGCTCCCACTGGAACCACCCGCCATCGAAGGTGGTCCGCACCGGCCTGCCGCGGTCGTCGAAGATCTGCACGCCCTGGAGCGGGTCACCGTCGGCGTCGTACACGAACAGGTTGCTCACCTGCATGCCGTCGACCCAGAGGCCGTCCTGCGGCGGCGCCACCGAAGCCGTCTCGACGGGGACCTCGACGTACTCGACCGTGGACCCGCCGTCCCACCGCACGGCGCGCACCTCGTCCGCGAGCAACGGCACCGCGCCGAGCAGGTTGACGAGCGCGACGACGCTCGCGGCGCCCAGCAGTCCGGCGGTCCACCACCGCCGCGTCCCCCAGCCCCGGCCGTACGCGACGGAGAGGGCGACGAGTGCGGCGAGAGCCACCCAGTCCCAGAAGCCACGCGGCACGTACTGGTCGATCCGCGGCCACCGGTACGGCGCGAAGACGGCGACGCCGAGCACCCACCACGACCAGGCGCGGGCGAGCCACCAGACCGGAGCGAAGGACTCCACCAGCCGCAGGACCGGCCCGGTGGTCCGCGAGGCGCGGAGCCCGTCCACGAGGTCGCGGCGCGCGCGCCCGACGCGCTCGACACCGGCCCGGAGCGCGGGGAGGGGCAGCCGCCGCGCGAAGGGCCGCCGCCGGCCGGTGCGCTCGGGCAGCGCCAGGCCCGCTGCCGCACGGAGCTCGGCCGCGTACTCCGCGGCAGGCCCGAACCGGCGCGTGAGGTCGATCATGGCCGACGAGCCGGGTGCCGTAGCCCCGCCGTCGAGCGCGGCGCGGCCGATCGGGATCTCCCCGGTGACGACCGGACCCTCCCGGTCCTCGAGCGCCTCCGCGAGGTCGGCCTCGAGCCCGTCGGTGAGCTCCTCCACCTGGTCGGGCGGGAGGTCCGCGAGCGCCGCTCGGACGGCTGCGGCGTACGCGCCCACGTGGTCGAGGAGCGTCATGGGTGTCGTGGTGGTCATCGCGTCGCTCCTTCGGGGTCGGACTCTGCGTCGAGCAGGCGGGTGAGGGTGGTGGCGAAACTGCGCCAGTCCTTGCGCTGGGCCTCGAGCATCGCCCGGCCCTGCGCGTTGATCCCGTAGTACTTGCGGTGCGGGCCCTCGTCCGAGGGCACCACGTACGTGGTGAGGACGCCGGAGGAGTACAGGCGCCGGAGCGTCCCGTAGACCGATGCCTCACCGACCTCCTGCAGACCTGCTGTCCGGAGCCTGCGCACGACGTCGTAGCCGTACCCGTCCTCCTGGGCGACCACGGCGAGCACCGCGACGTCCAGCACCCCCTTGAGCAGCTGGGTCGTGTCCATGCCGCCTCCTCCTGCCGCCGACGGCGGCCCGTGGGCCCGTCCCCGGGCCGGCTTGCGGCAGCACCCTCGGCTCCCGCACTCGGCACACTACCGCGCGATCCGCAGTACCTTCCGGATGGCGATAGTTCGCGGCGTGTCGGCATGTCCGGGGAGGGCCTCGCTGGGTCCATGCCGGGGCGGGGCTGCTTCGGTCGCCAGAGACGCTCAGCGACCCGGAGCGCTCAGTGCCCGGCAGCGCTCAGCGTGATGCCGTCAAGGATGTCGTGCTCGGACGTCAGGACGTGGCGCAGTCGACCGCCTGCCGCCCCGACCTCGGCCCGCACGCGGCTCACCACGTCCGACCAGACGAGGGCACCCGCGCCGATGACGTCCACCCGCCCCGGGTGCATGAAGGGCAGCCGTCCCCGGCGCGCGCGGCTCATCGTGAGGAGCTCACGGCAGGAGCGCAGCACGGTGTCCGCCGGCAGGAGCGACCCGTCGATCGCCCGCCGGTCGTACTCGTCGAGGTCCAGGGCGTGCGCGGTCACCGTCGTGACGGACCCCGCCAGCCCGACGAGCGTCGCGGTGCGACCCAACGGCACGCTGCGGGCCGCCACGTCCAGCGCCGCGACGACGTCGGCGCTCGCCGCCGCGATCTGAGCGGGCGTCGGCGGGTCGTCGTGCAGGTGCCGCTCCGTCAACCGCACCGACCCGACGTCCATCGACGCCGCCGCGACCACCGACGTCGTCCCCAGCACCAGCTCCGTCGAGCCGCCGCCGATGTCGACCACGAGGAACGGCCCCGGGTGCCGGCCGGCGAGCACGCTCGTCGCACCGCGGAAGGACAGCCGCGCCTCCTCGTCCCCGCCGATCACCTCCGGCATGACGCCGATCGCCGACCGGACGCCCTGGACGAACTCCTCACGGTTCTCCGCGTCGCGGGACGCGGACGTCGCGACGAAGCGGATCTTCTCCACCCGGTTGTCCAGGCAGACGTCCGAGTAGCGGCGCACGGCCTCCAGGGTCCGGGCCAGGGCGTCGGGCGCGATCCGGCCGGTGCGGTCGACCCCCTGGCCCAGCCGCACGATCTCCATCCGGCGGTCGAGCTCCGCGAGCCGCCCGGCGTCGTCGACCTCCGCCACGAGCAGGCGGATGGAGTTGGTGCCGCAGTCGATCCCAGCCACACGAGTCACGGGACCAGCCTGCCATCGGCCGCAGCCGCCCGGGGCGCGCCGTCAGAGCGTGAACACCTGGGCCGTCGGCACGTCGCCGTCGACGGTCACGGTCACCGACAGGCCGCGGCGCGTGTCGGCGTCCACGAACCGGTGCGCTCCCACTGTCGTCCCGGAGGGTGTGGTCTCCGCAGCGTTCACGAAGTACCCGGCGGACACCAGCTCCGCCACGAGCGCCGGCACGGGGTCGGCACCGAGGTCGGCGAGGTCGATCGGTCCCATCCAGTCGTAGCACCCGTCGGGGTTCTCCGTGCGGCACGACTCGAGCACCGGCGCCAGGCGCGGCGGGAGCGCCGCGGCGACGTCGTCGGACGTCAGTGGCGGCCAGGTCATCGGGTCCTGCGCCCACACCCACTCGCCCCGCAGCCGCTCGGCCATGGCACCGGACATCGCGACCTCGTCCCAGGTCACCCAGGCGGCGGTGCGGCCGAGCTCCACGTCCCCTTCCGGCGTCCGGTCCGTCGCGACCACCCACAGCTCCTCGCCCGCGACGGGCACCCCGACGACGCACGCCCGACCCCGCATCGCGAGCGTCTCCGGCAGGGCCGAGGGATCGTCGCAGGTGGCGGAGCCGACCTCGAGGTCCGCCGCCGCGAGGACGTCCGCCATGAGCTGCACCGCCTCGGCCGGTGAGGCGTCCGACCAGGCGCACCGCAGCGCCGACCACGTCGCACAGGCGCTGCGGGTCGGGTCGTCCTCCAGGCCCGAGGGCAGCGCGGCCGTCATCGCGACCCGCTGTGCTGCCGCCACCTCGTCCCCGGT
>Ga0196970_1001093_pt1 | contig 21143 bp, 23 predicted proteins | sample S1v_513CmetaG_FD_148672 | JGI IMG/M metagenome (GOLD analysis project Ga0196970, IMG submission 148672) | Soil microbial communities from Anza Borrego desert, Southern California, United States - S1+v_5-13C | ecosystem: Environmental > Terrestrial > Soil > Desert | place: USA: California...
GAGCGCCCGATGGACCACACTCTGCCGCAGGCGACCTGAGGCGAGGCTGAACGGCGTGTTCATCCGGCGTTCAGGGACGGCCGCCCGGCCGCGGCGCGCCGCCGCTCCGTCCTCCGGGCGCCGTGGTTATGAAAATTAGCTTGCCCTAATTCAAGGAAAACGGGATGATCCGCCGGCTCAAGCTTATGCGGCGATCCGCCGCATTGCGCGGCAGCGATTGCTTAAAATGCGACCCATCGGAGGAGTGCCTGTGAACACGAAGAGTGCGTTGGCGGCGGCGGCCGTGCTGGCGTTCGGCGTCCTGTCCGAACCGGCGGTTCGCGCGGCGCACGGCGCGGACGCGCCGGCGGCCACGGTCGACCTGACGAAATGGACGCCGCCGGACATCGCCACCGTGAAGGACGACGACCTGGGCAAGCTCATCAAGTACGGCTACGCCCTGACGACCGAGACCTACAAGCACCTGGGTCCGGAGGCCGCCGACCCGGCCATGCGCTACGCCGGCAACAACCTCGCCTGCCAGAGCTGCCACCTGAACGCGGCCACCCAGCCCTACTCCATGCCCTGGACCGGCGTGCACGCCGTGTTCCCCCTCTACCGCGCCCGCGAGGACGCCGTCAGCACCATCGAGGAGCGGGTGAACGGCTGCATGCAGCGCTCCATGAACGGCAAGGCGCTGCCCCTCGACGGCACGGAGATGAAGGCGTTCGTCGCCTACATGAAGTGGCTGTCCACCGGCATCCCCGTGGGGGCGAGGATCGAGGGCGCCGGGACCCGGCCGATCAAGGACCCGCCCCGCGCCGCGGATCCCGGGCGCGGACGGCAGGTCTACGCCGACACCTGCGCCACCTGCCACGGCGCCGACGGCCAGGGCGTGCGCCGCGGCGAGGCGGGCGACCGCGAGGGCTACCAGTTCCCGCCGCTGTGGGGGCCGGACAGCTACAACGACGGCGCCGGCATGTACCGGGCGCTGACCGCCGCGGCCTTCGTGCGGCACAACATGCCGCTGGGCACGACGTACGAGGCTCCGGCGCTGTCGGACGAGGACGCCTACGACGTCATCGCCTTCGTCAACAGCCAGCCGCGCCCGCACAAGGAGGGCATGGACAAGGACTTTCCCAACCGCCTGCGCAAGCCCGTCGACATGCCGTTCCCGCCGTTCGCCGACGGCTTCCCGGCGGAGCAGCACAAGTACGGCCCCTACGACCCGATCCGCGCCAGGCTGAAGGAATTGAGCGGGCGCCCATAGACGGCCGTTCAGGGCGGCCGTTCAGGGCGCCCGGCCCACCTCGTGGGCGAGGCGGGTGAGCAGCTCGACGAAGAAGGGCCGCTCATCCGCGTCGATCCGCCCGTGGCCGGCCAGGAACGCGTCGGTCCGGCGGCCGGTGTAGCGCCCCACCAGCACGCCGTCGCGCACCACCAGCGTGTCGCGCACGAGGTCGGCCGCCTTTGGGTGGCAGAGGCCGCACCGCTCGCGGAACAGCGGCGGCGTCCCCGCCTGGGCCAGCAGCATGGCGGCGATGCCCCGGGCCTCGGCTTCCGGCAGTCCTCCCCGGTGGCGCGTCAGGAAGGCCGGCAGGTCGGGCTGCGCGCCCAGGCCGTCCCGCGCGAAGTCGCCGGCCTCCCCATGGCAGCGGGCGCAGCGCGCCTCCCACAGCCGGTGCAGGTCGGCCGCCACGGCCGGCGTGCCGGCCATGGCGGCGGTCAGCAGGGCGAGGATCGGGATAAGGCTGCGCACGCGTCGTCTCCGGCCGGCGGTGTTGCCGGCCGAGTCTACACCCGCCTCCCGGCGGCGCGATCACGAAACATCACGGCCGCGTGATATGAGGAATATCTGATGCGCGGCGGCGTCCAGGATGGGAAACCAACACGTTCCCGGAGGAACCATGCAGCGCACCCTGTCCTTCACGTCCTTTCTGTCACGCATGGGCGCCGCCCTCCTGGCGGCCACCCTCCTCGCGGCGGTGGCGGCGGTCCCGGCGGCCGCGCAGGGCGCCGTCAACGTCTACGGTCCCGGCGGGCCGCTGCCGGCCATGAAGGAAGCGGCCGCCGCCTTCGGGCAGAAGCACGGGGTCACGGTGACCGTCACCGCCGGACCGACGCCGCAGTGGCTGGACAAGGCCAAGGCGGACGCCGACGTGGTGTTCAGCGGTGCGGAAAACATGATGACCGACTTCATCAAGGCCATGGAGGGCCGCATCGTCGAGGAGACGGTGGAGCCGCTCTACCTGCGCCCGTCGGTGATCCTGGTGCGGCCCGGCAACCCGAAGGCGATCACCGGCATCCGCGACCTGCTCCAGCCCGGCCGGACGGTGATGGTCGTGCACGGCGCCGGGCAGGTGGCGCTGTGGGAGGACATCGTCGGCCGCACCGGCGACATCGCCGCGGTGAAGGCGTTCCGCCGCAACATCGTCGCCACCGCGCCCAACAGCGCCGAAGCCACGAAGCTGTGGAGCGAACGGCCGGAGATCGACGCCTGGATCATCTGGAACATCTGGAACGCCGCCGACCGCACGCCGACCGACGTGGTGCCGGTCGAGCCGGAGCTGCGCATCTGGCGCGACACCGGCGTGGCGCTCACCCGGCAGGGGGCGGAGAAGGCGGCGGCGCGCGACTTCGTCGCCTTCCTGAAATCGCCGGACGGCAAGGCGATCTTCGCCAAATACGGCTGGGTCGAGAAGGCCGGCTGACCGGCCGGCGCGGGTCTGAACTCTTCCTGACCGTCATCCCTGCTCCGCCACCCGCGCCAGCCGCGGGCGGTCGCAGCGGTAGCGGTTGACGTCCAGCTGCGTGATCGCCGCCATCTGCTTGAACTCGGTGATGACGCGGCTCACCGTTTCCGGGGTGAGGTTGAGGATCGCCCCGACGTCGCCGCGGCCGAACAGCTCGCATTGGGCGTCCGGCCCGTCGTCGCCCAGCAGCAGGAGAAGCCGGGCGACGCGGCTGCGCGCGCTGCCCAGCCCGAACTCCACCAGCAGCTCGTCCGCCCGGTCGATGCTGGTCTGCCACAGCCGGAACAGGCCGGAGGACGCCGCCGGCCCGGCGTCCAGCATGCCGCCGACGACGGACGCCGGGATGCGGCAGAGCGTGGATTCGCGCAGCGCCACGGCGGTGTGCCGGTAGGGATGGCCGGTCAGGGATTCCAGGCCCAACGCATCGCCGGGGCGCAGCAGGCGCACGACGCGCTCCCCGCCCTTGCGCGTGAAATGCGACAGCTTCAGCAGGCCCCGGCAGACGATGAACAGCGTCTGCGCCCGGTCGCCGGCGCGAAAGACGGTGCGGTTGCGCGGGACGGCGATCTCCGGATCCTGCGTCAGGACGGCGCTCAGGTCGCCCGCGTTCAGCCCCTCGGACAGCGTCCGTTCGCACGCGCATGGGCGGCGGGCGATGGCGTGTGGGCCGCCGGGGGCGGTTCGTGGGGGGCGCCCGAAAGGAATGGCTGTGTGCATGGGGATCGGTCACCGTGTCGTCGGATCGATCGGGCGGCGCGCCGCCGCTTCGGACGCGCCGCGGGGAGTAGTGGACCGTTTCGCTGGGATACGGTGCCGGAAGCCGCTCCAGGTTAGCAAACCCTAATTTACTTGTGCGCTCTTTTGTTGCGCCTCCGCACGAACGCGGCCGTGCCGTATCAGCCGCTTGCCCTTACTTTAGCGAATGGTCATATTGCAGTGCCATGGGGGATGCGTTATGGAAAAACACAGCCCCGTTCCCGTTGGCAAGGCCCCTCCATGTACGCCTATCTCCCGATCGCCGGCATCTCGGTCAACGTCTTCGTGATGCTGGCGCTGGGGGGCGGCATCGGCTTCCTGTCGGGGCTGCTGGGCGTGGGCGGCGGCTTCCTGCTGACCCCGCTGCTGACGTTCCTAGGCATCCCGCCGTCGGTGGCCGTGGCGACGGGGGCCAACCAGCTGGTCGGCGCCTCCGTCTCGGGCGTGCTGACGCACTGGCGGCGCGGCAACGTCGACGTGAAGATGGGGCTGATCCTGCTGGCCGGCGGCTTCGCCGGCTCCTCGGCCGGGGTCTGGCTGTTCGCGCTGCTGCGCGCGCTGGGGCAGGTGGATGTCGTCATCGCGCTCAGCTATGTGCTGGTGCTGGGCACGGTGGGCGCGATCATGCTGCGCGACGGGGTGCGCGACCTGCTGGGGCGCGGTCTCAACCCGGCGCTGCGCCGCAAGAGGCACGCGCACCCGTGGATGCATCGCCTGCCGTTCCGCACGCGCTTCAAGCGCTCGCGGCTCTACATCAGCGTCATCCCGCCGCTGGTGATCGGCGTCGTGGTGGGCGTCCTGTCGGCCGTCATGGGGGTGGGCGGCGGCTTCGTCATGGTGCCGGCGATGATCTACCTGCTGGAGATGCCGACCGCGGTGACCATCGGCACGTCGCTGTTCCAGATCATTTTCGTCGCCGCCAACGCCACCTTTTTGCAGGCCACCATGAACCATACGGTGGACGCCGTGCTGGCCGTGCTTCTGCTGATGAGCGGCGTGGTCGGCGCCCAGGCCGGCGCGCGGCTGAGCAGCCGGGTGCCGGCCCGCACCTTGCGCATCCTGCTGGCGCTGATAGTGGTAGGGGTCGCGGTGAAGATGGCGGTCGACTTGGCGCTGACGCCGGACGAGGCCTACTCCCTGGTGCGCAAGCGCTGACGAAGGCGCGCCGCCCGCCCGGCTGCGGCACGCCGTCGCTCCGCCTTTTGCGGGCTGTCCTTCGCCGTGGCGCAGGCTTAGCCTTTTCGCGCTGACCGGCGTCCCGCGAGTCCGGCGCCTGGTCACCGATCGCCACCGGAAGGAGGCCGGACATGAACAGGATCGCCATGTGTGGAGCGTTCGCCGCCGCACTCGTGCTGGCGGCGCCCTGGGGTGCGTCCGCCCAGGGGCAGGGTCAGGCGCAGCCCGGAGCGCAGACCCAGCAGCAGAAGCAGGAGCCGATCTTCGGCAGCCAGCTGATGACCCGCGAGGAACGGGCGGCCTACCGCAGCAGGATGCGTGCGGCGAAGACGCCCGAGGAGCGCGCCCGGCTCCGCAGCGAGCACCACGACCAGATGGTGGCCCGTGCCAAGGAGCGCGGCGTCACCCTGCCTGCCGAGCCGCCGGCCGGCCGCCCCCTCGGCCCGGGTGGCGGGGGTGGCGGAATGGGCGGCGGAATGGGCGGCGGAATGGGGCCGGGCGGCGGAACAGGTCCCCGCGCCGGGCAGCCGCCGGGCTGATGCCGACCCCACGCGGACGCGGGAGGGGAGCGCGGTGGCGACTCCTCTTCCGCCCGCCGTCGCGGATCGTCGGCGCGGAGCTCACCGCATCGCGAACAACTCCTGATGGAACCGCGACGTCACGGGCAGCCCGTGTGCGGCGAAGTCCCGTCTGAGCGCTTCCCCAAACCCGGCCGGACCGCAGAACCACAGGCTCGCGCCCCGCCATCCGGGCACGGCCGCGCGGATGCGGTCGCCGTCCAACCGTCCGTCGCGGGCGTCCACCAGCACGTGCAGGCGGATTCCGGCGGCCGCGGCGTCGGCCGTCAGTCTGGCGATCGCCTCCGCGTCGTAGTCGCTGGTGGTGTGGAAGAAATCGACGGCTGGAGCGGCGGCGTCCGGTCGGGCAGCAAGGTCCTTCATACGGGCGATAAAGGGGGTAACGCCGATGCCGCCACCCACCCAGATCTGCTGCGGGCCGGTGTCGTCGAAGGTGAAGCAGCCGTACGGCCCCTCCACCGTCACGGCCTGCCCGACGCGCAGCTTTTCCCGCAGGCGGCGGGTGTGATCGCCCAACTCCTTGATCACGAAGGTGATGCGCCGGTCAGCGTCGTTCCACGCGGAGGCGACGGTGTAGGGATGCGCTCCCTCCGCGGCGTCCGAGGTGACGAAGGCGAACTGGCCGGCCTTGTGTCCGGGCCAGCCCTGCGGCACCTCGATGCCGACTTCGAGCACCCGTACACCCGGATAGTAATGGAGCGACCGGATCGTGCCGCCGACCCGCCGTCCGGCGGCGACGCGGCGCAGCAGGACGACGACCGCCGCCCATGACCCACCGGCAAGCAGCAGCGCCATGACCATGCCAACGGGCGCCGTCCAGTAGGTGAAGCTGGTCAGCACGACGGCGTGGAACGCCAACACGAGGTAAACCGCCGCCAGCAGGCGGTGCGTCTTGTAGAAGAGGCGGTAGGGGAAGCGCCTGAGCAGCGCCAGCGCGATCAGCAGGGCGGCGGCGTAGAAGGCCCACTCGCCGATCCCTTCGGCGGTACCGCGCAGCGTTGCGAACAGCTGCTCGACCGGGTTTTCCAGAACCGCCCGCGGCCCCCGCTGCGGCCGGTCCAACCAGCCCCAGCCCACCGCCCACTTCGGCCCCTGCGCCCACAGCCAGTGGACGATCGCCACCGTGAGGGCGGCGATGCCCAGCCACTTGTGCAGGCGGTACATCTTGTCCAGACCGCCGAACCACGCTTTCAGCCGCTTGACCCGCTCGTACAGGTCGGCACCGTCCTTGGGTTCGCCCACCAGCCGTTCCCAGGCGCCCCGGCTGCCCGGCCCGCCCACGGGCTCGTCCTCGTCCGGCGCCAGCCCCAGCAGGCGCTCGAAGTACGCCGCCGCCTCGATGGCGTCGTGGCTGCGGGGCCGGTCGTCTCCGCCCGCGAACAGGGCCAGCGCGGGATGCGCTTCCACCGTCACCCGGCCATGATGACCATCGGTACCGCGCATCAGCAGCACCACGGCCACCCGCTTCGCCGTGCGCCGGGCGGCGATCAGCAGCGTCTGCACGGTCAGCATCTTGTGCGCGGCCATGTGCCGGACCAGCCAGGACGGGTATTCCGGCCGCTCCTGGCGCGCCGCCAGCGGGCTCTCCCGCGTCTCTGCGGCGACGGCGTGCGGCACCTCATGGCGCGCCAGCCCGTCGCGCACCTCGACGCGGCCGGCGGGCGTCAGGTTGACCACCACGCCGCCGCTCTCCCCCTCCTGTGCCGCGCGGTAGTGCCACCACGGCGCCCCGTGCGTGTCGAACACGTCCACGAAGGCAGCCGTCCTCGCCCGCTCGGCCGCCATCTGCTCGACCGCCTGCCGCTGCAAGGCGTGGAACTGTCCGGCGTCGTCGAACCAGGTCGCCTCGGCTTCGGCGAACAGGTCGGACGTAAACGTCCCGCCGTAACGCTCCAGGGGGAACAGCGCCATGGCGACGGACGGCTTCTCCTCAATCAGCCGGGCGCGCACGTCGTCGGAGTCGTACCAGCCACCGTCCGCGATGTCGGCGAGGATGCGCCGCTGCCGCTCGTGGGTGCCGAGCGTCAGCGCCTCGGCGATGCCGAGCCCGATGGCGCCGTCGCGCACCGCCCGCTTGGCCTCGTCGCACAGCCCGGCCAGTGCGAGCCGCCGTTTGACGGTGGTGGTGCTCAGGCCGGTCTGCGCCGCCACGTCGTCCAGCGTGGCGCCCTTCTGAAGGAGTGCCGCGAAGCCGTCCGCCTCGTCGATGGCGTCCAGCGCTTCGCGCTGCACGTTCTCCACCAGCGCGATGCGCCGGGCCTCGGCGGGCTTCAGCCCGTGGCGCACCTCCACGGGCACCGGGTAGTCGGCGCCGACCTCGCCCCGGCTCTCCAGCAGCTTCATGGCCCGGTAGCGCCGCTCGCCGGTGACGACGCGGAAGCGGTCGCCCTTGAGGCATGTGACGACGAGGTTCTGCAGCACGCCATCGGTCCGGATGGACGCGGCCAGCCCCTCGATGCCGGCGGGATCGATGCGCCTGCGCGGGTTGGAGGTGGGCGGGAGAAGCTGGGACAGGGGAACGCGCTGGGTGCTCATGGTGTGTCTCCCTCTCGTGAGCTGCGAAGCAGCAGCCTTGCCGCTGCTGCTTCCCGGGGCCGCGCGAGCGGTGGGAGAGAGGGGGGCGAGGGACGGCGCGCCGGGCCGGGCTGCTGGAGCGAGGGGCACGGCCCCGTGCCCTGAGCCGGCGGCCCTGTCCGGCAACAGGCGGCCCTCGCGGCGGAGAGAGGGCGACGCCCTCTTTCCCCCACACCGGGATCGGCGCGGGTGCCAATCCCGCGCCGATTCGATGAACCAAGGCCGCAGGCCTGCCGTATGGATCTGTGCGGCAGGGATCGTTACCGGGACGGACGAGACGCGCGCCAGCGCGGCTCGGCGGGCCTCCGGCCCGTGGAGCCCGGCCCGGCGCCGCGCGCCGGGGCCGCCGTCCACGCATTTTCCTCGCCCGCACGGTGATTGCTATGTGATTGCTGGAGGCCGATGCCGCCGTCCGCGAAACCGCCGCGAGCGTGAAGGGCAACACCGCCTGCCAACGAAAAAGGCCCCGAAGTCCAAGGACTTCGGGGCCTTCCCCACCGGTTCCAGAATTGGTCGGAGCGACAGGATTCGAACCTGCGACCCCCAGACCCCCAGTCTGATGCGCTACCAGGCTGCGCTACGCTCCGTCAGCCTGGAACCGGTGCGGGCCGGGACTATAGCGGCGACCGTCCGCCCATGCAATGCCCACGTCGAAGATTTCTTTCAGCTGTTTTCCTTGCCCCCGGACAGCAGCGCCTGGATGTCCCGCAGCTCGTCCAGAAGGTCTTCCAGTTCCTGGCGGACCTCCTCTGCCATGGTCGGCGGCGGTGGCTCGTCGGACTCGTCGGATTCGTGGGCCTCCTCCGCCCCGGCATCGGGCTCCGCCTCCGGCTCGGGTGGCAGCAGCGAGGGCAGCGGCGCCTCCGCCTCGCCGGAGTCGTTGGCCGGCACCGGGGCCTCGGCGGGGGGCAGCGCGCCGCGGCTTTCCTTCAACAGGCGCTGCACGCCCTTGATGGTGTAGCCTTCCTTGTACAGCAGGCTCTGGATCCGCCGCAGCAGGTCCACGTCCTCCGGCCGGTAATAGCGCCGGCCGCCGCCGCGCTTCAGCGGACGGATCTGCGGAAACTTCGTCTCCCAGAAGCGCAGGACGTGCTGCGGCACGTCCAGGTCGTCGGACACCTCGCTGATGGTCCGGAACGCCGTGGCCGACTTCATGGTCCCTTCGGTGCGCATGCCGGCCGTCCCCGCCGCCTCATCCCCGCCGCCTCACACAATGGGTCAGGACGCCGCCTTCACGCGCGCCGCCGCCGCGGCCTCCGCCGCCGCGAGGCCGTCGTTGATTCGCTGCTTCAGGACGTGGCTGGCGCGGAACACCAGGACTCGGCGCGGCAGGATCGGCACCTCCTCGCCCGTCTTCGGGTTGCGCCCCACCCGCTGGCCCTTCTGGCGCACCTGGAAGCTGCCGAAGGAGGAGATCTTCACCATCTCGCCCCGCGCCAGGGCATCGGCGATTTCCTCCAGAACGCTCTCGACCAGATCGGCCGACTCGTTCCGCGACAGACCGACTTCCTGGTAGACCGCTTCGCTCAGCTGGGCGCGCGTGACGGTGTTCTGCGACATTGACAAAGACCTCCCCGCAGCATTGCCGAAACGGTAATGCCGCCCGAGAACCCCGTCAATTCAAAAGCTTGGCCGGCGTCCTTGAGATCCGCGCGAGATCCGCGTGGGATCTGCGCGCGATCCGCGCCCGGATCGGCTCTACCAGCGCGCGAGCGCCGAGCCCCAGGTCAATCCGCCGCCGATGGCTTCCATCAGCACCAGATCGCCGCGCTTGATGCGGCCGTCGTGCACCGCCTCGGCCAGCGCCAGCGGGATCGAGGCGGCCGAGGTGTTGCCGTGCCGGTCCACGGTCAGCACGACCTTTTCCGTCGGCAGCTTCAGCTTGCGCGCGATGCCGTCGATGATTCGCTGGTTGGCCTGGTGCGGCACCAGCCAGTCGATGGCCGAAGGCTCCAGCCCGTTGGCGACCAGCGCCTCCTCCACCACCGACGACAGCTTGCTGACTGCGTGGCGGAAGATCTCCTGCCCGTGCATGCGCACATGGCCGGTGGTCTGCGTGGCCGACGGCCCGCCGTCGACGTACAGCAGGTCGTAGAAGCGCCCGTCGGAGTGCAGGTGGGTGGACAGCACGCCGCGGTCCGCCGCGTCGCCCTTCCCTTCGCCCGCTTCCAGCACCACCGCGCCGGCGCCGTCGCCGAACAGCACGCAGGTGGTGCGGTCCTTCCAGTCCAGGATGCGCGAAAAGGTCTCCGCGCCGATCACCAGCGCGCGATTCGCCTGCCCCGACTTGATGAAGCTGTCGGCCACCGACAGCGCGTAGACGAAGCCGGCGCACACCGCCTGCACGTCCATGGCGAAGCCGCGCGTCATGCCCAGCGCCGCCTGCACCTTGGTGGCGGTGGAGGGGAAGGTGTTGTCCGGAGTCGTCGTCGCCAGGACGATGCAGTCGATTGCCGAGCCGTCCAATCCGGCGTGGTTCAGCGCCGCTCGCGCGGCGGCCAGCGCCAGATCCGACGTCAGTTCGCCGTCCGCCGCGACGTGGCGCGAGCGGATGCCGGTGCGCTGGACGATCCAGTCGTCCGACGTCTCGACCCCGCGGTCGGCCAGATCCTGGTTGGTGACGACGTTGGCCGGCAGGTAGGACCCGCAGCCGACGATCCGGGAACGCCTGATCATGCTCAAACCGCCGCCGCCTTGGTGTCGGGAATCGGGTTCGCACTGGCCAGCCGCTGCATCTCTTCCTTGATCTTCTCGTTGAAGCCGTTCGTCGCCAGGTTGGCGGCGACGCCGATGGCGTTCGCGAAGCCAAGGGCGTCGGTGCCGCCGTGGCTCTTCACGCACACGCCGCGCAGCCCCAGGAACATGGCGCCGTTGTAGCGGCGCGGGTCGGTGCGGGCCTTCAGCTTCTGGAAGGCCGGGCGGGCCAGCAGGTAGCCGATCTTGGCGGTCAGCGAGGACTGGAAGGTGCGGCGCAGGAACTCGGTGTAGAGCTTGGCCGTGCCCTCGGCGGTCTTCAGCGCGACGTTGCCGGTGAAGCCGTCGGTGACGATGACGTCCGTGGTGCCGGTGGCGATGTCGTTGCCCTCGACGAAGCCGTAGAAGCGGCCGGGGAACGGCATCTCCTTCAGCCGGGTCGCCGCGCCGCGCACCGTCTCGTTGCCCTTGACGTCCTCGGAGCCGATGTTGAGCAGCCCCACCGTCGGTTCCGTCAGGCCCAGCACCGTGCGCGCGAAGATCGAGCCCATCAGCGCGAACTGCACCAGGTTCTCGGCCGTGCACTCGGTGTTGGCGCCGAGGTCGAGCATCACGCTCTCCCCGCGCAGAGTCGGGAAGAACGAAGCCATCGCCGGCCGGTCCACGCCGGGCAGCGTCTTCAGCACGAACTTGGCCATGGCCATGAGCGCGCCGGTGTTGCCGGCGGACACCACGCAGGCCGCCCGCCCCTCCGCCACCGCGTCGATGGCGAGGCGCATGCTGGAGCGCCGGCCGGCGCGCAGCGCCACCGACGGCTTGGCATCCGCCGCCACCGCGTCGTCGGTGTGGATCACCTCGGACACGGATTTCAGGGCTGCGCGCTTGGCCACCAGCGGCTCCACCCGCGCAGCATCCCCGTACAGCAGGAACTGCACGTCGGGATGCCGCTCGCGGGCGATGTCCGCCCCGGCGATCACCATGTCGGGGGCGTGGTCGCCACCCATGGCGTCAAGAGCGATGGTCAGGCGCTGGCTCACCTCGGACAGGCTCCCTGCATCGGAACGGCGGCGGCCGGTCGGACAGGCGTCAAGCCGCCGTGGTCTTCACCACTTCGCGCTGGTCGTACTGACCGCAGGCGTCGCACACGTGGTGCGGGCGCTTCAGCTCGCCGCAGCTCGGGCACTCGTTGTAGGCCGCCGTCGGCAGCGCGTGGTGCGAACGCCGCATGTTGCGCCGCGACTTGGAGGTCTTCTTCTTCGGAACAGCCATGGCCGTAAACTCTCTGCACTACTCATTGGAAAAGGCGGCCCGTTTGGGGGGCCGCCTAGCGCGAGCCGCATTCAATAAACCAACGGCACGCGCAGGGCAAGCGGTTAAAACCCCTTATTGCGGCCGCTTCAGCTGCGACAGCACGGCGAAGGGGTTGGGCCGTTCCGGCTCCGGGGCGGCCTCCGCCCCGTCTTCCCCATCCCCGTCTTCCCCATCGTCCTGGTCGTCGTCGATCATGGTGTATTCGGCCGGCAGCTCCACGCCCGGGCAGCGCGGGTACGGGTCCAGCGCCAGCGACAGGTGCTGCGCCGTCAGCTCGCCGATGTCAATGCGGTTGTTCACCATCGGCTCCGGCACGTCCTCCTCCAGGCTGGCGAGGTCGAACTCCATCTCGTCGCCGGAGTCGGGGATCAGCGACTCCGGCGCGAACAGCGCCTCGAAGGTGTCGTGCACGTGGTTCCTCACGGATTCCAGCGTGACGACGCAGGTCTGCACCACGTCGGCGTCCAGTTCGCCCACGACGCGCACCATCTGGCCGCCGCGCACGCGCTTGAGGCGCAGCTTGGCCTTCAGGCTGTCGATCGCCTCCAGTTCCAGCCGCTCGGCCAGCTTGCGGCGCTCGGCCTCGCCGGCCTCGATCACCTCGACGACCTCCTTGCGCTGCACCGTGTCCGCGGCGACGACGCGGGAGAACTCCGGCACCGGCTCGGCCCTGTTCATGGCGTTCGGGCTCATGTCTCGTTCCTCTTCCCTCATAGGCAACAGATGGGGAGTCGCTTGGGTTCGCACCTACCCCTCATGATCGGCCCCCTCATGATCGGCCCCCTCATGATCGGCCCCCTCATGATCGGCACGGTCGGGCGGTGTAAAGTACTTTACGGCGGCAAAAAACGGATCCGCCCGGCCAGCAGGTCGGCCAGCGGCTGGGCCGCCAGATCGGCGACCAGCCGGCGCACGTAGGCGGCCATGGCGCGCAGCGCGTCGGGCGGCACGTCGCGCACGGTGCCGTACACGTTGTTGTCCAGCGCCACCTCCAGCGCGGAATCGTCCGGCGCCGCCAGCGCGGCGTCATAGGCCAGCAGGCGGCCGTGCGCGCCCCGCACCATGGCCTTCACCCGCTTGGCGATGCCGGTGTCCCCCACCCCCATCTCGCGCAGCGAGCGGTCGAAGTCGGTGATCATCGTCTCATAGAGCGCGCGCGACCATTCCTCCGCCTCCGCCCCCTGCCCTTTCAGGCGGTGCATGACCAGGATGACGTGCAGCACCAGCAGGTCGAACCGGCCGTCGAGCGTGTCCGGCACGGCGAGGTCGCGGTAGAACGCCGGCTCGCGGGCCTGCGCCACCACGGCGGCATAGAAGTCGGCGGCGCCCGGCGGACGCCGGCGGCCGAAGAGACGGTCAAGCACGGCTTTCATCGACACACGATCAATCTTTGCGGGGACACGAATCGGCGGACAAGGTGTTCGTTGACAGGACAAAGCGCGCGGTGCGATTGTGCGCGGTGTTTGGGACCGGGCGTACGGCCAATCGGCCGATCCCCGCCCCGCCGGGAGCATCCTAGCCGAGCGCCATGACGAGATCGACCCCTTCGAAGCTGTTCGCCGCCGCCCTGCTGGGCGTCGCCGTCACCGCCTGCTCGCCGACCGTGGCGACCCGCGGCAACATGGCCGACCCCGACCGCATCGCGCAGGTCAAGGTCGGCCAGTCGACCCGCGACGAGGTCGCCACCGTGCTGGGCACGCCGACGTCGGTCGGCACCTTCGACCAGAACGTCTGGTACTACATCGGCCAGACCACCGAGAAGACCGCCTTCTTCCAGCCCGAAATCGTCGAGCGCCGCGTGGTCGTGGTGCAGTTCGACGATGGCGGCGTGGTCCGCGACCTGAAGACGCTGGACCGCAGCCAGGGCCGCGACGTGGAGATCGTCGAACGCTCCACCCCGACGCACGGCCGCGAGATGAGCTTCCTGGAGCAGATGATCGGCAACGTCGGCCGCTTCTCCGCCAAGGACACCAAGGGCAAGGGCCCGGGCAGCTGAGCGGCGCCCGCATCGGCGTAAAGACAACGAAGGGCCGGAGATCTCTCCGGCCCTTCCGCTTTTCCGGGCACACCGGTGAGCTCCGTGCCCCCACCCGCCCTTCGCTGCGCTCCGGGCACCCTCCCCCGCTTCGCAGGGGAGGGTTTGCCGGTGCGGCGGCGGAGTTCCCTCCCCTGCTTGCGGGGGAGGGTAAGGTTGGGGGCAAGGCCCGCTCAGACCGTGATCTTGCCTTCCTTCAGGGCGGCGACGATGTTCTGGCTGACCTCCGACGCGGTGGCGCCGGTGACGGCCTCCAGACCGGCCACGGTGTGGCCTTCCGCGAGCTTGCAGGTGCACTCGTTGCCCGACTGCTCGACCGTGCCGATCACGGTCTTGGTCACCGTCGGCTTCTCCGGCGTGCCGCCGGTCTCCAGCAGGACGATCTCGCCGCCATTGTCTTCGGCGTTCACTTTCACCAGGATTTGGCCGGCCATGAGGTGATTCCCCTTATACGACTGTATGGGATGGGTCGCCGCACGCCCCCTGCGCGCGGTCATACCCACGATACAGCCGCAACATTCGGCGTCAAAGAAAATCCCCGGAGCCTCGCGGCTCCGGGGTGCAGGTCGTACCGAATTCGTACGTGTCGTACGCGTGCCGTCAGGCCAGCGCGTGCAGGATGGCCAGCAGCAGGATCGCCACGATGTTGGTGATCTTGATCATCGGGTTGACCGCCGGGCCGGCGGTGTCCTTGTACGGGTCGCCGACGGTGTCGCCGGTCACCGCCGCCTTGTGGGCGTCGGACCCCTTGCCGCCGTGGTTGCCTTCCTCGATGTACTTCTTGGCGTTGTCCCACGCGCCGCCGCCCGAAGTCATCGAGATGGCGACGAAGACGCCGGTCACGATGGTGCCCAGCAGCATGGCGCCGACGGCCGAGAAGGCGGCCGCCTGGCCGGCGATGGCGGCGACGATGATGTACAGGACCACCGGCGCGAACACCGGTAGCATCGAGGGGATGATCATCTCCTTGATGGCCGCCTTGGTCAGCATGTCGACCGCCCGGCCATAGTCGGGCTTGGCCGTGCCTTCCATGATGCCGGTGATCTCGCGGAACTGGCGGCGCACCTCGACGACGACCGAACCGGCGGCGCGGCCCACCGCCGTCATGCCCATGGCGCCGAACAGGTACGGCAGCAGGCCGCCGATCAGCAGGCCGACCACCACGTACGGGTCGTTCAGCCGGAACTCCACCGGGACGTTCGGGAAGTAGTGCTTCAGGTCTTGGACGTAGGCGGCGAACAGTACCAGCGCGGCCAGACCGGCCGAACCGATGGCGTAGCCCTTGGTCACCGCCTTGGTCGTGTTGCCGACGGCGTCCAGCGCGTCGGTGGTGACGCGGATGTCCTTCGGCATCTCCGACATCTCGGCGATGCCGCCGGCGTTGTCCGTCACCGGGCCGTAGGCGTCGAGCGCCACGACCATGCCGGCCAGCGCCAGCATCGTCGTCGCGGCGATGCCGATGCCGAACACGTCCGCTTGGCTGAAGGCGATGACGATGCCCGCGCAGATGACGATCACCGGCAGCGCCGTCGCCTCCATGGAGACCGCGAGGCCCTGGATGACGTTGGTGCCGTGGCCGGTTTCCGACGCACGCGCCACCGAGCGGACCGGGCGGAACGAGGTGGAGGTGTAGTACTCGGTGATCCACACCAGCAGGCCGGTCACGCCCAGGCCGACGAGCGCGCAGATGAAGAAGTTGAGCCCGTTGACGGTCTTCGCCCCCATGGCGATCGGCCGGGTGAAGCCGAACATGATGGCGGTGACGATGAGGATCAGCACGCAGCTGATCACCGCGGAGACGATGAAGCCCTTGTACAGCGCGCCCATGATGTTCTTGGTGGCGCCGAGCTTGACGAAGAAGGTGCCGGCGACCGAGGCCACGATGCACACCGCGCCGATGACCAGCGGGTACATCAGCAGGGTGCGGACGATGTCGCCGGTGAAGAAGATCGCCGCCAGCAGCATGGTGGCGACGATGGTTACGGCGTAGGTCTCGAACAGGTCGGCGGCCATGCCGGCGCAGTCGCCGACGTTGTCGCCCACGTTGTCGGCGATCACCGCCGGGTTGCGGGGGTCGTCCTCGGGGATGCCGGCCTCGACCTTGCCGACGAGGTCGGCGCCGACGTCAGCACCCTTGGTGAAGATGCCGCCGCCCAGGCGCGCGAAGATGGAGATCAGCGACGCGCCGAACGACAGGGCGACCAGCGCCTCCAGCACCACGCGGACCTGCACCGGGTCGGTGACCTTGTAGATCATCGACAGCACGGCGAAGTAGCCGCCGACGCCCAGCAGGCCCAGGCCCACCACCAGCATGCCGGTGATGGCGCCGGACTTGAAGGCGATGTCCAGCGCCTTATCCAGGCCCACCGTGGCGGCCTGCGCGGTGCGGACGTTGGCGCGCACCGACACGTTCATGCCGATGTAGCCGGCGATGCCCGACAGCACCGACCCGATCAGGAAGCCGATCGCGACGGGAAGGCCGAGAATGGCCCCGAGGATGACGAGGATCACCACGCCGACGATGGCGATGGTGGTGTACTGCCGGTTCAGGTAGGCGCGGGCCCCTTCCTGAACCGCGCCGGCGATCTCCTGCATCCGGGCGGACCCGGCCGGAGCGGCCATGACCTGTTTCCCGGCGTACGCACCATAGGCGAGCGCCAGGAGGCCACAGGCGATGACAACGATAAATGCGAATGCCATCCGTTCCCCCAAAATATTTGTAACACCGTGGTATTCGCCGCATCGCACAAAAATTGATGCGGGCGCGAACACGCCGGATTTTTTCGTGGGAAAGCATGCCGAAGCGTCTGGCACATTGCAACAGCCGCCACGCTCCAGCAAGCGCGGCGAATTGGCCCGCCGGCATAGGCCTATGATCTTCGACTTATTTTAAACTGAGTACCCGCGTACGTCGCCGCGAAGTCGGGTACGGCAGGATTGCTGCCGTATACCGCCAATGAACCGGTGGCGTACTGGGCCGCCCCTTACCCCAATCTATAGTGATACCGCCGCCATACTTGCCCGCCACAATGGACGGCAAGAGGTCACAGCTTGCGTTGCGTGACCACCTGCACCAGCACGTCGCGCACGACACCGTCACCCAGCACCTTGGTCGCCGCGGACGTCAGCTTTTCCTTGACGGCCGGGATGTTGACCAGCGCGCCCTGCAGGATCGACTTGTCGTCGACGGCGCCGTACAGCGTGGTGATGAAGGCGTCGGTCAGGCGCGGCACGTTCTGCGCCGCGCGCGGCTGCTGTTCGGCCACCACCTCGATGGTGACGACGACGGTGACGAACTGCTCCACCCGGTCGCGGCCGATGGCCGGGATGGCGATGGGCGCCATGCGGACGTACGCCGTGGGCGGTGGCGGCACCTCCTTGGGCGGGGCGGGCTCGGCCACCTCCTCGCCCAGGACGTACTTCTGGTACAGCATCCAGCCGCCATAGCCGGCGCCGCCCAGCAACGCCAGGCCGAAAACCAGGAGGATGATGGCCTTCATGCCCGCGCCCCGACACCGTCCGCAACCTGCCGCGGACCATGCGCCGCCCCCGCTTTCGGAGTGGTTAAGACGGCACGACTCGGCTCAGGAAGGGTGATCAGAAATGCGTCCAGCCGCGCGCCGGCAGGTCCAGCGGAGCCCCGGCGCCGTCCAGCACCGTCACGCGCCCGGCCTCCCCCGCCTCCAGCCGGCCGATCTCGGTGATCGCCACGCCCGCCTCCGCGGCCACCGCCGCCACGGCGTCGCGGCGCCCGACGGGCGCGCTGAACAGCAGTTCGTAATCGTCGCCGCCGGTCAGCGCCGTCGCCAGCCGCCTCGGATCATCGCCGATCACCGCCCGCGCGGCGGCCGACAGCGGCACCATCCCCGCCTCCAGCACGGCGGCACACCCGGACTCCTCGGCCAGATGCGCCAGATCGGCGACCAGCCCGTCCGACACGTCCAGGCACGCCGCCGCCACGCCGCGCAGCCGCGGCCCCACGCCGGTGCGCGGCTCCGGCCGCCGCAGCCGCCCCAGCAGGTGCGCGCGCGCCTCGACGTCCGCCACATCCAGCGTCCCGAACGCCACCTGCAGCCCCAGCGCCGCGTCCCCGATGCTGCCGGTGACGAACACCGCGTCCCCCCGCCGCCCCCCCCCGCGCGGCAGTGCCTGGCCCCCCGGCACCAGACCCATGGCCGTCACCGACAGCGTCACTGGCCCCGCCGTGGACACCGAGTCGCCGCCCGCCAGCGCGATCCCGTAGCGCCGCTGGTCCTCGCCCAAGCCGCGCGCGAACCCCGCCAGCCACGCCTCCGGCAGGTCCTTCGGCAAGGCGGTCACGAGGGTGTAGGCGTAGGGTTCCGCCCCCATGGCGGCGAGGTCGGAGAGGTTGACGCGCAGCAGCTTGGCCGCCACGTCCTCCGGCGCGTCGCCGGGCAGGAAGTGCACGCCAGCCACCATGGCGTCCACGGTGACCACCAGTTCCCGCCCCGCCGGCACGCCGAACACGGCGGCGTCGTCCGCCAGCCCGCGCGCCCCGGCGAAGCCTGCCGCCAGCGGCTTGAAATAGCGCGCGATCCGGCCGAACTCGCCGAGCGGCTTGGACGACATGCGGGCTCCCCTGCGACGTAGGTTGGGTTGAAACCCAACACCGTCCGCGCTGCGAACACGTTGGGTTTTCGCCTGCGGCTCAACCCAACCTACGGCTCACCCTTCCACCGGGCCACGCCCGGGGTCCGGCTGCGACAGCTCGGCCGGGCGCAGGGTGCGCGCCACGTGGTCCAGCACGCCGTTCACCATGCCCGGCTCGCGCCCGGCGAAGAAGGCGTGCGCCACGTCCACGTACTCGCTGATGATGATGCGCGGGTGCAGGTCGTTGTGCGCGAACAGCTCGTACGCACCGGCGCGCAGGATGGCGCGCAGCAGCAGCTCCAGCCGGTCGAGCGGGAACTTGGGGTCCAGCGCCGCGGACACGATGCCGTCCACCTCCGGCTTGCGGTGGCCGGTGCCGCGCACCACGTCGGCGAACAGCTGCGGGTCGGCGGCGACGAACTGCACGCCGTCCACCTCCTGCTGGCCCATCCGGTGCTTGACGAACTCGTTCACCACCGACTCGACGCCCGCGCCGGTCAGGTCGATCTGGTACAGCGCTTGTACGGCGGCCAGCCGGGCCGCCTTGCGCCGCGCCTTGGCCGAACCGCCCCCGGTGGCTTTCCGGGGGGCACGCTTGCTTTTCGCGCGGCCGGCCGCGTCGTCGTTGCTCATGATGCTCTGCTGCTCGGGGAAAGGATGAAAACGAAGGGTATAACTCAGCGCGGGTAGAGGCGGAATTGGCGCTTCAGCTCGATCATGTCAAGGCAGGCGCGCGCCGCCGCACCACCCTTGTTCTTGTGCCCGGTGGCGGCCCGCACCCACGCCTGCTCGCGGTTCTCCACCGTCAGGATTCCGTTGCCGACGGCCAGCGTGTGGCGCAATGCCAGGTCCTGCAACCCCCGCGCACTCTCCTGGCAGACGATGTCGTAGTGCGTCGTCTCGCCGCGGATGACGCAGCCCAGCGCCACATAGCCGTCGAAGCGCTTGCGCGCCGTGTAGAAGTCCATCGACCGCACCGCGTACTGGATGGCCGCCGGGATCTCCAGGCAGCCGGGCACCGCGTAGCGCTGGTACGTGCAGCCCGCCTTTTCCAGCTCCCCGATGGCACCGCGCGTCAGCTCGTCGGCGATGTCCTCGTAGAAGCGGGCCTCCACGACCATGATGTGCGGCACGTCGTTCATGCGGCGGTCAGTCGGCCCCCTTCGCGTCGGGGATCGCCCGGTGGCCGGTGACCGTCAGGCCATAGCCCTCCAGGCCGATGATCGCCTTCTTGCGGTTGGACAGCAGCACCATCTTGCGCACGCCGAGGTGCAGCAGGATCTGCGCGCCCACACCATAGTCGCGCAGCTCCGACCCGCCGCCCGACTGCCCGTCCAGCCGCGCCAGGGCGGCCGCCGACAGGCTGGTCGCCTGCGGCTCGCGCAGCAGCACGATGACGCCGCGCCCTTCCTTGGCGATCAGCTCCATGGAGGCCTGCAGCTCGCAGTCGCGGCCCGCCGAGGTGTCGCCCAGCACGTCGTCCAGCACGGACAGCGCGTGCATGCGCACCAGCACCGGCTCGTCGCCGGAGATGTCGCCGCGCACCAGCGCGATGTGCTCGGCGTACGCCACTTTGTTGACGTACACGTACATCTGGAAGCGGCCGCCGTGCCGGCTGTCCAGCGTGCCGGCCAGACGCTGCTCGACGATCGTCTCGGTGCGCCGGCGATAGGCGATGAGGTCGGCAATGGTGCCCACCTTCAGCCCGTGGAACTGCGCGAACTTCACCAGGTCCGGCAGGCGGGCCATGGTGCCGTCGTCGTTCATGATCTCGCAGATCACGCCGGCCGGCGTCAGCCCCACCATGCGGGCGATGTCCACCGCCGCTTCCGTGTGCCCGGCGCGCACCAGAACGCCGCCGTCGCGCGCCAGCAGCGGGAAGATGTGGCCCGGCGTCACGATGTCCTCCGGCCCCGCCTTGGGGTCGATGGCGACCTGGATGGTGCGGGCGCGGTCGGCGGCCGAGATGCCGGTGGTCACCCCCTCGCGCGCCTCGATCGACACGGTGAAGGCGGTGTGGTGGCGCGACGCGTTCTGCTGCGCCATCAGCGGCAGGCGCAGCTTCTGGATGCGCTCCTGGTCCATGGCCAGGCAGATCAGGCCGCGCCCGAACTTGGCCATGAAGTTCACGGCCTCGGCGTCGCACATCTGCGCGGGGATGACGAGGTCGCCCTCGTTCTCGCGGTCCTCGTCGTCGACCAGGACGAACATGCGGCCCTGGCGCGCCTCTTCGAGGATCTCCTCGGCCGGCGACAGGAAGGAATGGTATTCGGAGGTCATTCTTGGCCCACCAGCCGGGCGACGTAACGCGCCAGCATGTCGATTTCCATGTTCACGCGGTCGCCCGGCTTCAGGTCGCCGAAGGTCGTGGCGACCTGCGTGTGCGGGATGATGTTCACGCCGAAGCGCCCCCCGTCCACCTCGTTCACCGTCAGCGACACGCCGTCGATCGCCACCGAGCCCTTGGAGGCCACGTACTTGGCGAGGTTGGCCGGTGCCTCGAACGTGATGCGCTTCGATTCACCGTCCGGCCGCACGTCGGCCACCACCGCCACGCCGTCGACATGGCCGGAGACGATGTGCCCGCCCAGTTCGTCGCCCAGCTTCATGGCGCGTTCCAGGTTGACGCGCGTGCCCGGCGTCCAGCCGCCCAGCGTGGTCTTCGACAGCGTCTCG
>Ga0196970_1001094_pt1 | contig 21143 bp, 21 predicted proteins | sample S1v_513CmetaG_FD_148672 | JGI IMG/M metagenome (GOLD analysis project Ga0196970, IMG submission 148672) | Soil microbial communities from Anza Borrego desert, Southern California, United States - S1+v_5-13C | ecosystem: Environmental > Terrestrial > Soil > Desert | place: USA: California...
TCGATCGACTCGGCGAAGTCCTTGCGGATGGTGCCCTCGGCGGCGTTGGCCGGGTTGGTGGCGCCCATGATCTCGCGGTTGCGGGCGATGGCGTTCTCGCCTTCCAGCACCTGCACGACCACCGGGCCGGAGATCATGAACTTCACGAGGTCGTTGAAGAACGGGCGCTCACGGTGCACGCCGTAGAACGTCTCGGCCTGGGCCTGGGAGAGCTGCAGGCGCTTCTGCGCGACGATGCGCAGGCCGCCGTCCTCGAAGCGGGCGTTGATCTTGCCGGTCAGGTTGCGGCGGGTCGCGTCGGGCTTGATGATCGACAGGGTGCGCTCGAGGGCCATGGCGGTGGTGCTCCACATGAAAATAGTTTTCCCGGCGCTCCCCGGACGGGGGCACCGCGTTGCGCGGGGTTATAGCGGCCGGGCGGCGGCTCGGCAACCGGATCGTGAAACAGAAGGCCCCTCTCCCCTTGCGGGAGAGGGGTTGGGGAGAGGGGGCGTAGCGGCCGGCAGGCCGCGGAATCGCCGCACTCTTCCGGCCCTCCGGCCATAACCACCCTCTCCCCAACCCCTCTCCCGTCGAGGGAGAGGGGCTTAAGGGATGTCCGATCCCTTCAAACCACGCCCTCGACGTGCTACATCCCCCGGCGACATGCTGCACATCAACGACCTGACGTTCCGCTACGGCGGCCGCGTGCTGTTCGACCAAGCCACCGCGGTGGTGCCGAAGGGGCACCGCGTGGCGCTCGTCGGCCGCAACGGCTGCGGCAAGAGCACGCTGCTCAAGCTCATCGCCGGCACGCTGCACGCCGACGGCGGCTCCATCACCCTGCCCGCCGGCATGAAGCTCGGCATGGTGGCGCAGGAGGTGCCGGCCGGGGCCACCAGCCTGATCGACACCGTGCTGGCCGCCGACACCGAGCGCACGGCCCTGCTCGCCGAGGCCGAAACCGCCACCGACCCGCACCGCATCGCCGAGGTGCACACGCGCCTCGCCGACATCGAGGCGCACTCCGCCCCGGCGCGGGCGGCGCAGATCCTCTCCGGCCTGGGCTTCGACGCCGAGCAGCAGCTGCAGCCGTGCTCCGCCTTCTCCGGCGGCTGGCGGATGCGCGTGGCGCTGGCCGGCGTGCTGTTCGCGCGGCCCGACCTGCTGCTGCTCGACGAGCCGACCAACCACCTCGACCTCGAAGCCACGATCTGGCTCGAGAACTACCTGAAGAACTACCCGCACACGATCCTGCTGGTCAGCCACGACCGCGACCTGCTGAACTCGGTGCCGACGACCACCATCCATGTCGACCAGGGCAAGCTGGTGACCTACGGCGGCAACTACGACCGCTTCGTCGCCACCCGCCGCGCCAACATCGAGCGCCTGCAGGCCAACGCCGCCAAGCAGGAGGCGGTGCGCAAGCACATCCAGTCCTACATCGACCGCTTCCGCTACAAGGCCAGCAAGGCCCGGCAGGCGCAGAGCCGCATCAAGGCGCTGGAGCGCATGGAGCCAATCGCCGAGGTCGGCGAGGAGGAACGGGTCGCCTTCAACTTCCCGCAGCCCGACGGCCTGTCGCCGCCGCTGATCGCGCTGGAGGACGCCACCGTCGGCTACGGCGACAAGGCGATCCTCAAGCGGCTCAACCTGCGCATCGACATGGACGACCGCATCGCGCTGCTGGGCGCCAACGGCAACGGCAAGTCGACGCTGGTCAAGCTGCTGGCCGGCCGGCTGAAGGCCATGGGCGGCGAGATGCGCCGCTCCGGCAAGCTCAAGGTCGGCTACTTCGCCCAGCATCAGGCGGAGGAGCTGGACCTGAACCTCACCCCCGTCCAGCAGATGGCCCGCGTCATGCCGGACGTGCTGGAGGAGAAGGTGCGCGCCCATCTCGGCCGCTTCGGCTTCCCGCAGCAGAAGGCGGAGACGAAGATCTCCAGCCTGTCCGGCGGCGAGAAGGCGCGGCTGCTGTTCGCCATGATGAGCCGCGAGGCGCCGCACATCCTGATGCTGGACGAGCCGACCAACCACCTGGACCTCGACAGCCGCGAGGCGCTGATCCAGGCGATCAACGGCTTCGAGGGCGCGGTGATCCTCATCAGCCACGACCCGCACCTGATCGAGCTGACCGCCGACCGGCTGTGGCTGGTCGCCGACGGCACCTGTCAGGCGTACGACGGTGACATGGACGACTACCGCCGCCTGCTGCTGGACAAGGCGCGGGCGGAGCGGTCGGAGGCCAAGGGCGACACCGGCCCCAGCCGCAAGGACCAGCGCCGCGCCTCCGCCGAGGCGCGCGCCGCGCTGGCGCCGCTCAAGAAGAAGGCCACCGACGCCGAGGCGCTGGTCACGAAGCTCAGCGCCGAGAAGGCGAAGATCGAGGCCAAGCTGGCCGACCCGAAGCTCTACGAAGGGCCGAGCGACGCGTTGCGCAAGCTGCAGATCGACCTGGGCGCGGTCGAGAAGAAGCTCTCGGCCGCCGAGGAAACCTGGCTGGAGGCGCTGGAGACCTACGAGGCCGCCGCGGCGGACGCGGGCATCGCCGCATGAGCGCCCAACTGGACGAGGATTGCCCGCAGGCGCTGGCCGACGAGCAGCGCACGTCGGACGTGCTGGCGGCCTTCCGCGCCGACCTGCCGCGGGGCCGGGTGACGCTGGCGCACCTGATCGCCGCGCTGGGCGACCGTTCGCTGGGCACGGTGCTGCTGGCGCTGGCGCTGCCGACCATCGCCCCGGTGCCCTTGGGCGTCTCGGTGCTGTGCGACCTGCCGCTGTTCCTGTTCTCGCTGCGCCTGCTGTTCGGCAAGCGCGACGCGGTGCTGCCGGCGTGGCTGCTGCGCCGCTCGGTGTCGCGGGACAACGCGGCGCGCATGCTGGACGCGGTGATGCCGCGCCTGCTGTGGATCGAGGCGATGCTGAAGCCGCGCCTGCCGCGGCTGGCGCACGTGGACGGCGAGCGCTGGTTCGGCGTGCTCGTCTTCGTGCTGATCACCATCTGCATCGTGCCGGTGCCGCTGATGGGCTGGCTGCCCGGATTCGCGCTGGTTCTGATCGCGCTGGGGCTGATCGAGCGCGACGGCGGCGCCATCGCGGTGGGGCTGCTGCTGTCGGTCGGCGCGGTGATCGCGGCGGTGGTGCTGGTGTCCGGCCTGTCGTACGCGGGACACGAACTCCTGGCAAATGAGCCTATGCCGTAAGCGTGCGGCGTCCAGCGGGTTGCAAGGCCCCGGCCTTTTGTTGGATAAGAACCCCTGGGAAACCATGGTTCGGGACCCCTGGGCGCACGTTCGTGTTAAGCGGGGGCATCAGGCAATAACCAACGGCGAAAGGCCGATCATGACTCCTTCGGAATATTCCGTCGCCGCGAAAGCCAAGAACGCCAAGACGCCGCACCCGGCGCTGATCTTCTTCCAGCGGTGGATGGCCAACCCTATGGCGGTGGGATCGATCACTCCGTCCGGTCCCGGCCTGCGCAAGATCATCCGTCAGAATCTGGTCTGCGGCCCCGAAGAGGTGATCGCCGAGTTCGGCCCCGGCACCGGCGCCATCACCCAGGCGCTGCTGGAGGCCGGCATCCCCGCCCAGCGCATCTATTCCTTCGAGATCGACCCGCACCTCGCCCGCTATGTGCACGGCGTCTATCCAGACGTGAACGTCATCAACACCGACTGCCGCAAGGTGGCGGAAACGCTGGGGCCGGACCTCGTCGGCAAGGTCGGCACCGTGGTGATCGGCATTCCCATGAAGATGCTGCCCATGGACGTGCAGCAGGGAATCGTGGACGCCACCTTCTCGGTCATGCCGGAAGGCCGCCGCTTCCTGCTGTACACCTACATGATCAACTCGCCGCTCAACATGCAGGCGCTGGGCCTGAAGGGGAAGCGCATCGGCTTCACCTGGCAGAACGTCCCGCCGGCGTCGGTGTGGGCGTACTGGAAGGCGTGACCGGCCGTTTCTTCGGCCTGTGAAAACGCCCCTTCCCGCGTGGGAGGGGCGTTTTCGTTTGTGCCGCCACTTGCCCCCACCCTCCCCTGCGCAGCGGGGGAGGGGTCGGGGGTGGGGGCAAGTGCGTACGCTCACCCCGCCGGCTTCCTTGGCGTCCGCGCCGCGATGCGGTCCACCCACCCCGCCGGCAGCGCCGACAGCAGCCACACCGCCGCCGCCATCGGCCAGGGGAACGAGATCCGCCCGGCGTTGCGCGCCAGCCTGCGCTTGATCAGCTCCGCCGCCGGCCCGGCGTCCATCAGGAAGGGCATGGGGAAGGGGTTGCGCGCGGTCATGCGGCTGCGCACGAATCCGGGGCAGATCACCGACACGCCGATCCCCTGCCCGGCCAGGTCGCCGCGCAGCGATTCGCCCAGCACCCGCACCGCCGCCTTGCTGGCGCAGTAGGCCGGCGCGCCCGGCATGCCGCGGAACCCCGCCAGCGAGGCCATCAGCGCGACCTGCCCCCGGCCCCGGCCGCGCATGGCGTCGATGGCCGGGTAGATGGTGTTCAGCACGCCGTCCAGGTTGACCGCGAAGATCCGCCGCGCCTGCTCCTCGGTTTCGCCGTTCAGTCCGGTGCCGGCGGAGACGCCGGCGTTGGCGATCACCAGATCCACGGGATGCGCCGCATCGAAGCCGGCGAACCACGCCGCCATGGCCGCGCGGTCGGCGGCGTCCACCACGCCCGCCTCGACCACCGCCCCTCTGGCCCGGCAGCGCGCCGCCACCCCGTCGAGGCGTGCGGCGTCGCGCCCGGTCAGGCCGAGCGCCGCGCCGGGGCCGGCGTAGGCCAGCGCCAGAGCCTCGCCGATGCCGCTGGACGCACCGGTGATCACCACGGAACGGACTGGGTTCATTGTCGCCTCGCCGCTTGTTGGCCCGCCGAACGCAAGCTATAAGTTGATCCCCCAAAGCCCACAAATTGTATCCGAGGCCGATGTGACCGCCCAACGCCCCGTCGCCAGCATGACCGGATTCGCCCGCGTGGACGGCCACGCCGACGGCTACGCCTGGACGCTGGAGGCCAAGAGCGTCAACGGCCGCAACCTCGACCTGCGCTGCCGCATGCCGTCCGGCTTCGACCAGCTGGAGGCGCAGGCCCGCGCCGAGATCCCGAAGACGCTGGCGCGCGGCACCGTCAACCTGACGCTCAGCGTGACGCGCACCTCCACCGTCTCGCAGATCCGCATCAACCGCGAGCTGCTCGCCCAGGTGCTGGAGCTGGCCCGCGAGATCGAGGGCGCCGGCGCCGCCCCGCCGCGGCTCGACGCGCTGCTCACCGTGCGCGGCATCATCGAGCCGGTCGAGGAGGACGAGACCGAGGCGCGCGAGCGCCTGGACGCGGCGCTGAAGAAGGACCTCTCCGCCGTCGTCGCGCGCCTCGCCACCGCCCGCGCGGCGGAAGGGGCGCGGCTGGTCACCATCCTCAACGGCCACCTCGACGAGATCGCCCGGCTGACCGACGCCGCGGCCGCCTGCTCCTCGGTTCAGCCCGACGCGCTGAGGGAGAAGCTGCGCGCCCAGGTCGCCGCCCTCCTCGACGCCGTGCCGGCGCTGTCGGAGGAGCGGCTGGCGCAGGAGGCGGCGCTGATCATCGCCAAGGGCGACGTGCGCGAGGAGATGGACCGGCTGCGCGCCCACGTCCAGGCGGCGCGCGAGATGCTGGCCGAGGGCGGCGCCATCGGCCGCCGCTTCGACTTCCTGTGCCAGGAGTTCAACCGCGAGGCCAACACGCTGTGCTCCAAGTCCGCCGACGTGGAGCTGACGCGCATCGGCCTGTCGCTGAAGGCTTCCATCGAGCAGCTGCGCGAGCAGGTGCAGAACATCGAGTGATCCGCATGCCTCCTACCGACCACCCCAGCCCGAAGGACATCCGTCGGCGCGGCCTGATGCTCGTGCTGTCGTCGCCGTCGGGTGCCGGCAAGACGACCATTTCCCGCCGCCTCCTCGACCGCGACCCCGGCATCACCATGTCGGTGTCGGTGACCACGCGGCCGATGCGCCCCGGCGAGGTGCCGGGCCGTGACTACTACTTCATCGACATGCCCGAGTTCGAGCGCAAGGCCGAGGCCGGCGAGCTTCTGGAGTACGCCCGCGTTTTCGGCAACTGCTACGGCACGCCGCGCGACAAGGTCGAGCAGGCGCTGGGCGAAGGCCGCGACGTGCTGTTCGACATCGACTGGCAGGGCACCCAGCAGCTGGCCGAGAACGCCCGCACCGACCTCGTCAGCGTCTTCATCCTGCCGCCGTCCGGCGAGGAGCTGGAGCGCCGCCTGCACAGCCGCGCCCAGGATTCGGCCGAGGTGATCGCCCAGCGCATGGCCAAGGCGTCGGACGAGATCAGCCACTGGGCCGAGTACGACTACGTGATCGTGAACAACGACATCGAGGAGAGCGTCGCCTCGGTGCAGGCGATCCTGCGCGCCGAACGCCTGAAGCGCACCCGGCAGGTCGGCCTGCAGAAGTTCGTCCAGGCGGTGCAGGCGGCGCTGTAGGGATACTCCTGGAGACCCGGACCCTTTTCCGACCGTCATCCCCGCGAAGGCGGGGATCCATACGTTCCACAATCATTCGCTTTGGGAATTATGGATCCCCGCCTTCGCGGGGATGACGGAAAAGGCAAGATGCCAACACCTTACGGCACCTCGTCGTCCGGCACCCGGAACCAGCCGTCGCGGCCCAGCGCTTCCAGCGGACGGAACCGCGCCTTGTAGGCCATCTTGCGGCTCTGCGCGATCCAGTAGCCGAGATAGACGTAGGGCAGCCCCTCCGCCCGCGCCCGGGCGATCAGGCCGAGGATCATGTAGGTGCCCAGGCTGCGCTTCTCCTGCGTCGCGTCGTAGAAGCTGTAGACCGCCGACCAGCCGTCGCCCAGCCGGTCGGTCAGCATGCAGGCGATCAGCTTGCCGCTGCCATCCCGCGCCTCGACCAGCGAGGTGTCGGCCCGCCCCTCGTCGATCATCGCCGCGAAGTCGGCCATCGCCATGCGCGCCATGTCTGAATCGCCGTGGCGCGACGCCTGGTAGGTGGCGAACAGGCGGTACTGCTCGGTGGTGGCGTTGGCCGGCGCCTGCCCCAGCCGCAGGTCCTCGTTCATGCGCAGCACGCGCTTCTGCGAGCGGGTCGCCTCGAACGCGTCCACCACGATGCGCACCGGCACGCAGGCCGCACAGGTCGGGCAGACCGGCCGGTAGACGATGTCGTGGCTGCGCCGGAAGCCGGCGCGCGACAGCGTCGAGTTCACCTCCGCCGCGTACGGGCCGCTCAGCCGGGTGAACAGCTTCCGCTCGACCCGGCCGGGCAGGTAGGGGCACGGCATCGGGCCGGAACGGAAGAACTGCTGGAGCGGCCGGTGATGCGGCGGGATGATCGACATGCGCTCTCTACTGGACCTCCACCTGCGCGAGGGGGGCGGGCTCCTGGCCGAAGAACGCGTGGCCGATCTCGGCGGTGATCCCGATCAGCTGGCGCTGCACCCAGTCCAGGTACTCGTGCAGGCCGTCGGCGATCACGGCTTCGATGGGGCGGCTCAACAGGGCGGCCAGCAGCTCGTCGACCTTCTCCATGGCCTCGCTGCCTTGGCGCAAAGTGTAGCGCGACTTCAGCCGCGTCAACAACCCGTCGATCTGCCTTACACACATGACCACGGAACGCGGGAACCCCTCGTTGAACAGGATGAAGCCGGCGACCGTCGTGGGCGTCATGCCGCGCGGATAGACGCGCCGGAAGGCGTGGTAGCCGGCGGCCGCGCGCAGAACCGTGCACCATTGCTGCATGTCCAGCGACGAGCCCAGGTCGTCCGTCGACGGCAGCAGCGTGTGGTACTTGATGTCGAGGAGCCGCGTGGTCTGGTCAGCGCGCTCGATCGCCTTGCCCATCTGGTAGAAGTACCAGCCCTGGTCACGGTAGAAGGTGCCCTCGGTGATGCCGGTGTGGGTCTGGCACGCCTCCTTGATGGTGCGACAGACGCGGCTGAGGTGCGGCATCGCCACGTCCCTGGGCGTCAGCGCCAGCAGGTGGTTGTAGAAGACGTTGATCTGCGACCACATCTCGGTCGAGATCCAGGGGCGCAGCGTGCGCGCGTTCTCGCGCGCGGCGCGGATCATCGAGACGATGGAGTTCGGGTTCGTCGCATCCAGCACGTAGTACGACACCACCGTCTCGGCGGATGCGAAGGCGTGGCGTTTGAAGAACGCCTCCTCGTCGGCGTAGAGCTGCACCACGGAGAGCCAGTTGGTGCCGCCCCGCTCGTCGCGCACGAAGGTTTCCTGCACGTCGAGGATGCGCGCCAGGTTCTCCGCGCGCTCCATGTAGCGCGCCATCCAGAAGATGCACTCGGCGTAGCGGGCCAGCAGGTTCATGCGGCGTCTCCGTTTTCCAGAACCCAGGTGTCCTTCGATCCGCCGCCCTGGCTGGAGTTCACGATCAGCGTTCCCTTCTGCAACGCCACCCGCGACAGGCCGCCGGGCAGCACCCAGGTCTTCGATCCGGTCACCGCGAACGGGCGCAGGTCGACGTGGCGCGGCTCGATCCCGTCGGGGGTGACGGTCGGGCACACCGAAAGGTCCACCACCGGCTGGCTGATGTAGTTGGCCGGGTCGGCGAGCAGCTTGGCGCGGCAGTCGTCCAGCTCCGCCTTGCTAGCGCGCGGGCCGATGGTGATGCCGTAGCCGCCGGCCTCGCCCACCGGCTTGACCACCAGCTTGTCCAGGTTGTCCAGCGTGTAGGTCAGCGCGTCGTGCTCGCGGCAGATGCGGGTGTCGACGTTGGGGATGAGGGCGTCCTGGTCCAGGTAGTACTTGATCATGCGCGGCACGTAGGCATAGACGGCCTTGTCGTCCGCCACGCCGGTGCCGATGGCGTTGGCCAGCGCCACGTTGCCGCGCCGGTACGCCTCCAGGATGCCGGGCACGCCCAGCAGGCTGTCCGGGTTGAACGCGGTGGGGTCGAGGAAGTCGTCGCCGATGCGGCGGTAGATCGAGTGCACCGGGGCGAGGCCGTCGGTGGTCTTCATGTAGACGCGGTGGTTCTCCACCACCAGGTCGCGCCCCTCGACCAGCGGCACGCCCATCTCGCGGGCCAGGAAGATGTGCTCGAAATAGGCGGAGTTGTAGGAGCCGGGGGAGAGCAGCGCCACCTCCGGATCGCCTGCGGCGACCGGCGCAATCTCCGACATCGCCTCCAAGAGCTTGTGGCCGTAGTTGTCGACCGGGCGGATGCCGATGTCGCGCATCAGGTCGGGGAAGACGCGCTGCATCATGTGCCGGTTCTCGACCACGTAGGAGACGCCGGACGGCACGCGGCCGTTGTCCTCCAGCACGCGGAAGGTGCCCTCGCGGTCGCGCACGAGGTCCACGCCCATGATGTGGATATAGGTGTCGAACGGCACGTCCAGCCCGACCATCTGCGGCCGGAAGTTGGCGTTGCCCAGCACCAGCTCGGCCGGGATGACCCCGTCCTTGATGATCTTCTGGTCGTGGTAGATGTCGTGCAGGAACAGGTTCAGCGTGGCGACGCGCTGCTTGATGCCCGCCTCCAGGTGCGCCCATTCCCTGGCCGAGATCACCCGCGGGATCACGTCGAAGGGCAGGATGCGGTCCTCCGCCCCTTGCGCTGCGTAGATCAGGAAGGTGATGCCGAGGTTGTACAGCTCCTTCTCGGCATCGGTGGCCCGGCGCTGGAGGTCCTCGAAGTCGAGCTGGCTGAGACGCTCGCGGATCAGCCGCGTGTGCCCGGCCGGCTTGTCGGCGTTGCCGAACAGCTCGTCATAGAAGATGCCGGCGTCGTAGGACGCCAGGAGGTCCCGCGCGCCCGCCCGTGGCGCCGTCGCTCCGTTCACGCTCACCCGCTCCTCCCGCTCACGATGCGGTGCCGGCGGCACCGCTGGAAGTATGGAGCAAAGCCCTATGCATCAACAGGGCCAATAGGCCGGGCGGTTGAGTCGCCGTGGGGTTTTTCGCGAGACGTGCGCGGTGCGCGGGCAGACTGCTGCTTTTTTGGGCGGAGCGGGTGGTCAGCGCCGCGCCGGCGCGGGAGCGGCCGGCGCAGGCGCCGGCGCCGGGGCTGCCGCCGGCGCCGCCGGCTTGGCCGACTGGCCACCGGCCGCCGGGGCCTTGGCCTGCGCCTCGCGCAGCAGCACGATGCTGATGCGGCGGTTGCGCGGGCTGCCGGGCTGGTCGGGCACCAGCAGGTCGCGGTCGGCGCGGCCGACCACGTCCTGGACGCGCGTCTCCGGGACGCCGCCGGCCAGCAGGGCGCGGCGGGTGGCGTTGGCGCGCTCGGTGGACAGGTCCCAGTTGTCGCGCCCGCCGCCGGTGAAGGGCGTGGCGTCGGTGTGGCCGCTGATCGACAGCTTGTTGGGCAGCTTGTTCAGCGCCTGCGCCACCTGCATCACCAGCTGGCGCGTCTGCGGATACATCTGCGCCGAGCCGCCGGGGAACATCGACACCCGGTCCTGGTCGACGATCTGGATGCGCAGCCCCTCCGGCGTCTGGTCGATCATCAGGTTCTGCGCCAGCGGCTGCAGCTCGGGAATCGACTGGATGGCCTGGCGGATCTCGTTGGCGGTCTGCTGGAACTGCTTGCCCTCGGACTGCTGTTCCTGGAGCTTCGCGGTGGCCTCCGACACGCGGTCGGCGAAATCGGAGAGCTTCTCGCCCGGCTTCTGGCCGGGGATGCCCAGCTGCTTGGCGAGCTGCTCCAGACGCTGCTGGTATTCCAGGCGGTTCTCGTTGGGCTTCTGCTCGGCCTGGGCCGAGCCGGAATTGGGGCCGCCCTCGGCGCCGCTCATCGGCTCCTCGCCGCCGACGCCGGTGAGGCTGGGCGTCGTCGGGATGTCCGGAGTCATGGGCGAGCTGGAGTTGATCTGCGCGCCCGGCGCCGTCACCGTCTGCCCGCCCAGCATGCCGCCGGAGCCCGAGGTCTCACGGCTGACCGACACCGGCGCGAAGTAGTCGGCGATGCCCTTGCGCTGGTCCGAGGTGGTGACGTTGAGCAGCCACAACAGCAGGAAGAAGGCCATCATCGCGGTGACGAAGTCGGCGTAGGCCACCTTCCAGGCGCCTCCGTGGTGGCCGCCGTGGCCACCCTTCTTCTTCTTGATGATGATCGGCTGTTCGGTGCCGGCGGGATTGGCTGCCATCGTAACCCCAGGGAATCCGGGCCGGAATGCGACGTCGCCACGGTGCGCGGTTTTCCTTAAGATCCGTTTAATGAAATCTTCGGCAAATCCCGGTGTTGGCGTGGGCAGAACCGGCTTGCGCCGGGCCGCGGGGTGGTTTAATCCCCGGCGACCACCGCTTTACGGGTCCGAGCCAAGGCTGCCATGACCATCGATCCCCGCGCCTTCCGCAACGCGCTCGGCTGTTTCGCCACCGGCATCACCGTCGTCACCACGACCTGCCCGGACGGCCACCCGGTGGGGGTGACGGTCAATTCCTTCTCGTCGGTGTCGCTGGACCCGCCGCTGGTGCTGTTCAGCCTGGGCCGCGCCTCGCAGGCCTACGACTTCTTCGTGAACGGCGCGGCGTTCGCGGTGAACATCCTGGCGTCCGACCAGGAGGACCTGTCCGCCCGCTTCTCCCGCCGCGACCTGCAGGAGCGCTGGGAGGGCGTGGGGGTGGAGCGCTGGGACACCGGCGTGCCGATCCTCACCGGCTGCCTCGCCAACATCGAGTGCGACCGCCACGCGGTCTACGACGGCGGCGACCACGCCATCATCGTCGGCCGCGTGCGCTGCCTGCGCGCCACCGCCGAGGGCAAGCCGCTGCTGTACTTCCGCGGCAGCTACGCGCAGTTGGGATAGCCCCCGCAGCGGCCCCCCTTCCTCCCACGCCTGCGGCGCGGGCCCCTCCTTCCCCCACTTCGCGGGGGCAGGTTCTTTAAGCCCTCCCCCGCGAAGTGGGGGAGGGTGTGGGTGGGGGTCCGGCGCAGGAACCTACGACACGTCCACCATCAACTCCGTCGGGAACCCTCCGGCCGCCAGCCGGTCGACGATGGCCTGCACGTGCGTGCGGTCGCGCGTTTCCAGGATGACGTCGATCTCCGCCATCTTCACCGGCACGTCGTGGAACAGACGCTGGTGGTAGACCTCGACGATGTTGGCGCCGGCCTCGCCGAGGATTCGCGTCGCCTTGGCCAGCGCGCCCGGCGCGTCGGTCAGCGCGATGCGCAGCCGCACGATGCGGCCCTCCAGCACCAGCCCGCGCATCAGCACCTGCGCCAGGAGCCGCGCGTCGATGTTGCCGCCCGACACCACCAGCCCGACCCGCTTGCCCTGGAAGCGCCCCGGCTCGGCCAGCACCGCGGCCAGCGCCGCCGCCCCCGCCCCCTCGGCGACCAGCTTCTGCACCGTCACCATGCGGAACACGGCGGCCTCCAGCGCCTCCTCGGAGGCCAGCAGGATGTCCTCGACGTGCTGTTCCACCAGGGCCTTGGTCAGCCCGCCCGGCGCCTTGACGGCGATGCCCTCGGCGATGGTGACGCCGGAGCAGACGATGGGCTCCCCATGCACCGCCTGCCGCATGGAGGGGTAGAGCGCGCACTCCACGCCGATCACCCGGATGTCCGGCTTCACGGCCTTGGCCGCCACCGCCATGCCGGCGATCAGCCCGCCGCCGCCCACCGGCACCACCAGCAGGTCGAGGTCGGGCACCTGCTCCAGGAACTCCAGCGCCACCGTGCCCTGGCCGGCGATGACGTGCGCGTCGTCGTAGGGGTGAACGAAGACCAGCCCCTCGCGCGCCGCCATCTCCTGCGCGAAGCTCGCCGCGTCGCTCAGCGTCTCGCCCTCCAGCACGACGCGGGCGCCGTAGCTCTCGGTGCGCTCCACCTTGGTGAAGGGGGTGAAGCTGGGCATCACGATGGTCGCCTTGATGCCCAGGCGCGCGGCGTGACAGGCCACCGCCTGCGCGTGGTTGCCGGCCGACATGGCGATGACGCCGGCCGCGCGCTCCGCCTCCGACAGGCTCAGCAGCTTGTTCAGCGCGCCGCGTTCCTTGAAGGAGCCGGTGTGCTGCTGGTTCTCCAGCTTCAGGAACACCTCGCAGCCGGCCAGCTCCGACAGGCGCGGCGCCGCCTCCGCCGGGGTGGCGGCGATGCGGCCCGAGAGGCGCGAAGCGGCGGCGCGCACATCCGCGGCGGTAACGGTGCTCATCAACGGCCTCCGAAGCTGGGCTTGAGCGAAAGGGCCTGGGCGCCGGCCTTGCGCAGCGCCTCGCGGTCGCCGGCCAGCCGCACGCTGCCCCCCTGCCGCCAGCGCTCCACGAAGTCCCCCCAGTGCGCCGACAGCGGATTGCCCGACTGCCCGGTGGCGATGACGTAGCGCGAGTTGGCGAGGTCGGACAAGTCATAGACCGCCCGGAATCCGGCCCCGTGCACGTGCGCGTAGGGCGCCGCCGGGTCGGAGAAGCGGGTGGTGCCGCGGTTGACGGTGAAGCTGTCACCGTCCGTCTCCACCGCCAGCGTGAACCAGCGCCCGACCAGCGGCAGCCGGCTGAGCAGCGGGTGCGGCAGCGGCGCCACGTGCTCCGCCCCCCAGCGCCACCCGGTCATGGCCGGCCCGTGCTTCTGCGCCAACTCGTCCAGCGCGGCGTTCAGCGACGCCGTCAGCACGTCGGCGCAGGTCTCCGCCCGCTCGCCGGTGCGGACGTCATCGCACCACGCCGGGCGGTCGGTCAGCGCCAGCTTCACCGTGCGCGTCTGCTGCCAGAAGTACTCGCCGAACAGCGGCCCCAGCTCGTCGCCGAGCAGCGCGCGGTTCAGCGCGCGGAACCACGCGTCGAAGATCAGCGGCTCCGGCCGGGTGCGGTCCATGCGGCCGTCCCACGCCTTGAGCAGCGCGACCGCCTCCGCCGCCCGCCCCTCGGCCGGCACCGCGGTCATCGCCGGCAACAGGTCCTTGGCGGCCAGCGAGGTCACGTCGAGCTGCTGCGCCGCCACGTCGTCCACCGTGAAGACGCCGCCGGCCAGCATCTGCTGGATGCGCGCGGCGCGCAGCGGCTCCGGCCAGTTGGCGGCCAGCAGGTACGGGTAGCCCGCCCCGACCACCGCGTTGTTGGCGTTGACGATCTGCCCCGAGGGCGGGTTGACCGACTGCGGCAGCGCCTCGAACGGGATGAAGCCGGCCCAGTCGTACTCGCCGTCCCAGCCCGGCACCGGCAGCGTGCCGTCGCCCTTGCGCCGCACCGGGGCGAGGCCGGGAACCAGGAAGCCCACCGTGCCGGCGGTGTCGGCGTAGACCACGTTCTGCTGCGGCGTCACGTGCCGGGCCAGCGCCGCGCGCACCTCGGCGGCGTTGCGGGCGTGGTTGAGGCGGTAGAGCGCGTCGGCGGTGGTGTCCGGCTCGCGCAGGCCGGCCCAGGCGAGCGCCAGCACGTGCCCGGCCGGCGCGCCGTCCATGCCCTCCAGCCCGCTCAGCACCGGGCCGTGCCGGGTCTCGCGCACCGTCAGTTCCTCGTCCGGCTGGCCGGCCACCTTGATGATCTCGGTGCGGGTGGCGAAGGGCTCGCTGCCCTTGGGCGTCAGGTAGCGGCCGGGGTCCTGCGGGTCGACGCGCTCGACGAACAGGTCTTGCACGTCGCTGTGCGTGTTGGTGAATCCCCAGGCGACGGCGCCGTTGTGCCCCAGCGCGTGCAGCGGCATGCCCGGCGCGGTGGCGCCCGACATCGTGAAATGCGGCGTGACGATGCGCGCCAGATACCACAGCACCGGCGCGTCCAGCCCCAGGTGCGGGTCGTTGGCGAGGATCGGCTTGCCCGTCGCCGTGCGGTTGCCGGCCAGCACCCACTCGTTGGAGGCGAGGTCGAAGCCCAGCGGCGGCGGCAGGGCGGCTTCCGCCTTGTCGAATCGCAGCCCCTCCAGCCCCGCCGCCAACGTCACGGGCGAGCCGGGCGGGTCGCCGGGGTACAGGTCGCGGATCTGCTGCGGCGACAGCGCCTGCGCCAGCCGGGCGCGGGTCAGCTCCTCGCGGTAATTGCCGGCGAGTTGCAGCGCCATCAGCTTGCCCCACACCAGGCTGTCGGCGGGCTTCCATGGCTCCGGATCCAGGCGAGTCAGCTGGAACTCGATGGGCAGCGCCTCCTTGCGGGTGGCGATGTAGGCGTTGACGCCCTTGGCGTAGGCGTCGAGCGCCCGCCTTGCCTCCGGCGACAGCAGCGCGACGCTCTCCTGGGCGCGGCGGTAAAAGCCCAGCGTGCGCGTCAGCCGGTCGAGCCGCAGCGTCCAGTCGCCGAAGCGCGTGCCGAACAGCTCGGCCAGCCGGCCGCTGCCCAGCCGCCGCATGCCCTCCATCTGCCACAGCCGGTCCTGCGCGTGGACGAATCCCAGGGCGTAGTAGGCGTCCGCTTCGGTCTCGGCGAAGATGTGCGGGATGGCGTCGGCGTCGCGCAGCACCTCCACCGGCCGGTCCAGGCCGGGCAGCGAGAGGGAGCCGGCGTGCTGCGGCTGTTCGCCGCGCAGCCACAGGAACAGCCCGCCGCCCACCAGCGCCGTCAGCACGACCACGGCCAGCACGACCGTCCCGAGGATCTTCAGAAAACGCCGCATTCCGGAACCCCGTCCGCCACTCCAGCCTCCAAACATAGTGCAGGCGGGCGGGCGAGACAGCATCGCGCGGGGGCTGGCGCGGCACATCCTCCATACGCACTATGGCGACAGCGGCGCGCAGACCCGATATGGTCGTGCAAGCCAGGAGGGATGCCAATGCCGAACTATGATGAAAAAGCCTACCGGATGACCCGCAGCAAGGACGGCCCGACCCTTGCGGAGCAGAAGAGCCAGCTGGCGCGGCTCAAGCAGGATCTGGAGCAGTTCACCAGCCGGCAGGCGGGCGGGGCCATCCTGGGGTCGCTGAAGGAGCGCATCCGCGACCTGGAGGGATCCATCGCCCGCATCGAGAACGCCCGCGCGCTGGACCGCGAAGCGCGTCGGACCGGCGAGGACGGCGGGCCGGGCAACCCGGTCCGCGCGACGTCGAGCCGCTTCCCGCCGCGCGGCACGCCGGGGCGGGGCTGAGGGAAGGTTTCGTCACCCCGCCCGGTCGGCGGGCGGGGTGACACGCGCATCGTGCACGGCCGGGGCTCAGTGGACGCTGAGCCGGTCGATCCGTTCCTTGACGTACAGCTTTTCGAGTTTCAGGCGCTTGATGGCCAGGTCGTCCGGTCTTGCGCGGCCATACTCCGCCCGAAGCTGGGCTTCGAGCTCGGCATGGCGGTGGCGAAGTGCCTCGACGGCATCCGTTTGAACGATCTCCATGGCAGCACCTATGATCTGTGTCCTCCCACGGCCCGGGACTCGGGCCGCCTGGGAAACAGATATGGGCACGGGGCGCCGCTGCCACTGCGCGGAAGCGGTGCCTTCCCCCTTTCGGCTTATCAGGCCTTCTTCACGAACTCGGACTTCAGGTTCATCGCGCCGATGCCGTCGATCTTGCACGCGATGTTGTGCCCGTCGGCGCCGTCCACGAGGCGGATGCCCTTCACCTTGGTGCCGCCCTTGACCACCAGCGACGAGCCCTTGACCTTCAGGTCCTTGATCACGGTCACGCTGTCGCCGTCGGCGAGGACGTTGCCGTTGGCGTCGCGCACGCTCTGATCCGGCGCGGCCTCGGCTCCGGCGGTTTCCGGATTCCACTCATGCCCGCATTCCGGGCAGATCCACAGGCTGCCGTCGTGATAGGCGTGTTCGGAGCCGCACTCGGGGCACTTGACGTCGCTGTCCATCGTTGTCCTCGCTGTTTGAAGGGGCACCCTAGTGCACCGGCGGGCCGACCGGAACCGAAAGCTCCCGGCGGCGCGTGAGTCAGCCGCCCATCCGGCCCATGGCGGTGAAGATCGTGATGTCCGAGCGATGGATGCCGACGTCCCGGAGCTGGCGGTCGTCCATCGCCTTCAGTTCGCGGCGCGAGCGCATGGCGGCGAAGAAGGCGCGGAACCTGCCGGTCAGCAGCAGCAGGGCAGCAGGCTGAGCGAGGGTGCGTTCGTCCGCGCCGGTGACGGCGGGCTGAAGGGTGATGAAGCTCACGATGAAACGTCCGGATGTGCGGTCAGGGAAGGTCGGGACCGTGATCCTTTTTCCCTATCGACGCAATGGACATTTGGCTGCGGGAATGGAAGGTCAGGCACGCGCGGGAGGCGTGCCTGACCTTCCCGGTCTTTCACCCTACGAAGGGCGGCGCGTCAGCTCGTCGGAGCCTGAGGCAGTTTCGACTGGTTCAACCGCGTCATAAAGTCCTGAAGATTGTTCTTGATTGATCGTTCGTTCGCGATGCGCAATCGCTCGACACCGGCAAATGCATCGCTTACGGACGCGCTGCCCGTTGCGCTCACCTCGGTGTCCAACACGACGCTTCCTGCCTTCTTGTCATTCAGGCGGTATCCGACCTTGCTGGTCACGTCGAAAGTCAATCCGAAGACGGGTTGATCGAGGTCTTTCAGGACAATGTCGAGGACATAGCGGCTCCCCTCCTGGCGACCGAGCATGCTGTGCGCCATGAGCGTCTGCGTCAATGCCTGGGAGAACTCGACATTCCCGACCTTCGACATCCACATCGGGTTCGTTTCCTGCCCGCCGGAAACATTTCCGACGGCCACGGCGTGATAAAGCGGACTCGATTGTTCAGCAACCGGTACCGGACCGGGTGCCGGCACCATCTGGGAAACCTGCGCACCACTTGCACACGCCGACAGAACACCGGCGACAGCAAGGGCTGCAATCTTCATCATCACTTTCACAAAATTTCTCCATAGCGAGAACCAGTAATACCATTTCGAACGACAGCGCCACGCATATGCCGGCCGGTCACATTCGCTCGAGTACTGTCTTGACTTGCTCCTGGTATTCCGCCTCGCGAATAAGTTTTTTCCCACGGAGATCGGAAAGCTCCTTGAGCTTCTTCTCCGCTTCAACCTTCGTGAGTCTTTGCGGCACAATCGCTGACGTCGGGCCTGCGGTCGGGACGGGCAATGCTGGAGCGTCGTTGGGCGGGCTCATGGCGACGAGCACCGATGCCGGATAGGTGTAAGCGGCTCCGCTTCCCATATCGACCGCTGCGCCGATGATACCCCCGGCGATAATGTTCCCGAATGCCGCCCCGGCGGTTGTGGACTGCATCGTCGTGGAGCCCTTGTGGCCATCCGGATGCTTACAGGTCACCGCGAGTTCGCCGTATGCCTTTGTCACGGTGGTGGAACCCGGCGTTTTGGGAACCGTCCACGATCCCTTCTCGTTCGTCAGTTGGCACTCGGCGCCGTCCCTCGGCGCCGTGTTGACGGCAACGGCCTGTGTTGTCCCCGCCGTAATGGACGCGCACGCGGTCGTTGCCAATAGAGCCGCCATGCAAAGCATGCGTTCGCAAATTCATGCAACCTCTCCGAACATTCTATTTGCGTGCGAATATGACTTCGGCATGGTGCCAGGAAGCGTAAGGCATGGCAAGGCCGCCACCAGAGCGGGAACCGCAATGTCAATCACCGCCCTTATGCCCATGAGACACGGTCTTGCCGTACGGGACGCGCGCACCCCTGCCCTCTCATTCGGCTCCGATCCGCAAGAGGGTTTACGAGGAGAGAAAACTAGAAAGGGGGCTGACGCCCCCTTTCACATCTCGCCAACTTATCGATTCCTATACGATGGTACCCACCCCATCACCCCATGTTGATGATGATCGTCTTCTTGTGGGTGAAGTGCTCCAGCATCGACTCCAGCGTCGCCTCCTTGCCCAGGCCCGACGCCTTGACGCCGCCGTAGCTGAGGTTCGGCTGCACCACCAGGTTCTGGTTCACCTGCACGAAGCCGGCCTCCAGGCGGTGCACCGCGTCCATGGCGGTCTTCAGGTCGCGGGTCCAGATGGTGGCGGCAAGGCCGTACTCCGTGTCGTTGGCCGCCTGGATGGCGTCCTCGTACTCGGTGAACTTGAAGAGGCAGGCGACCGGGCCGAAGATCTCCTCGCGCGCCGGAGCGGAATCGCGCGGGATGTCCACCAGCAGCGCCGGCTGCACGAACAGCCCCTTGCCCAGCTTCGGGTCCGCCGGCAGGGCCGAGCACTTCAGCACCGTGGCGCCCGGGCTCTCCTCGCCGATGCGGATGTAGTTCAGCACCTTGTCGTACTGCTGGCGGCTGACGATGGCGCCGATGTCGGTGGCCTCGTCCAGCGGGTCGCCCATCACCATGGCGTCCACCTTGCCCTTGAGCTTCGCCACGAACTCGTCGTGCACGTCGGCGTGCACGAAGATGCGCGAGGAGGCGGTGCAGCTCTGCCCCTGGCGGGTGAAGCGCATGCCGGCCACCGCGCCGGCCACCGCCTTGTCCACGTCGGCGTCGCCCATGACGATCATCGGGCTCTTGCCGCCCAGTTCCAGCGTCACCGGGATCAGCTTGTCGGCGGCGGTCCTGTAGACGATCTTGCCGGTCTCGACCGAGCCGGTGAAGGTCACCTTGCCGACCTTCGGGTGCGCCACCAGCGGCGCGCCGCACTCCGGCCCCATGCCGGACAGCATGTTCAGCAGGCCCGGCGGCAGCACCGTCTGCATCAGTTGGCAGGCGCGCAGCACGGCGAACGGCGCCTCCTCCGCCGACTTCACCACCACCGCGTTGCCGGCCACCATCGCCGGCGCGATCTTCAGCGCCATCAGCAGCAGCGGCACGTTCCACGGGATGATCGCGCCGACCACGCCGATCGGCTCGCGCACCGTCATGGTCAGCATTGCCGGGTTGAAGGGCACCGTCTCGCCCTTCAGCTCCGGCGCCAGGCCGCCGAAGAAGGTGAAGGCGTCGGACAGCACGCCGGCCTCGACCCGGCTCTCGGTGCGCAGCGCCTTGCCGGTTTCCAGCGTGACGAGGCGCGCGATCTCCTCCTTGTGGGCGTCGAGGATGCGGCCGCACTCGGCCACCAGCCGGCCGCGCTCGCGCGCCGGTCGCTTGGCCCATTCCTTCTGCGCCTTCACGGCGACGGCCACCGCGGCGGCCACGTCGGCCTCGTCGCCCCAGGCGGCCTGCCCCACGGTCTCCTGCGTGGCCGGGTTCACCACGTCGAACGTGCGGCCCGAGCGCGGGGCGACCAACTGGCCGTCGATCAGCTGCTTGCCCGACAGCTCGCGGGCGAGGGCGAAGGGATCGAGCACGGGCTCGATGGTGCTGGACATGGTCGTTTCCTCTTTTCCTCCGGCTCTCCGGCCGGCACCGTGTGATATGGGAGCGCCGGGCGCATCCATTCGGCACCGTATGCTTGCCGAGTCGCCCTGACAAGGTCATTATCCCCGCATCCATTCGGGGAGAGAGATGCGTTTCCTGCGCGCTTTGCCGGTACTGCTGCTGATCCTGACGACCGTTCCGTTCGCGGCGGCGCGGGCGGGCGCACCCAGCGTGGAGAACGGCGTGGCGGTGGTCCGCGGCCCGGGAACCTCGGCCCTTCCGGCCAATCCCCCGGCGGTCCTCAAGCGCGAGTGCGAATCCGCCGAGTCCGGCGACGCCGACGCCGCCTACCGCTTGGCCCGGCGCTTCCTGTTCGGCCTCGGCGTGGAGCGGGACCGCCGCGTCGGCGCCGCGTGGCTGCGCGCCGCCGCCAGCCGCGGCCACGCCGAGGCGCGCAAGCTGGTGGCCTACGTTCCCGGCGAGGTCGGCCGCATCCGCCCCTTCTGCCGGCCGGGCGGCGCGCCGCCGCGCGGCGTCGCGGCCCCGCCGGAGGAGATCGTGCGGATGGTCCGCGCCATGGCGCCGACCTACGGCCTCGACCCCGACCTCGTGCTGGCCGTGGTGCGGGTGGAGAGCGCCTTCCGCACCAACGCGGTGTCGCCCAAGGATGCCGCCGGCCTGATGCAGCTGATCCCGGAGACCGCCGAGCGCTTCGCCGTGCGCGACGTCTTCGACCCGCAGGAGAACCTGCGCGGCGGCATGAAGTACCTGCGCTGGCTGCTCGCCTACTTCAGCGGCGACGTGACGCTGGCGCTGGCCGGCTACAACGCCGGCGAGGGCGCGGTGGACAAGCACCGCGGGGTGCCGCCCTACGAGGAGACGCGCAGCTACGTGCAGCTGATCCGCCGCCTCTACGCGCGCGCCGACCACCCCTTCGACCCGGCGGCGGCCGACCCGTCGCCCGTCATCCCGCGGCGGACAGCGACCCTGCCGCGCTGATACACTGCCGGCGACCAACCGGAAGGGGAGACGCCCGCATGCCG
>Ga0196970_1001095_pt1 | contig 21131 bp, 17 predicted proteins | sample S1v_513CmetaG_FD_148672 | JGI IMG/M metagenome (GOLD analysis project Ga0196970, IMG submission 148672) | Soil microbial communities from Anza Borrego desert, Southern California, United States - S1+v_5-13C | ecosystem: Environmental > Terrestrial > Soil > Desert | place: USA: California...
GACCGAGGAGCGTGATGCTGACGGCGCCGCCCTCCTCACCCGGCGCGACCACGCGCAGGAGTGCCGCGTCGGCGTCCTCCCCGCCCGTGAGGGCGATCCCCGCGACGACCTGGCGGGTGGCGGGCGGGGGTCCCGCGACCACGTCGTCGACGCCGGCCGGCACGAGACCCACCAGGCGGCTGTCCTGGAGGTACGCGGTGACCAGCCCGCCCACCGACGTGGTCTGCACGACGACGCGAGCCTGCTCGGCCGCGAGACCCTCGAGGAGCACGATCCGCTCGCTCCCCGGCGGGACGAGGTACTCGCCCCCGGTGAGCTCCACCGGCCCGCTGGCACCCCACATGCGCACGGTCACCGCGGCCGGCGTCAGGCCCGGGTTCTGCAGCACGAGGCGGGCGCTCGAGCCGAGCTCGGTGCTCCCGCCCACGAGCCACGACTGGGCGGCCGGCCGCTGGCACGCCGCGCCCACCAGCCCGCGGAGGTCGCCGTCCTCGGTCCGGACGTGCAGCGTGGCCGCGACCCAGGCCGGGACGCCCTCGACGGCGTCCGCCCTGGCCACGAGCGGCGCAGCGGGCTGGGCGACGCGCACGGCCCCCGTCTCGCCCGCCGCGACCACCTGCGCCGTGACCTCCTCGGAGCCCAGCGCGGCCAGGGCGGCGTCGGCGGCCGGCCCGTCACCGGGCCTCGCGGTGATGGCGGCCACCTGGCCCACGGACTCGCCCGGGGCCGTGTCGAACTGCGGGTCGTAGGCCGCGTCGTCACCGGGCTCGAGCTCGGTGGGCAGGCGCAGCGGCCCCGGGCACACGAGCACCGTCGGCGCGGGCGGGACGGCGACGGCACGGCCGGGCACGGCCCGCGGCGCGGGAGAGGGCAGCTCCGTGCCGGCCGCCACCAGCGCGCCGGCCGTACCGAGCAGCACCAGGGCCAGGAGCGACCTCCCGAGGACTGCGAGGACTGCTCTCATGTCATCCCCTCCGCCGCCACGGCAGTGCGAGCAGCACGGTGACCAGGAGCACCGCTCCCTGGAGCACCAGCCAGGGGGTGCGCATCGCCGGCTCGTGGGAGACGACGAGCTCGCCGCCGTCCGGGCCGAGCTCGAACGCCTGCTGCCAGCCGGACTCGACGGCCCGCAGCGCGCGACCGTCGAGCGTGGCGTGCCACCCGGCGTCCGCCCGCTCGGCGAGCACGAGCAGCCGGCCCGCGTCCCCCGGCTCGACCGTCTGCTCGAGCGTGCCGCCGTGCCCGGCGGGCAGCGCCGCCTCGACCTCGCCGTCCAGGCCACCCCCGGCGACGATCCGCGCCCAGCCGGACGTGCCCGCACCGAGGCCCGCGGAGCGCCAGATGGTGCCCGCCTCGGTCGCGGTCACGCGCTCCAGCCCTGGTGTCGCGTCGAGGCGACCGGCCAGGTCACCGCGCTCGCCGTCGGTGCCCGGCGGTACCAGGACGGCCCCGATCCCGAGAGCGTCGAGCTCCGGCGAGACGTCGTCGGTGGCTCCCGCGTAGAGCCGCGCCGCGAGGGCCGCGACGTGCGCCGTCGGCTCGGTCTCCGTGCCGGTGGTCTCGGCGGCGAGGTCGTCCGCGGCGTCGGCCCGCGCGGCCGTCCGCGCGTCCTCGTCGTCCGCGGGCGGCACCGCGTGCGCGGCGGTGGCGGCGACGAGGCGGGACGTCTCGGTGAGCTGGCGACCGTCGTGGCGGAGCACGGTGGCCGTCACGGCCGGGCCGGTGTCCGTCGCAGGTGCCGGCTCGAGCACGAGCACGCGAAGACCCGCCGAGTCCTGCAGCTGCCGGCCCACGGCGGGGACCACCGGCCCAGGCACGGTCGTCAGCTGGACGTCGCGCTGCGCGAGCGCCATCCCCAGCACGCTCGCCGGCCCCAGGACGGCGACGACGGCGACGACGGCCGCCAGCGCCTGCCGCCAGCCGAACACGTGGCGCGCCAGCGACTCACGGAGGCCCCCCGCGCCGATCAGGGCGGCGGTCAGCAGGCCGGCGAGCGCAAGGCTCAGACCGGGCGCTGCGGAGGCCACGGTCGTCGTCCCGGCGACGGCGACGACGACCCGGGTCGCGACGAGCGCCGCTGCGAGCCCGACGACGGCGACGAGCCATCCGAGGCGTGCGACCCGTGCCCGGGGCGGGCGCAGCAGGAGCGCCGGCACGGCGAGCGCGACGACGACCCCGGTCGCGACCAGCGGCAGGACCTCCGCGACGCCGTCGGACCACGGACCGGCCATGGCCGCCGGCGCCTCCGGCCAGCCCAGGAGCTGCTGCCAGGCGGGCGCGGGGTCCGCCGCGAGGGGCAGGCCCGGCTCGGCGACCAACGCACGCCAGCCGCCGTCCGTGGTCAGCGCGCCGACGATCAGCGGGCCGTGCACCGCGAGGGCCGGGACGGGCAGCCACAGGAGACGACCGCGCCGGCGCGCCGCCGGGGCCAGCACGAGGAGCACGACGATGCCTGCCGGCAGGAGGATCGGCGCCGCGGCGGTGAGCAGCACGAACGCGAGGGCGGCGGCGGCCGCCGCGGCGAGCGACGGCTCCGCCGCTGCGGAGCCTCGCCGGACCGTCTCGGGCTCCCCGTCCGCGTCGCCCGGCGGTGCCGCACGGTCGCGGGTCGCATCGCCATCGTGCGCCGCGCCCAGCTCGTCGCTCCCGCGCGGCTCGTCCCCGTCGCCGGCGGAGAGGCGCCCGTCCCGCTCGTCGGGCTCGTCGGGCTCGGTGGTCTCGTCGCACTCCGCAGGGCGGGGCGCCAGGCGCGCCGCCCCGACCAGGCCCGACTCCACGACGTCGACGCGCGCCACGCCGATGCCGCGCGCCACCCCCAGGACGACCCACGGCAGGACGGCGTGCGCGACGACCGCCCCGAGCCGCACCTCGGCCAGCGAGACGAGCAGGGCGGGCGCGCACACCCAGACCGCGGTCGCCCAGGCCCGCAGCCCCCGCGACCGGGTCGCCGCACCGGCGGCGAACCACGCGCCGGCGGCAGCGAGCACGACGGAGGTGAGCAGCAGCAGGGCGGCCGCCGTCCCGACGGCGCCGGTCAGCAGCGTGAACGGGAGAAGGGCCAGCCAGAGGGGCTCCGGCGCGGCGGCCGCGCCGTGCCCGCCCCCGGCCCACCACGACGTCGCGATGCGCCAGAGCTCACCGACGTCCGCGTCGCCCACCAGCAGGCTCCCGCCCACGAGGCGTTCGCCACCCAGCAGGTCGACCAGCCAGGGTCCGACGAGCACCGCGGTGACGGCGCCGGCGGCCACCAGGACGAGCGCGAGGGCGGTCCGACGGCGCCGCCGCACCGCCGCCAGCTCCCGCAGCTCGAGCTCCGAGGGCGCCTGCCGCGCCCGGCGCAGCGCCGCGGCCGAGAGGCGCCGGTCGCGCACCTGGCCGACGACGTCCCGCCAGGTCGCCTGCAGGGGCCGCAGCGTGCGGCGGGGCAGCTGACGCGTGGCCGCGGCGCGTCGCCGGGCGCGGGCGATCCGCCCCACCCGGACGAGGACCGCCCACGGCGCGGCCAGCTCCGCCACGACGAGGTTCGGCTCCTTGGTGACCAACCTGCCCAGCGCCCGCACGAGACTGCTCAGCACGGCGAGGACGGCGACGACCGGCACCGCCGCGGCGGGCGCGGCCACGAGCTGGGCGTGCAGGAAGGCCTCCCGCCGACCCTGGGTGGACCGTCGCGCGTCCCAGTCCAGCCGCCCACCCGTGGTGCTCGCCTGCGCGTGCCGGACGACGGCCCTGGGCACCACCACGACGCGGTGCCCCGCCAGGCGCGCCCGGCGTGAGAGGTCCAGGCCGTCGCCGTACGGGCCCAGCGACGGGTCGGTGCCGCCCAGGTCGTCCCAGACGTCGCGGCGCACGAGCGCGCCGGCGATGCCGACGCCCAGGACGTCGTCGCGGGCGTCGTGCTGGCCCTGGTCCACCTCCGGCTCGTCGATGCCCGTCATCCGACGGCCGAACCGCGAGGTGCTCACGCCCGCCTCGACGACCCGCCCGGGCGCGTCCCAGGTCCGCTGCTTGCACCCGGCGACGGCCACGGAGGGTGCTCGCTCGACGGCGAGCAGGAGCTCGGCGAGCGCGTCGGGCTCGGGAGCGCTGTCGTCGTGCAGCAGCCAGAGCCACCCGGCCTCGCCCGGGCGGTCGGATACGTCGTCGTCCGGCGCGGCCGCAAGGGCGGCACGGACGGCTCCGCCGAACGTGCGCACCCCGGGGGTCGCCACCAGCGTGACGGGGGCGGGGAGGGCAGCAGCGAGGTCGGCCACGTCGGGGGCGACCGCCCCGTCACCGCGGGCGGCGTCCACGAGGAGCACGCGCTGCGGCGGCCGCCGCTGCGCGCCCAGGGCGGCCAGCGTGGCCTCGAGGTACTCGGTGGGTCCGCGGGTGACGACGACAGCAGTCACCGGCACGCGGGCACGGACCGCGGACGACGACGCGCCCGCACGGTCATGGCTCATCGGTTCCATCATGGCGCGGGGCGCGCGCGAGTCCGCCACGCCGCGCCCGAAGGCGTCAGACGACGCGCTTCTTCAGCTTGCGACGCTCGCGCTCCGACAGCCCGCCCCAGATCCCGAACCGCTCGTCGTGCGCCAGCGCGTACTCCAGGCACTCCGCCCGGACGTCGCACCTGGCGCACACCTTCTTGGCCTCGCGGGTCGAGCCGCCCTTCTCGGGGAAGAACGCCTCCGGATCGGTCTGCGCGCACAGCGCACGCTCCTGCCAGCCAAGCGCGGCCTCGTCGTCGTCCTCGACAGCGAACAACGGCAGGACGGGCGCTACCCCGGCCTCAGGGCCTGCGAGGTCGGACGGGAACACTGCGTCGTCATCGAGCAAGTTCCACATGTCTCCGTGCCCTTTCGGTACCCGTCAGGGTCGTGCCTGCTGGTCTGCGCGGTGCCTGGCCACTGAGTGGGCGCCGGTGTCCCGGCAGAACCGCATTGAGAGAATTACACGCGTGTCATCCGCGGGCGTCAAGCCGAGCTGTGGTAGACGAACGCCGACCCACGCGGCAAAGGGGGTGAAATTCACCCGGTCGGCCCCCACGGGCGCCCGCAACCTTAGGCTGGTCCCCGTGACCAGCGCGATGCCGCTCCCCGGCCTGCTTGCCCAGCTCACCGCCGAGGCGCGCCCGCGGCTGACCTGGTACTCCGACGCGGAACGGGTCGAGCTGTCGGGGCAGGTGCTCGACAACTGGGTGACGAAGGTCTCGAACTTCCTCGTCGAGGAGTACGAGGCAGGCCCAGGCACCCGCGTCCACCTCGACCTCCCGCTGCACTGGCGCTCGGTCGTGTGGGCGTTCGCCGTCTGGCGGGTCGGCGCTTGTCTCGCACCGGCCCCGACGGGCCGCATCCACCTCGTGGTGACGGACCGGCCCACCGCCCCGCGCGGGTCCGCGGTCGTCGCGCTCGGGCTGCCCGCGCTGGCGCGGTCCTTCGACGGCGACCTGCCCGACGGCGTCGTCGACGCCACGGGCGCGGTGATGGGGTACGGCGACCTCCTCACGTGGATGCCCGAGCCCGACCCGCTCGCGTCTGCCGTGGACCTGCCGGGCCGCTCGGTCATGCACCGCGCGCTCGGCGCGTGGGCCGAGCGGGTGCTGGCGAGGTCCGGCGCCTCGTCGCCGGGGGGTCGCGTACTCGTCGAGAGCACGGACCTGCGACGCGACCTCGTGGAGGGCCTCGGCATCGTCCTCGCCGTGTACGCGGCGAACGGATCGGTCGTGCTGCGCTGTGCCGGCAGCGCCGACGACGCCGCGCGCCGTCGGCTCATCGAGACCGAGCGCGTGACGGACGTCGTGACCCTGCCGCCGGCCTGAGCGCACCCGGCGCCGGGGCCCGGAGCGTGGGCTCCGGTTGATTTCCCCCGGTGTGGGCGGGACGATCCCCGGGTGCCGACGACCCCGGAGACCCCCGACCCGACCAGCGGTGCGGAGCGCCCGGATGCGACGCCGGAGCCGCCGACCGCGGGCCCCGAGTACGCCGAGCGTCTGCGCACCCTGAGCACCGCCCGCTGGAAGCGGGTCCTGGACGTCCAGGCACCCTACCGCGCCCACCTGCGACGGCTCCGGCTGGGCCGCACCCTCGACGTCGGTTGCGGCACGGGCCGCAACCTGCGGGCGCTGGACCCCGGCAGCGTGGGCGTGGACCACAACCCGTACTCCGTCCGGATCGCCCGCGAGGCCGGCCTGAGCGCGGTCACCAGCGACGAGTTCCTCGCCGACCCGGAGCTCGCGAGGCCCGGCGCGTTCGACTCGATGCTGGTCGCCCACGTGGTCGAGCACCTCGAGCCGTCGACCGCCCGGGCCGTGCTCCAGAGCTACGTGCCGAGCATCCGGCCGGGCGGGCGCGTCGTCCTCATCACGCCCCAGGAGCGCGGCTACGCCAGCGACGCCACGCACGTCGCCTTCACCGACACCGCGGCCCTGCGCGCCCTCGCGACGGACCTCGGCCTGACGCCGGAGCGCGCCTACTCGTTCCCCTTCCCGCGCGTGGCGGGCAAGATCTTCACCTACAACGAGTTCGTGCTCCTCGCCCGGCGCCCTGCGTCGGACTGACGCTCACGGCACGTCGGCCTGGACGACGGTGCCCGGCCCCGTGACCGTTATGGCGCCGTCCGCAGCCGGGACGAACAGGGAGTCGCCCCGCCGGAGGGTCACCGCGTCCCGGGCGGACCGCACGGTGACAGGGCCGGCGAGGCACAGGACGACGCGCGGGCCACGGCCCGGGAGCGGCGACGGCTCGTCGACGACGTCGGCGACGGACAGCTCGAAGTCGTCGACCGGCGCGTAGAAGACCTTCGCCGCCGCGTGGAACACCTCGGGCGCGACGCGGATCGGCGGCGCCGCGACGTAGTCGACGTTCGCGAGCAGCTCTGCGACGTCGACGTGCTTGGCCGTGAGGCCCGCCCGCAGCACGTTGTCAGAGTTCGCCATCACCTCGACGGCGACCCCGCTGAGGTACGCGTGCACGCCACCGGCCGGTACGAACATCGCGTCCCCCGGTTCGAGGGTGACAGGATTGAGCAGCAGCGACGTGACCGCGCCGGGGTCGCCCGGGTAGGCCTCCGCGAGGCGCACCACGGTCCGGTCCGCGCGCGGCGAGGGCGAGCCGTCGGACAGGCGGAGCCGGCACGCCGCCGCGAGCTCCTCGACCTCCGCGCCGCTGGGCCGCAGCTCCGGCTCCAGGAGCCGACGGAACGCCGTCCGGATGCCGCGGTACGTCGGCTCCGCCCGCAGCACCCCGTGCAGTGCGACGGCGAGCGGTGCGTCGAGCCCGTGGAAGAGCTCCGCCGCGCGGCGGGGTGCGCGGAAGCCGGAGAGCGCCTCGAAGCGCGTGAGCGCGTAGACGAGCTCGGGCTTGTGGTTGCAGTCCTTGTAGTTGCGTCGCGCGTCCGTCAACGCGATCCCGGCAGCGGTCTCGGCGGCGAAGCCCTCGCGCGCCCGCTCCAGGTCCGGGTGCACCTGCAGCGACAGGGGGCGTTCGACCGCGATGACCTTGAGCAGGTACGGCAGGCACCGACCGAAGCGTGCCATCACGTCCGCGCCCAGCATCGCCTCCGGCTCGTCCGTGACGAGGCGGTCGAGCGGGACCTCGCCGGTCTCGAGCACCGCCCGCGACGGGGCGGCCGGGTGCGCGCCGAGCCAGAGCTCTGCGACCGGCTCCCCCGTCGGCGGCGTGCCGAGCAGCTCCGGGATGACCGTCGAGGACCCCCAGGCGTACGCCTGCTGGGGGTTGACCAGCCTGAGCATCGGCACCTCACGGTCGACGGGTACGAGTCCGCGCTAGATCGTATGCGACCGCCGACATTGGCCGGGCAGCGCCCGCGTAGGCCACACTGGGGCACCATGCGAGGGATCATCCTGGCCGGCGGCTCCGGCACGCGACTCCACCCGATCACGCTCGGCGTCAGCAAGCAGCTGGTGCCGGTGTACGACAAGCCGATGATCTACTACCCGCTCTCGACCCTGATCCTCGCGGGCATCCAGGACGTCCTGGTGATCACGACCCCGCACGACGCCGAGCAGTTCCGCCGGCTGCTGGGTGACGGCTCCCAGTTCGGCATCTCCATCAGCTACACGGTCCAGGAGGTCCCGAACGGCCTGGCGCAGGCGTTCGTCCTGGGCGCCGACTTCGTCGGCACCGAGTCCGCCGCCCTGGTGCTCGGCGACAACATCTTCTACGGCCCGGGCCTCGGGTCCCGGCTGTCCCGCTTCGCCGAGATCGACGGCGGCGCGGTGTTCGCCTACCGCGTGGCCGACCCGACGTCGTACGGCGTCGTCGAGTTCGACGCCGAGGGCAAGGCCCTGTCGCTGGAGGAGAAGCCGAAGAACCCGCGCAGCAGCTACGCGGTGCCGGGCCTGTACTTCTACGACAACGACGTCGTCGCGATCGCCAAGGGCCTCGAGCCCTCCGCCCGCGGCGAGTACGAGATCACCGACGTGAACCGGACCTACCTCGAGCAGGGCCGCCTCCAGGTGGAGGTGCTGCCGCGGGGCACGGCGTGGCTGGACACCGGCACGTTCGACTCGCTGCTCGAGGCCTCCGACTACGTGCGGACCATCGAGCACCGGCAGGGCCTGAAGATCGGCGCCCCCGAGGAGGTCGCGTGGCGGCAGGGCTTCCTCTCGGACGACCAGCTGCGCGAACGCGCCGAGGGCCTGGTCAAGTCCGGGTACGGTACGTACCTGCTGGGCCTGCTCGAGCGCGACGACGTGCCACGCGGCGGGCCGGCCGCCGACCTCTGACGGGTCTGCGCCACCCGCCCGAACGGACCACCGTGCACACATCTCCCGCGGCGCGCCGCGCGGTCGCCGGTGGGATCGGCGTCCTCGTCACCGGGGTGGTGGCCGCGCCGCAGGCGGCCGCGCTGCTGCCCGGCCCCCTCACCGTCGCGCTCGCCGTCGCCGCCGGCCTGGCGATCCCGAGCTCACGCCTGCTGGCCCGCCGCATCCTCTGGCACGGCGCGATCCTGGCGGGCGTCGTCCCGGCCCTGTGGTGGGTCGACCTGCCCCTCGGGTCGGTAGGACGCGCCGGTCTGCTGCTGGCCGTGGCGCTCGGCGGCCTGGCCGCATGGCTGGCCTGGGACGGCGTCGGCGCGCTGATGGTCCGGGCACGGCGCCTGCTGCCCGAGCTGCACGTGGTCGACCTCCTGCCGCTCGGGGCGGCCCTCGCCTCCGCGTGGTTCCTCGCGGGCTGGCTGCGCGTGTCGACGGGTGCCCAGGCGCTCGCCGCGCTCGTGCCGGGCTGGGACCACTCCGCGCACTTCGGCATGGTCCGCGCCCTGAGGCTGACGGGCGCCACCGCCGACGCCGTCCCGGCCCCGCCGGGTGAGACCTGGCAGTTCGCGTCGTACCCGCAGGGCTACCACGCGGGCGTGGCGACACTGATGGAGGCGATGACCGGCGCCCGGCCCGCCGACCTCGGCACCGAGCTGGTGACGTACCTCCGGGCCACCTCGGTGCTGCTCATCGGCGCCGCGGTGCTCGTCGCCGCAGGCCTGTGCGCGATCCCGGCGCTGCGGCGGCGCCCTGCGATCGCCACCCCGGTGGCCGCCTTCGCCGTCGCAGCCCTCGTCGTCGGACCCGGCGCGATGTCGTTCGCGCACGGCTTCGTGAACTTCGTCGTCGCCGCGGCCCTCACCGCGTGCGTGCCTCTCGTCGTCGTCGGGATGCCGCGGGTGACCCTGCCGGTCCCGCTGGCCGCGCTCGGCGGCCTCCTGGTCGCCGTGGCGCACGGCTGGGCGCTGCTGCTCGTGATGGCGCTTCCGATGGCGGCCGTGGCCGCCCTGCCCGTCGCGCGCTCCCGCTGGCGCGCGGACCGGCGGACGTGGTGGGCCTGCGGTGCGGTGGCGGCCGCGACGGCCGCGGGCCTGCTGGCTGCCGCACGCATCCTCCTCGTTCACGACGTGGACGCCGTGCTCATCCTGCCCGGAGGCGTGCTCGGTCCCGAGATGGGCGCCCTCGTGCTCGTGGTGGCGTCCGCCCTCGGCCTGGCCCTCTGGGGCGCGACCCGGAGCACCACGCGCACGACGTGGTCCGCCGTGGGGCCTGCCGCCGGACTCGTGGCCGCGGCGGCTGTGGCCCTGCTGCAGCTCCGCGCGGGCGGCGAGCTGTCGTACTACTTCTGGAAGCTGATGATTGGCGTCGAGCTCGTCTCCGTCGTCGTGCTCGGGATCGCCGTGGCCCGGACGGCACGACCGGCGCCCGCGACGCGCAGCCGTGCCGCGCGCACGAGGGTCGCGGTCGCCTCGCTGGTCCTGGCGGCGGGCGCGACGCAGGTGTTCGGCGTGGCGGGTGACGGCAGCGAGATCTTCCCGGTGCCGGACTTCAAGCTGCCGCACGCCGAGGCGGCCCTGGCCGCCGCGGAGGTGGCGTCGGCCGCCGGTACCCCGACGGTGGTGCTCACCCCGCCCGCGGAGCACGCGCTCAACCCGCTGAGCGCCCAGCAGTGGCACCTCGGCCTCGCGGGGCGGTGGACCGCTCAGGCGAACGCGCTCGCTGCGGACACCCTGGTGACCGACGCCGGTGGCGGCGTTGAGCTCGTGGCCGCCGCGCGTGCGGTCCTGGCCCAGCCCGGCGTGCAGGTGGTCGCGCCGCCCGAGGCCGCAGCGATGCTCCGGTCGGACCTCCCGGACGAGCTGGCGGCGCGCGTCCTGACCTGGTGAGGCAGGGAACCCCAGGCCGCGCGTCAGGCCTGGGCGAGCACCTCCGCCGAGGCCACCGCCCAGCGGTCCGCCCAGTCGCCGATGGGCTCCACACCGACCGCGCGCAGCCGGTCGTGACCGAGCACGGAGTACGCCGGCCTCGGCGCCGGCCGGACGTAGGCCGCGCTCGTCGTCGGGTGCACGATCTCCGGGTCCAGGCCGGCAGCACCCACGACCGCCCGCGCGAACCCGCACCACGAGACCTGCCCGCTCGAGGTCCCGTGATACGTCCCCGCAGGCACGCCCGCGTCGACGAGCCGCACGACGAGGTCCGCCAGATCTCGCGTCCACGTCGGCTGGCCCACCTGGTCGTCGACCACGTCGAGGCTGCCCCGCTCGCGGCCCGCCTTCGCGATCGTCTTCGGGAAACAGGCGCCCCGAGCCCCGTACAGGTACGCCGTCCGCACGATGACGGAGTCCGGCGCCTCCGCCCGCACGGCCCACTCCCCGGCTGCCTTAGTCCGGCCGTAGGCCCCCGCCGGCGCCATCGGCGCGTCCTCGGCGTAGGGAGACGTGGCCAGCCCGTCGAAGACGTAGTCCGTCGAGATGTGCACGAGGCGCGCGCCGTGCGCCCCGGCGGCTCGGGCGAGCGAGGCCGCCCCGACCGCGTTCACGGCGAAGGCGCCACCCTCGTTTACCTCCGCCGGGTCCACGGCCGTCCAGGCCGCGCAGTTGACGACCACGTCGTGGCCCGTCACCGCAGCCATGGTCGCCACCGGGTCGGTGATGTCGACCTCGTCCCGGTCGACCGCCGTGACCTCGTCGCCACGGTCGCGCAGCAGCTCGACCAGGTCCTGCCCGAGCATCCCGGCAGATCCCGCCACCAACCAGCGCACGTGCGTCCCCTCTCGACCAGCTGTCAGGCGACCAGCGTAGCCAGCCCACTACGCTGGGCCGGGTCCTGCCCCCTGACCCCCGTGCCCCTCGATCCCTGGAGGACCTGTGCAGCATCGCGAGCTCGCCGTCCCCGGCGCGTGGGAGATCACGCCCCGACAGTTCGGTGACCCCCGCGGGGTCTTCCTCGAGTGGTTCAAGCTGGGGCCGTTCGCCGACGCCGCCGGGCACGCCCTGGAGCTGCAGCAGGCCAATCTGTCGGTCTCCGCGGCCGGCGTCGTCCGCGGCATCCACTTCGCCGACGTGCCGCCCGGCCAGGCGAAGTACGTGACGTGCGCGTCCGGCGCGGTGCTCGACGTCGTCGTGGACATCCGGGTGGGCTCACCGACGTTCGGGACGTGGGACACGGTGCTCCTGGACGACGTCGACCGGCGTGCCGTGTACGTCTCGGAAGGTCTGGGCCACGCCTTCATGTCCCTCGAGGACCGCTCGACGGTCCTGTACCTCTGCTCCACCGGGTACGCCCCCGAGCGCGAGCACGGCATCCACCCGCTCGACCCGGACCTCGCCATCGACTGGCCGGACCAGGACCGCGCAGGGCGCCCGCTGAGCCCGCTTCTCTCCGAGAAGGACGCCGCCGCCCCCACCCTGGCGGAAGCCCTCGCGGCGAACCTGCTCCCGCAGGCGTCCGAGGTCAGCGGCTGGATCGACGGGCTCCGCGGCCTCTGACCGACGGGCGCCAGCGGCCCTGCCGACCCCGGCCGGGGCGTCAGGCCCTCCCGCGCCGGACCGCCGCCTCGTACGCGGCCACGTGCACCTGCGCGGACGCGTCCCACGTGAATCGAGCGGCGCGCACGACGGCCTCCCGGGACAGCTCGGCCCGGCGCCCCGGGTCGTCGAGCAGGCTCGCCAGCCCCGCGCCGATCGCGGCGTCGTCGGGCTCGCAGTACGCCACGGCGTCTCCTCCCACCTCGGGCAGCGAGAGCCGCCGCGTGGTGAGCACCGGCGCGCCGCACGCCATCGCCTCCAGCACGGGGAGCCCGAAGCCCTCCCCGAGGCTCGGGTAGGCGACGACGACGGCTCCCCCGAGGAGGCCGGCGAGGTCCTCCACCGGCAGGTAGCCGGGCCGGAGCACGGTGAGGTGCTCGGGGACCGCCGCGATCGCGGGGTCGACGTCGTCGTCCCAGCCCCGACCGCCCGCGAGGACCAGCGCCGGCGGGTCGGGGCGCTCGGCGACCGCCGAGACCCAGCCACGGACCAGGGCAGGCACGTTCTTACGCGGCTCCAACGTCCCGAGGAACGCGACGTACGCGCCCGTCCCGAGCCCCAGCCCGTGCGCGACCCGGGCGCGCTCCAGCTCGTCCGCCTGGTGGAAGGTGGCGGAGTCGACGCCGTGGTAGGCGACGTGGAACCGCTCGTCGTCGCCGCCGGCGAAGCGTCGGACCTCCCGCCCCGTGGCCTCCGAGGGCACGACGATGGCCGCGGCCTCGCGCACGGCGGCCCGCGTCGCGGACCGGAAGAACCGTGCCTTCACCTGGGTGTGCAGCTCAGGGTCGCTGAAGAAGGTGGCGTCGTGGAGCGTCACGACGACGGGCACCGGGCAGCGGCGCGGCATCGTGTAGTGCGGTGCGTGCAGCACGTCGGCCCGCAGCGCACGCACCAGTGCGGGCAGTCGCGCCTGCTCCCACGCGAGCCGCACGGCGCGGCTGGCGACCCGGGCCGGTGCGAGCACGACCTCCGCCGACGGCACGGCGGCGGCAAGGACCTCGGCGTCCCGCACCTGCGCAACGACCACGAGGTCGACGCCCGTCCGGGCGAGCGCCGGCAGCAGCTCGTCGACGTACCTGCCGACCCCGCCGCGATCCGTCGGGATCGCCGTCGCGTCGAGCACAACCCGCATGGGTGCCGTCCTTCGTTCGTGCCGTCGTTCGTACCGTTGCCCCGGGTGCGCCCCGCGGCTGACCGGGACGAGCATCGCACGCAATACACTCCCCCTCGTGCCGGACCCCCAACGCGTGCTCATCGTGATCCCCGCGTGGAACGAGGAAGAGGTCCTCCCCCACGTGCTCGACGAGGTCGCGCAGTGCGTGCCCCACGCGGACGTGCTCGTCGTGAACGACGGCTCGACGGACCGCACCTCCGCGGTGGCGCGCGCCGCCGGCGTGCGGGTGCTGGACCTGCCGATCAACCTCGGCGTCGGCGGCGCCATGCGCGCCGGGTACAAGTACGGCCAGCGCGGCGGGTACGACGCGGTGGTCCAGCTCGACGCGGACGGCCAGCACGACCCCCGGGACGTGCCGCGCCTGCTCGAGCAGCTGAGCAGGGCGGACATCGTCATCGCGGCCCGTTTCGCCGGCGTCGGTCAGTACGAGGTTCGCGGCCCCCGACGCCTGGCGATGCGGGTGCTCGCGACCGTCCTGTCCCGCGTGACCGGGACCACGCTCACCGACACCACCTCGGGCTTCAAGGCGGTGGGTCGTCGCGCGGTGGCGCTGTTCGCCGCGGACTACCCGGCGGAGTACCTCGGGGACACCATAGAGGCGCTCGTCATCGCGGCGCGCGGCGGGATGACGGTGCAGCAGATCGGCGTGACGATGCGCCCTCGGGCCGGTGGCCGGCCTTCACACAACCCGATCAAAGCGGCCGTGTTCCTGCTGCGCGCCGGGCTCGCCCTCGTCGTCGCGCTCTCGCGGCCGCACGTGCGTCCCTCCGCCGCCGGTCCCGAGCCATCCGACACCCACGCGCCAGAGGGGAGGACCCGATGACCGGCTACCCTTTCGCGCTCGCCCTCACGGCGATCGTCGTCCTGTTCGTGCTCCTGCTCCTGCGCACCCGCCGGCTGAGGGAGAAGTACGCCGCCATCTGGCTCATCCTTGCGGCCGTCGTCCTCGCGCTCGCCGTGTTCCCGGACCTGGCGCTCTGGATCGCCGGCCTCGTCGGCGTCGAGACGCCCGTGAACCTGCTGTTCTCGAGCGCGATCGTCGTGCTGCTCGCCGTCTGCATCCAGCTGAGCAGCGAGGTCTCGGCGCTCGAGGAGGAGACCCGTACGGTGGCCGAGGAGCTCGCGCTGCTCGCGGAGCGGGTCGACCGCATCGACGCGCCCGAGGAGTCGACGACGCCGCCGGACCGGGGCACCGCGTGACACCGGAGCCGGTCGCGGGACCGCTCGGCGTGCCCCTGAGCGGCGGCGACGACGACGGCGCCGGCCTGCGGCGCGACGCCGGCCGCACCGCATGGGTCGCCCTGGGCCTCGTCGTGTTCGGCGGCTCGAACTTCGTGTTCCTGGCCCTCGCGACCCGCGATCTCGGCGACGTGCGGGTGGCCCCCCTCGGCGTCGCGTGGACCCTGCTGAACGCCATCGGGATCGGCCTGTTCCAGCCGCTCGAGCAGGAGGCGGGCCGACGCCTGGCGGCGCGCCGCGCGGTCACGGGCGAGGCGCGAGCGGACCTGCGGTACCTCGTGCGGCTCGCGCTGGGTGCGTGCGCCGCCGCCGCCGTCGCCGCCTTCGTCCTCCTCGGACCGATCGCGGACCTCGTCTTCCACGACCGGCGCGACATGGTCGTGGTCCTCGTCCTGGGCCTGGTGGGCCAGGCGGTCGCGTACCTGGCGCGCGGCGTGCTGGCCGGCTCCGGGCGCTTCCCGCGGTACGGCGTGCAGCTGCTCGCCGACGGCGTCCTGCGGGCGGCCGGTGCCAGCGCCCTCTTCGTGGTCGGCTCCGCCGAAGGCGCGTACGGCGCGGTGCTGGTGCTCGCCCCCGTCCTCGCGACGCTCGTGGCGACCACCCCGCGCGCCGTCGGGCACGCCGTGACGGGCGCGCCGGACGGCACCGGCCGACGGGAGCGGATGGGCGCCCTCGTGGCCGCGTCCGCGACGGGCCAGGTGCTCGCCAACGTCGGTCCGGTCGCGATGGCGGTGCTCGCCGCGGACGACCAGCAGGCGTTGTCGGGGCGCTTCGTCAACGCCGTGACGGTGGCCCGGATCCCGCTCTTCCTGTTCGCCGCGGTGCAGGCGATCTTCCTGCCGTCGCTCGCGGCCCTGCTGGCGCGCCGGGACGGCCCGGGGTTCGCGCGGTCCATGCGGCGCGCGACCGTGGCGACGACCGGACTGGGCGGGATCGGGGTCCTCGGCGTCTGGGTCCTGGGCGCCCCCGTGATGGACCTGATCTTCGGCTTCCACCTCGGTGCCGGACTGCTGGCCCTCGTCGCGGCGTCGGCGGGGCTCTTCATGCTCGCGCAGGTCGCCGCCCAGGGTCTCCTCGCGCACCACGCCGACGCCGTCGTCGCGGTCGGCTGGTCCGTCGGGCTCGTGGCGACTCTGGCTGCCCTGGCGCTGCCGGGCGACCTGGCCACGCGCGTCGCGGTGGCCCTGTGCGTCGGCTCGGCCGTGGCGGCCGCGGCACACGCCGTCAGCCTGCGCTCGGTGCACCGGGCGTGGGGGGACGGCCCGGCCGCGACCCCGGAGTCGGACGGGGAGGCCACGTCGTGATCTCGGTCCTGATGCTCGCGTACGGCGAGGAGGCGTACCTGGGCGAGGCGGTGGCAGCCGTGCTCGCGTCGGCCGACGTGGACCTCGAGGTGGTGCTGGTCGACAACGGGTGCACCACCGACGCGGTCGAGCGCCTCCCTGCGGACCCACGGGTGCGGGTCGTCGTGCCGGGCACGAACCTCGGCTTCACCGGTGGCGTCAACCGCGCCGCGGAACTCGCCACCGGCGACGTGCTCGTGCTGGTCAACTCCGACGCCGTCGTCGCGCCGGACGCGATCGCGATCCTGGCCTCGCGGGTCGCCGACCCGGCCGTCGGCCTCGCCGGGGCGCTCGTCGTGCTCGCCGACGACCCCACGACCGTGAACTCGGCCGGCAACCCGCTGCACGTCCTGGGCCTGTCCTGGGCCGGCGCTATGGGCCGCCCCGTCACGGAGGTCGCCGACGTGCGACGCGTGGCCTCCGTGAGCGGCGCGGGCCTTGCCGTGCGTCGCGACGTGTGGGAGGCCCTGGGTGGTTTCCCGACGCCGTACTTCGCGTACCTGGAGGACCTGGAACTCGCCTGGCGGTGCTGGCAGCGGGGCCTGCGTGTCGAGCTCGTGCCCGAGGCCGTCGTGCGGCACCACTACGAGTTCGCCCGCACACCGCTCAAGATGTACCTGCTCGAGCGGAACCGGCTGCTCGTGCTCCTGACGTGCCACCAGCCCCGCACCCTGGCGCTCCTCGCCGTGCCGCTGCTCGCATTCGAGGCGGCGATCGCGCTCGTGGCGGTGCTGCAGGGCTGGGGCGGCCAGAAGGCGCGCGGCTGGCGGTGGGTCCTGCGCCATCGCGGGTGGGTCCGCGAGCGCCGCCGAATGGTGCAGGCGAGCCGGATGGTGCCCGATCGTGACCTCGTCGACCTGCTGAGCGACCGGTTCGACCCGGCGCAGACCCCCCTGCCCCGCGCGGCGGCACCGCTCGAGTGGGTGCTGCGGGTGTACTGGTCCGCAGCACGCCGGCTCGTCTGAAGGAGGACCCGTGGTACGCACACGCCGGGAGGCTGCGCCCGTCTCACCGCGGCGCGCGTTCTGGGCGTCGTTCGGGCTGTTCTTCGCGCTCTTCGCCCTGTGGGCCGTCGCGAACCCCCTCACCGCGGCGCCCGACGAGCCGTCGCACGCGACGAAGGCGGCCGCCGTCGTGCGTGGCGAGCTCGTCGGTGAGCCCGTCGAGGGTGAGCCCGACGGGTTCGGGTCGGTGCACGTGCCGAACGTCATCTGGATGAGCCAGGCGTATCCGATCTGCTACTACTTCAAGCCCGACGTGACGGCCGCCTGCGAGCCGGACGAGCCCGCCGACCCCCACACGATCGTCTACGCGGTCACGACGGCCTCCAACTACAACCCCCTCTACTACCTGCCCACCGGGCTGCCCACGCTCCTGCCCGTCGGCGAGGACATGCTGCTGCTCATGCGCCTGGTGAGCGCCGCGCTGTGCTCCTTCGCCCTCGCCTGGGCGGTCCGGAGCCTGGCGGAGCTGCGCGCGCTGTCATGGCCGGTCCTGGGCCTCACCGCCGCGATGACGCCGATGGTCGTCTTCCTGGCCAGCGCCATCTCGCCGGCCGGTCTCGAGATCTGCGCGGCGATCGGGCTCTGGACGGGCCTGCTCGCGATCGTCCATCAGCCGGATCCGGCGCGACTCCCGGCCCGCATGGCCGGCATCGCGGTGCTCGCGAGCGTGCTGGTGAACCTCCGCGGCATGTCCCCGTTGTTCCTGGCGCTCATCGTCGGGACGGTGGTGGTCTCCGCGCCGTGGGCGAGCACGTGGACGGTGCTGCGGGACAGGCGGGCGTGGCCGTGGCTCGGCCTGGTCGCCGCCGCGAGCGCCGCGGCGCTCGCGTGGTTGCGGACCGCCGGGGCGCTCCCGACCGCGTCCGTGGAGTTCCCCGACTGGACGTTCGACCGCGCAGCCGCCACATCTGTCTACGCCACTCCCCTGTACCTGCGGAACATGGTCGGCGAGTTCGGCTGGACCGATACGCGACTCCCGGTGGGGATGGTCGTCGCCTGGCTCGCGGTGATCGGCGCGATGGCGATCGCCGCCCTCGTGGTGGGCACGTGGCGCCAACGTGTGGCGCTCCTCGCGCTCGGCGTGCTCACGCTGGGGCTGCCGGTGCTCATCCACGCGTCGCAGGCCAAGTACATCGGCATCGTGTGGCAGGGCCGGTACTTCCTCCCCGCGGCCGTCGGCATCCCGCTCCTCGCCGCGTTCGTCCTGCGCGACCGACGCCGGCCGGCCGTCGGGCGGTGGGTGCCGTGGCTGGTCGCCGCCCTCCTGGTCGGCCAGCTGGTGGCCTTCGCCGTGAACGTCCACCGGTACGTCAGCGGCGCGAACGGCCCGTGGTTCGGCGAGGTTCCGGACGCCTGGGCGCCCCCGCTGAGCCCGTGGGTCCTCATCGCCGCCTGCGCCGCGGTGCTCGCCTGGCTGCTCCGGCTGCTGCTCTCGGTCACCGCTGCCCCGGATGGGCCGCTGTCGGCCGAGGCGGAGCCCGCGGCCGTCGACGCGGCGGGCGCACCGTGACGGACCTGCGCGCCGCCGTCGTCGTCGTGAACTGGAACGGCGCCGACGTGCTCGGGCCGTGCCTGGCCTCCCTGGCGGACGCGGTCGCCCACGGGGCAGAGGTCGTCGTCGTCGACAACGCCTCCACGGACGGCTCGCCGGACCTCGTCGCCGACGTGCTGCCCGCAGCCATGCTGGTGCGGCGCGACCGCAACGACGGCTTCGCCGCCGGCGTGAACGCGGGCGTCGCGGCGACATCGGCGGACGTGCTGCTGCTGCTCAACAACGACGCCGTCGCCTCGCCCGGCTGGGTCGCCGCGATGGTCGCGCCGTTCGCGCGGGACGAGGCCGGCGACCTCGGCGCCGTCACGGGCCGCGTGCTGCTGGCGGACCCACTCGCGCCGGCACCGCCTGGCGTGCCGCCCGGAACCGCGCTGCGCGACCACGCCGGGCGCGCCTGGGTGCGCGTGGCCGCCGACGCGCCCGGGGCGCGGCGCATGGTCAACTCCACCGGCAACGAGGTCACCCGGTCCGGCAACGGGCGGGACCGGGGATGGCTGACCCCGGCGGACGGTCCGCCGGCCGACCGCGAGGTCTTCGGGTTCAACGGTGGGTCCGCCGCCCTGCGGCGGGCTGCCCTCGACGACGTCGGCGGCATGGACGAGTCGCTGTTCATGTACTACGAGGACACGGACACCTCGTGGCGGCTGCGCCGCCACGGCTGGCGGGTCGAGCACGCGCCCGACGCGGTGACCCAGCACCGGCACGCGGCGTCGTCGGGAACCGCGTCGGAGTTCTTCGCCGTGCACAACGTGCGCAACCGACTCGTGGTCGCGCTGCGGCACGCCCCCTGGTCCGTCGTCGCCCGCGCGTACGTCCGCACCGCGGCGCGCGTCGCCCTCGGCCCGCATCGCGGTTGGTGGCTGCGGGCGCTCGGCGGCGCCCTCCGCCGGGGGCCGGCGGACCTCCGCACGCGCCGGGCCGTCGACCGCACGGCCACCGTGCGCCGCGCCGACGTGGCGCGCCTGCTCGTCGCCGACGGCTGACCCGGGAGCGGAGCGGGCGGCCTCACCCGGGTGCCTAGGATCGGGGCATGACCCGCTCCGTCACTGTCGGCGACCACGTCGTCGACGACCAGCACCGTCCCTTCGTCGTCGCGGAGATGTCCGGCAACCACAACGGCGACCTCGGGCGCGCCCTGGCGATCGTGGACGCGATCGCCGAGTCCGGCGCCCAGGCGGTGAAGCTCCAGACGTACACGGCGGACACGATCACCATCGACGCGGACGGCCCGGCGTTCCGCGTCTCGGAGGGTCACGAGCTGTGGGGCGGCACCAACCTGTACCGGCTGTACCAGCAGGCGCACACCCCGTGGGAGTGGCACGCCCCCATCTTCGAGCGCGCCCACGAGCACGGACTGGTGGCCTTCTCCAGCCCCTTCGACGACACCGCCGTGGACCTCCTTGAGGACCTGGGCGCGCCGGTCTACAAGATCGCCTCGTTGGAGATCGGCGACCTGGCCCTGCTGCGCCGCGTGGCGCGCACCGGGAAGCCCGTCATCCTCTCCACCGGCGCAGCCACGGTGGGCGATGTCGACCTCGCCGTCCGGACCATACGCGCAGAGGGCAACGAGCAGGTGGTCGTCCTGGCCTGCACGTCCTCCTACCCGGCCTCCCCGACGGAGTCGAACCTGCGCTCCGTGCCGGTGATCCGCGACACGTTCGACGTCGTCGTCGGCCTGTCCGACCACACGAAGGGCATCGGCGTCGCGGTCGCGGCGGTGGCGATGGGCGCCGTGCTGATCGAGAAGCACGTGACGCTCGCCCGGGCGGACGGCGGCGTGGACTCCGACTTCTCGCTGGAGCCCGCCGAGCTGGCTGCGCTCGCCACGGAGACCGAGCGGGCGTGGCAGGCCCTCGGCACCGTGCAGCTCGGGCCGACACCCGGCGAGGCCGAGAGCCGCCGCCTGCGCCGGTCGCTCTACGTGGTCGCGGACGTCCGCGCGGGCGACGCCGTGACGGCCGAGAACGTGCGCTCCATCCGCCCCGCCGGTGGCCTGGAGCCCGCGCACCTGGAGAAAGTGCTGGGCCGGGTGTTCGCGCGCGACGCCGCCCGCGGCACCCCACTGACGTGGGACCTGCTCTGACGCCGACCCGTCAGGGCTTGACCAGCCCGACGACGTCGGCCTCGTCGCGCTCGGCGGCCCGTCGGTAGCCGGCCGCCTCGAAGAGGCGCAGCGAGGCCGCGTTCTCCGGCCGCACGTGGGCGAGCAGGGCGGCGCGGCCCACGGACGCGTGCCAGGCACGCTCCCCCGCCATGAGGACGGGCACGCCGAGACGCCGCCCGCGCGCCTCGGGGGCGAGCGTGATCGAGACCTCCCACAGGTCGGGCGCCACGCGGTCGAAGCGGACCGTGCCGACGGGGACGCCCGCCCGCTCGGCCACGAGGAGCAGCCGTCCGGGGTCGGCGAGCACGGCGGCCAGCCACCTGCGGTGCGCCGCGGGGTCGACCGGGTCGGTGCTGCGCGACGCCGTCCGCGTCGCGGGATCGTTGCGCCAGGCCAGCAGCAGCGCGGCGTCCGCCTCGGTCGCCGG
>Ga0196970_1001096_pt1 | contig 21130 bp, 16 predicted proteins | sample S1v_513CmetaG_FD_148672 | JGI IMG/M metagenome (GOLD analysis project Ga0196970, IMG submission 148672) | Soil microbial communities from Anza Borrego desert, Southern California, United States - S1+v_5-13C | ecosystem: Environmental > Terrestrial > Soil > Desert | place: USA: California...
AACCGCTCGGCCCGGCGGTTCAGGTACTCCGCGTCCAGCACGTAGACCAGCGAGGCGATGGGCCGTTCCACCCAGAAGGTATGGCGCAGCGATCCCTCCACCGACGCCGAACGCGCGAGATCGGCCCGCCCCGACAGCCCGTAGCGGTTGAGCGCCCCGCCGAGCGTCGCCCCCCAGCGCTCCGAGATGCGCTGCTCGCGCAGCACCGACAGGCGGTCGCGCCGGCCGGCACTGACGATGCCCTCGACGAAGGCGTAGGTCGGCTCGCTGAGCCCGATGCTGAACCGGGTCTGGCCCGTCGCGTCGCGCAGGTCGTGGCCCAAGCCGGCGCCCAGCGTCCGCGGCGCGGCGAACAGGCTGATCCTCGACTGGTCGAGGCTGTCCCAGTCGCGCAGCAGGCTCAGCTCGCCGCGCACGCGCTGGCCGTGGAACGGCTCGACCCGGCCGTCGGCGCGGCGCGCCTGGCCGACGTCCAGCGTCCGGTGCTCCACGGTGGTGCGCAGGGTGCTGTTTCCGCCGACCTCCCGGTTGTTGGTCATCCGGGTGATCCGCTGCACGTCGGCGTCCTTCACCTGGAACAGGTCGAAGTCCAGCCGCGTCTGGTCGCCGTACTCGCGCAGCAGGCGCTTGCGGGCGTCGAGCGCCGGCTTGTTGTCGGGGCTGAGGTCCAGGGCGCGGCCGTACAGCGCCACCGCCTCGCGCCAGCGCCCCTGCCGCTCCGCCACCTGGGCCAGCAGGTCGACCGCCTCGCGGTCCGCCGGGTCGCGCTCCAGCATGGTGCCGAGCAGCGTGCGCGCCGCGCCGACGCGGCCGTCCTCCATCATCGTCACGGCGCGGAAGTAGTCGAGCCGGCGCTCCGCCGTCTGGTCCTCGTCGCTCGGCGCCGCAGCGCGCGGGGCGGGGGCGAAGGCGACGCGGATGCCGTCGCGGCCGGTGCCGACCCTGGCCGCGACGTCCGGCGCCAGCACCAGCAGCAGGCTGTCGTAGCCGTACTGCACGCCGTCCACCCAGCCGGACAGCCGCTCGGCGATGGTGTCCACGCGCGCGTCGCCGATGGGCTTGCTGAAGCGCAGCGTCAGCTCGCGCCCGTCCTGCGCGTGTTCGGCCTTCACCGCACCGGGCCAGGACAGCACCAGCGAGGCGGCGGCCTCCTGCCGTTCGGCGGCGATGCGCATCTGCGCGTGCGCGGGCGTGGCCGCCAGCAGCATCGTGGCGAGCACCGCGCTACGGACCCAGCACATGGCGCGCCTCCTTCAACCGGCGGTTCTCGATGAGCATGGCGGCATAGTCGGCCCGCAGCTGGCGGTCGTTGGGGCGGGCGCGGAGCAGCCTGTCGAACAGGGCCGCGGACTCGTCGATGCGGCCCAGCCGGTGCAGCAGATTGGCCTCGGTCTGGCGCACCGCGTCGCTGCGGTTCGGCATCGCTTCGATCTGCGCCAGCGCGCGGCGTTGGTAGGGCTCGGCCTCCTTCGGCCGCTTCTGGGCGAACAGCGCCTCGCCCATGAAGTAGTTGGCCTCGTAATCGCCCGCGGAGCGTGCCAGCAGCCGCCCGAGCGCCCGCTCGGCGTCGGCGAAGCGCGCCTCGCCGTAGGCGGTCATGCCGATCTGCCGCAATGCCTCGGCATCCTCCGGCCGCAGCGCCAGCACCGCGCGCCACGCCTCGCCGGCCACCGCGGTCTGCTTTTCGCGCTCGGCAAGGCGAGCCCAGCGGCGCAGCGTCTCCGGGTCGCGCTCGCCGGGCAGCGCGGCGCGCACCGCGGCCCCCAGCTCGGCCGGCTTGCCGGCGTTGGCCAGCGCCTCGATGTAGGGGCCGCGCAGCGCGCCGTCGTGGCCGCGCGCCGCCAGCGCCGCGGTCACGCGTCTGGCCCCGCCCAACTCGGCCAGCTTGTCGTACCACGCCCCCTGCTCGGCCGGCGGCGCGGCGCGGGCGCGCGCCTCAAGCCAGTCGAGCGAGGCCGCCCCCGGCCGCGGCCCCCACAGGAACAGCAGCTGCCGCACGTCCGGCCCGTCGACGCCCTGCTTGGCCGCCAGCGCGCGGAAGCTCGCCTCGGCCGCCGCCTTCTCGCCCATCTCCAGCAGGGTGAAGGCGATGCCGCGGCGGTCCTGCGCCGGCAGGCGCTCGTCGCCGGCGCGGGCCAGCAGGTGGCGGCGCAGCTCGTCCTTGCGGCCCAGCTTGCCGAGCGTCTCGCGGTACAGGCTCTCCCACGGCCCGGCCGGCGCCGCGTCGGCGAGGCGCTTCAGCGCCGGCAGCGCCTTGACCGGCCCGGCGGTGTCCACCAGCAGGCCGGCCATCGCGTCGCGCGCCTTCGGATCGAGGCCCGGCCGCTCCAGCGCCGCCGCCAGAAAGCCGACCAGATCGCCGACCGCGCCCGCCCTGGCGGCGAGGTCGGCGTAGGCGTACACCCACTCCATCCCACGCGTTTCGGCCCGCGCCCGCACGTACGGCAGCGCCGCCCGGTACGCCCGGCCGTCGATGAGCGTCTGGACGAGCTGGTCCTTCTCCGCCTCGCCGACCGCGGGATCGTCGAGCCGGGCGCCGACGGCGCGGGCCAGTTCCGCCACCTCGCCGGACCCGGCCAGCGCGGTGACGTACAGCGCCAGCACGTCCGGCGCCGGATCCTCGGCGACCACCGCGCGCAGGTGGCCCAGCGCGTCCTTCGGCCGGCCGGCGGCGACCAGCGCGTTGGCGAGCGCCAGCCGGCTGCGCGGCGTCGGCGCCTGGGCGTACACCCGCTCCGCCGCCTTCAGGGCCAGCGCCGCGGCGCCGCGCTCGGCGGCCAGCGACGCGATGTCCTGCAGCAGGCCCGGGTCGAGGCGCGGCCGCGCGTCCAGCCACGCCGCCACGGCGTCGGCGTCGCCGCCCCTGGCGGCCAGCCGCACCCAGCCGAGATCGGCGCCGTTCGACGGGCGCGCCGCCCGCCGCTCCGCGAACCACGCCAGCCCCTCGCGGACGCGGTCGAGGTCGAGGAACAGCAGCCCCAGTTCCTCCAGCATGTCGTCCGGCACGCGGGAGTCCGGCGCCAGCCGGTCGAACGCGGCGGCCGCCTGTTCCCTGTGGCCGGCACGGGTGAGCAGGCGGGTGGCGCTCAGCCGTTCGGCGAAGCTGCTGTCGCGGTCGGCCAGCGCCCGCCCGGCCCAGCGCGCCGCCCCGTCCCGGTCGCCGCGCGCCCACGCGATCTCGCCGGCCAGCAGCGGACGCTCCGCCAGGAACGTGTCGCCCAGCTCGTCGATCAGCCGGTCGAGGAACGGGCGGTCCTGGCCGCGGTAGGCGGTCTCGGCCAGCGACACCAGCGCCCAGTCGGGGATCAGGTGCAGGTCGCGCCGGCGCGCCACGTCGAAGGCGAGGCGCGTCTGCCCGGCGTTGATGCACAGCGCGACGAACCGGCCGAGGGACGCGTCGTCGATCGGCTTGCCCTCGGCCCAGGCGCGCAGCTGGTGCTGCGCCGCCTCGACGCGGCCCTGGGCGATCTCCAGGTCGATCAGCGTCAGTTCCAGCGCCGGTTCGCGCCTGGCGCGCTCGGCGAAGCGGGCGATCAGGCGGTGGGCGTGGTCGGGGCGGCCGAGCTCCATCATCAGGCCGGTGAGGCTGAGGATGGCGTAGCTCGGCGGGTCGCCGCTCAGCCAGCGCTCGGCCCGGCGGAACGCCTCGTCGGCGCGGTCGAGGTCGAGCAGCAGGCTGGTCAGCAGCACCCGCCCGTCGTACTCGATCCCGCCGTTCCGGCGGTCGTCGGCCGCGGCCAGCGTGTCGGCCGCTTCGGCGAACCGGCCGCGCGCGGCGAGCAGCTGGCCGAGATCGACCGACGCTTCCGCGTCGTCGGGCCGCAACGCGACGAGGCGCTTCAGCGCCTCCGCCTGCCGGTCGAACTCGCCGTAATAGGCGTAGGCGTCGGCCAGCTCGCGGAAGGTGGCGTCCGACGGCTTCAGCCGCGCGATGGCCTCCAGGTTGTCCAGATAGTCGAACGGGCGCTGGGCGTGCCGGTACAGCGTGCCGAGCAGCTCGCGCGCCTCCAGCTGTTCCGGCTCGCGGGCGACGTAGTCCTCCATCAGCGCGATGGCGCGGTCGACGCTGCCATCCACCAGATACAGCCGGGTCAGCGCCATCACCGTTCCCGCGGCGCGGTCGCCCTGGGCGTAGCGCGCTTCGTAGGCGGCGAGCGCCGGGGCGAACTCCTGGTCGCGGAAGCGCTGCAAGGCCAGCTCGCTGCCGCGCGGGATCAGCAGCAGGCTGACCGCGATGCCCGCCAGCAGCACCAGCACGACGACCAGGAGGTTGGCGCGCATGGGCTCAGCGCCCCTCGCGCGCGAAGCGCAGCGTCAGCGGCGCCTCGGCCCCGGCCGCGACGGTGACCGTCAGGCGGCCGTCCGCGTCGGTGTCGGCGGCGCCCCGCCACAGCGTGCGGCCGTCGCGCTCCGCGGTCACCGTCCAGCGGCCGGGGCCGGGCACCCGCCACACCATCGCGCCGGGTCCGAAGCCCTGCGCGCGCGCGGTGAAGCCGCCCTCGCCCACGGACAGTCCGGCCAGCGCCCAGCGGCCATGCACCAGATAGGGCCGGGGCGCGGCGGGATCGGCGTCGGCGCGGTCGATGTCGGCCAGCGCCACCACCGGCTCCGCCACCGCGGGATCGAGCGCCACGTAGAGGCTGCCCTGGTGGTGGCGCTGGCCGATCACGCCCACCGAGCGGCCGAAGTCCACGCCGCGGAAAACCGCGCGGTCGAAGCGCAGCGTCGCGAGGTCGCCGCGGTCCACCACCCGCCAGCGCCCTGGCCCCTCGGCCACCAGCCGCGTCGTGTAGAAGCCGTCGGCGATGGCGGCGTAAGTGCTGGCGGTGACCGGCGCCAGTTCCGACGCCTCGGCGAACGCGAGGTTCTTCTTCAGCGCGTTGATGCTGGCCAGCTTCTGGCCGGAATACATGTGGTAGTAGACGTTGAAGGGCTTGAGGCGCACCGGGGTTTCGGTGCCGCGCACGGTGTGGATCAGGTTCTGGAAGCCGAAGAAGCGGCCGGTCCACAGGTCGGTGTAGGTGTTCTCGTTGCTGGTCGCGGAGTAGATCTGCCGCTCCCCGCCCACCGGCACTCCCACCGGCGACACCGAGGTGAGCGAGGGGTATTCCGCGTCGTAGCGGGTGTCGCCGCCGTTCATGTTGCGCGCCCCCACGCGGCGCGTCTCGGCGACCGCGGCCTCGAAGGGCGAGGTGTCGCCCGGCCACTGGATCAGGCGCGCCGGCTTGCCGTCCGGCGCCAGCCGGGAGAAATAGTCCAGCGAACCGCCGATCTCCTGCCCGAGGTCGAACGGTGCCTGCAGGAAGGCGCGCGGCACGGCGTAGCGCCCGATGTCCGCGCCGGGGGCGGATTCCGCCACTTCGCCGACGTTCTCGTAGTGGTCGTCCGAATCGCTCTTGCGGAAGCGGGAAAGGAAGCCGCCCTTGCGCGTCGCCCCCCTGTCCTTGAACTCCGCCTCCTTGGACGGGTCGTAGTCCTTGAAGAAGCCCCAGAAGAACGGATGCGTCCAGGTGTGGCTCGCCGGCTCCACCTGCGGCAGGGCGAACAGGCGCCTGGCGACGTCGAGCGCCTGCGGCGTTCCCTTCCACGCGGCGTCCAGGTCGCCGACGATGGGCGCGACGGTAACCGGCAGGCCGGGGTGCGCCTCGATCGCCTCCTTCAGCACGACCTCGGCGGCGATGCGCGACTGGTCGGCGTAGGGCTTCACCTCGGTGACGTTGCGCCACCCGTCGCCGTCGATGTGGCTGAAGTACATCCGGCGGCCGGACAGCGTGGTCACGTCGGGCTTGGGCAGATCGTCGGTGGCGAACACCCGGCGGAAAAAGGCGAACGGGTCGATGATCCAGCGCTTGCGCAGCGATTCCGGGTCGAAGAAGCGGGCATAGCCTTCGGTGACCAGACCGCCGCTCGGGCCGGTGACGATCAGGTGGCTGTCGGTCGCCGGATCGTCGGCGCGCCGCATGATGAGATGCGAGGTGAAGCGGCCATCCACCAGACGCAGCCGCGGATAGCCGGGCAGGACGCCGTCCAGCCCGCGCTCGAACCCGACGAGCGCCGGATCCTGCACCACCGCCCGCGACCGGTAGGTGAGGTCCGAATAGCCCTCGTCGTCGAAGAGCCCGAAGTGCCGGAGAAAGCGGTTGACCAGCGCCATCGGCATCGCCTTGCCGCCACGCGCCGCGCGCACGCCGTACTGGCCGAACACGGCGATGCGGACGCCGCGATCCAGAACGGTGCCCAGCCACGCCACATAGGCGGCCGGATCCTCGAACGGTTCGCTGGCGAACCATGTCACGACGCCGCGCAGGTCGGGATAGGCGGCCGGGTCCGGCAGGCCGTTCGCCACGTCCCAGTAAGCCACCGTCAGGCCGAGGTGGTTGAGCGGCATCTCCGCCATGGAATGGATGCGCGACTGCTTGATCTTCGGCTCCTCGCGGCCGTCGTAGAGGGCGAGGACGGTGCGCGGCACGGTCTGCGCCGCGGCGGGGACGGCGGTCAGGAGAAGCAGCAGAAGGACCGCGAGGACGCGCCGCATCACGGCTTCGGCTCCCGCACCACGCGGTCCAGCTCCACGGTCGACACGTAGGGCGAGAAGCCGCGCGCGCGCTCGGTGGCGTAGAGCGCCGCCACGCCCGCCGCGTCGTTGGGGTCCCAATAGTCGAGCGTCATCACCTCCAGCGCCGGGTTGGCGCGCTTGGCGGCGGTCAGCGCTTCGACCTGGAAGGCGGTGTCGTCCGGCGGCTGCCGGTGCGGTTTGCCGGCGGCGAACTCCCAGCCGGCGGTGACGGACTCGCCCAGCGCGTAGTCGATCACGCCCGCCGTCTGCGGCAGCAGCTCGTACCCCCGGTTCTGCATGATCCGGATGCCGGGATGGTGCCGGCGGATCGCCTTGACCAGCCGCGCCGCCGCCTCGGTCATGCCGGCGTAGGCCTTGGGGTCGGTGCGCTCCAGGTGCGGCGGGTTGTCGAGGGTGTCGAGGAACACCCCGTCGAAGCCCTTGCGCAGCAGCGCCGGCACCAGCTCGGCGACGACCATCTCGGTCCAGCGCTTGTCGCGCACGTCCACGTAGAAGCTGCCGGGCCAGTTCGGGTTCTCGGCGGAGAGGATGCCCCAGCCCTGCACCGTCCCGTACCACGGGCGGTGGCTCTCCACCTCGCCCAGGCTGATGTAGCCGAGCAGCGTCTTGCCGCGCTCCTTCAACGGGCGCAGCGGCGGGTGGTGCTCGCTGTCGAGGACCACGAGCTTGTAGGGCTCGAAGGCCGAAACCGGCTCCTTGTCGGCGTAGTAGACGACCCAGGGAGTCTCGGCCTGCAGGTGTGGCGCCGCAAGTGTCATGGTGGCGAGAACCGCCGCGGCCAGTGCCCGTTTCACCCCAGCCATGCCAGCGTGTCCCGCAGACCGTCCTCCAGGGCGGTCTCGCAGGCCGTGCCGAAGGCCGCGATCAGGCGCGCCGGGTCGCCGATGGAGACCCGGATGTCGCCGGCCCGCGCCGGCCCGTGCGTCTTCACCAGCGTGCGGCCGGACAGCTCCGCCAGCACCTCGGCCAGCCGGTTCACCGACGTCGCCTTGCCGGTGCACACGTTGTAGACCGGCGCGCCCGGCTGCGGCCGGTCCATCGCCGCGGTCAGGCAGCGCACGAGGTCCTTCACGCAGACGAAGTCGCGCACCTGCTCCCCGTCGCCGTTGATGATGATGGGCTGGCCCTGCGCGATGCGCCCGGCGAAGATGGAGATGACGCCGGAATAGGGCGATTTCGGGTCCTGCCGCGGGCCGTAGACGTTGAAGAAGCGGAAGCCGGTCGCCGGCACCCCGTGCACCCCGTCGGCGACGCGGGCGTGGAGCTCGCAGCCCAGCTTGTCGGCGCCATAGGCGGACAGCGGGCGCGTCGTGGCGTCCTCGGTCAGCGGCATCACCGGATTGTCGCCGTAGACGGCGGCGGACGACGCATAGACCACCGGCACCGGCCCGCCGGCCCTGGCCCGGCGCGCCGCGTCGAACACCGCGATGGTGCCGGACAGGTTGGTGTGGTGCGTCTCAAGCCACGCCTCGCGCGAGCGCTCGACCGAGGCGACGGCGGCGAGGTGGAAACAGCCGTCCACCCCCCGCATCGCCTCGTCCACCACCGCCGGATCGGCGACGGTGCCGACGGTGACCGGCACGCCGGCGGGCAGGTTCTCGCGCTTGCCGGTGGACAGGTCGTCGAGGACCCGCACCTCGTGGCCCGCGGCCAGCAGCCGTTCGATCAGGTGCGAGCCGATGAAGCCGCAGCCGCCGGTGACGAGGTACCGCGCCATGGAGATCCGTTCCGTCGTGTGATCAGGCCGTTTCCGCTGCGGCGGTGTCGAAGAAGGAGCCGACCGTGGCGATGAAGTCCTTCGGCTTGATCGGCTTGGAGACGTGGCCGTTGAACCCGGCGTCGGCAAGGCGCCGCTTGTCGGCCGGGGTGGCGAGGTTGGTCACCGCCAGCACCGGCGTCCCCGACAGGCGCGAATCGCCGCGGATCAGCTTGATCAGTTCCACCCCCGACATGCCGGGCATGACGATGTCCATCACCACCAGATCGGGCGTGGCGTCCAGCATCAGGTCCACCACGTCGCGCGGGTCCTCCGCCTCGATGACGGTATAGCCGCCCTCTTCCAGGCAGCGGACGAACAGCTTGCGCATCAACACGTTGTCCTCGACCACGAGGATGGTGCGTGCGTGCTCGAGCGTGTCCATGTCCAAACCACCCATCAGCTTGAGGTGCCCGGGGGCGGGCCGGTCGGGAGTCAGCGGGTTCATGCCGTGAGATGTCCTGTCGGTGAATCCAGTGCCGCGCGACGTCTGGACATTTTCTCGCAAATTTTAGTTAACGGCGCGTTACCGGCCGACGCATTATGAAGATCGGACTTCCCTCAGTGGTTGCGGCCAATCAGCGCGGCACACCATTGGACGCGCCCCCGGCCTGCGCGCCGGCATCCACCCACCACGCGTCGAAGGCCAGCCCGTAGGGCGGCACCGCCGGCGGGCGCTTCAGCCGGGTCCAGTAGGCGACGCGGAAGGCGCCGAAATGCCACTGCGGGATGACGTAGTGGTTCCACAGCAGCACGCGGTCGAGCGCCGCCACCGCGGCGTACAGGTCCTCCCTGGTGTTGGCGCGGACGATGGCCTCGATCAGGGTGTCCACCGCCGGATTGCGGATACCCGCGAAGTTGCGGCTGCCCGGCCGGTCGGCGCTGTCGGTGCCCCAGAAGTCGCGCTGCTCGTTGCCCGGCGTCAGCGACTGGCCCCAGACATTGACGATCATGTCGAAGTCGAAGTCGCGGGTGCGGTTCTCGTACTGGGTGGTGTCCACCGTGCGCAGGCTGGCCTGGACGCCGAGGCGCTTGAGGTTCTCGATGAAGGGCAGCGCCACGCGCTCGAACGTCGGCGAGTCGAGCAGGATCTCGAAGGCCAGCGGCTGGCCGGTCTTGCGGTTGACGCGCGTGCCGTCCTTCACCGCCCAGTCGGTCTCGTCGAGCAGGCGCTTGGCCTCCAGCAGGTTCTTGCGGATGCCCTGCGGCCCCTCGGTTCTCGGCGGCTCGTAGCGCTTGGTGAAGACCTCCGGCGGGACCTTGTCGCGCAGCGGCTCCAGCAGCTTCATCTCGCGCGGGCCGGGCAGCCCCTCGGCCTGCAGGTCGGAGTTCTCGAAGTAGCTGTCGGTGCGCTTGTACGCCTTGTAGAACAGCGTCTCGTTCGCCCACTCGAAATCGAAGGCGTAGCCGATCGCCTGCCGCACCTTGGGATCGGCGAACACGGGCCTGCGCGTGTTGAACACGAAGGCCTGCATGCCCGAGGGGATCTTGTTGGGGATCTCCTCGATCCTGACCTTGCCTTCCTTTACGGCCGGGAAGCTGTAGTCGGTCGCCCAGGCCTTGGCCGAGTTCTCCTGCCGGAAATCGGCCAGCCCGCCGCGGAAGCCCTGCAAGGCCACGGTGGCGTCGCGGTAGTACTCGAACGCCATGGTGGCGAAGTTGTAGCGGCCGCGGTTGACCGCCAGGTCCTTGCCCCAGTAGTCGGGCACCCGCTCATAGGTGATGGACCGGCCGGGATCGACCGCGGCGACCCTGTACGGCCCGCTGCCCAGCGGCGGATCCAGCGTCGCCTGGGAGAAGGTGCGGCCCTCCCAGTAATGCTTGGGCAGCACCGGCAGCTGGCCGATGATCATCGGCAGTTCGTGGTTGTCGCCGGGCTTGAAGGTGAAGCGCACGCGGCGCTCGCCCTCCGTCTCGACCTTGGCGACCGGGGCGTAGTAGCTCTTGTACAGCGGGTGCGCGTCGGTCAGCGTCTTGAAGGAGAAGACCACGTCCTCGGCCGTCACCGGCTTGCCGTCGTGCCAGCGGGCGTTCGGGCGCAGCGTGAACAGCACGGACGAGCGGTCGTCGGCCACGTCGATGCTCTCGGCCAGCAGGCCGTACTCCACCGACGCCTCGTCGGACGAGGAGGTCATCAGCGTGTCGTAGGTCAGCCCCAGCCCTGCCGCCGGCACGCCCTTGATGGTATACGGGTTCAGCGTGTCGAACGACCCGATGGAGGTCAGCGTCACCTTGCCGCCCTTCGGCGCGTCGGGGTTGACGTAGTCGAAATGCGTGAAGTCGGGGCCGTACTTCGGCTCGCCGTACAGCGCGATGGCGTGCCGCGGCGCCGCCTGCGCGCCCGCCGCCATGCCGGCAACCATGAACACCAAGGCCAGCGCCGTCCGTCGCATCCCGATCCTCCCCCTTCGCCGTCGAAGCATCCTTACTACAATGGGGTAGGAGGGCGCGCACTCCCATTCTCCTTTCGGAACCTTCACCGTGCGGGTGCGGTTTACCGGCCACCCAAGTTCCTTCGGGAGCGCCGCCATGCCGCAGCCCTACCATCCCGTCGACACGCAGCACGTGCTGATGCTCCTGCGGCAATGGCTGAAGGCGGCGGCCCCGCCGGAGGGGGTGGACTGGCTGGACACCCAGCGCGACACGCTGAACGACGGCGCTCCGGACGATGCGTTCTTCGCGGCGATGGCGCAGGCGCCGCGCAAGGTCGGGACCGCCCTGCTGCGCCTACGGCCGGAGGACCGTGCCGAGGCCGAGCGCGTCCGCGCCGGCTGGCGCCCCACCCTGTGGACCGCCGACCAAGCCGCGCGGGCGACCCTGCTGCTGGTCTACGACGACAGCGACCCGGTGGCCTACAGCGACATGCTGAACCGCGTCCTGCGCGGCGGCGACCGGGTGCAGTCGGCGGCGCTGTACCGCGCGCTGCCCCTGCTGCCCTATCCCGACCGGCACCTGCACTGGGCGCAGGAGGTGCTGCGCACCGACGACCGCGCGCTGTTCGAGGCGGTGGCGCTGTTCAATCCCTACCCCGCCGACTTCTTCGACGAGGCCTGCTGGAACCGCATGATCCTCAAGGCGGTGTTCCTGGGCGTGGCCGTCGCCGGCATCGTCGGACTGGAGCGGCGCGCCAACCCGGTGCTGGCGCACGAGCTGCGCGACTTCGCCAAGCAGCGCCGGACCTCCGGCCAGCGCGTGCCCATCGACCTCTGGCAGGCCGCCGGAGAGGCGGTGAGCAACAACGTGGTGGACGAGCTGGCGGCGGAACTTGACGGCCCGGAGGTCGACACCGCGATGGCCGCGGCGCTGGCCCTGTCGCGCAGCCGCGACCCGCGCGCGGCGGCCGCGCTGGCGAAGCGCCCGGAACTGGCCGAGGCGATCCGCAAGGGGCAGCTGACGTGGGAACGCCTGGCCTCCGGCTCGCCGAGCCTGCGCGCGGCCGGGTGAGCTACCGCCCGCCCACCATCCGCTCCAGTGCGCCGGCCAGCGGAACCAGCAGCAGCAGCGTCAGCCCGGCGACCGTCCCGGAGAAGCCGGCCGTCAGCGCGGCGGCGAGCACCGGGGCCGAGAGCCGGCCGGCGGTCAGCGCCGTCTGCACCGGCAGCGGGCGCGGGTCGCTGGCGCCCCACAGGAAGTCGGGCAGCACCCACCACGCCAGCACCGCGGCGAACGGCAGGGCGCTCATGCCCGCGTAGTCGTCGATCCAGCCCAGCGTCAGCGGCAGCAGCAGCGCCGTCAGCAGCAGCCCGATGGCCAGCAGCGCCGGCCGCTGGTCGCCGCGCCACAGCGGCCCGTGCCGCACGATGCCGAACGCCGCGCCATAGCACACCGGCGCCAGTGCAGCCGGCGCCGCGGGGACCAGCGCGGCCGGGTCCTCCGCCGCGCCCAGCAGGAACAGCGCGCCGAACGCCAGCCCCGACAGCAGCGGCCCCAGCCGCGGGCTGCGCTCGCCGCCGAGATGCAGCGCCGCCAGCAGCGCCCCCGCAACCGCGGCCAGCACCCCCGCGCCGGCCGATGCCTGCGCCGCCATGGCCACGGCGCCGAGCAGCAGGGCGCCGGCGATCCCGCCCACGGCGCGCCCGATCACGGGCGCCTGCATCACGCCGCTGACCAGCCCCAGCGCCGCCGCAGCCGCCAGGATCCAGGCAAGGCCGGAGGCCCCCTGCGACACCAGCGCGCCGGCCGCGGCATGGCCCGCCAGAGCCGAGGCGAGCGCCGCCGCCACCGCTGCCGGACGCAGCAGCGGGAGCCGCGCCCCGGTGGAGCGGACGGGAATGGGGTCGGTGGACTGCACGGAGGACATGCGGCCTTTCTCCGACGGAAAGAACCTACGGACTGAACCCGGCGGAAGCGCGGGTGTTCCCTGCTACCCCTCCCGGACGGTCGGTGCATTGGAAGGAACGCGCGCAGCGACCGGGCTATTCCCGTCGAAGCGCGAGGAACGCCCCCAATGGAGGCAGCACCAGCGTCCGGCCGTCCGGCGTGACGTCGGCGGCAGGAACGCCCGGCAGGTCGAGCGGCAGCAGGCGCGGCGTGCGCCTCAGCGCCACCTCCGCCGGGCGGTCGGCGAGGTTGAACACCGCCAGCAGGCTCTCGCCATCAGCCGAACGCTCGAAGGACAGCACGTCGCCGCGCTCCTCCACCGCCGACAGCACGCCGACCGCCAGCGCCGGGTGGTTGCGGCGCAGGCGCAGCGCGGCGCGCCACACCTCCAGCGGGCTGCCGGCCCGCCGTTCCTGCGCGTCGATGGCCAGCGCGTGGTGCGCCTCGGGCACCGGCAACCAGGCCTCGGGCGCGGTGGTGAAGCCGGCGTGCGGCGCCGCGGCGCGCCAGGGCATCGGCGTGCGGGAGCCGTCGCGGCCCCTGAACTCCGGCCAATAGGCGATGCCGAACGGGTCGCGCAGCCGCTCGCGCGGGATCTCGGCCTGCGGCAGCGCCAACTCCTCGCCCTGGTACAGGCACAGCGTGCCGGGCAGCGCGCAGAACAGCGAGGCCAGCAGCGCCGCGAAGCGCTCGGGGTCGGCGCCGTCGGGCCGCCAGCGGCTGACCGCGCGCTCGACGTCGTGGTTGGAGAAGCTCCAGCAGATCGCCCGTGCGTCCGGTGTGCCGGTCAGCGCCGCCGCCAGCGCCCGCGCCGAGAACGGTTGCTTGGCGAGGCTGAGGCTGTAGGCGGCGTGCAGCCGCCCCGGAGCGCCGTACGACGCGATGCGCGCGCCCGCCCCCGGCTGGCTCGACAGTTCGCCCAGCAGCACCGCGCCGGGGTAGTCGTCCACCGTGGCGCGCAGCCGCTCCAGCACCGTATGGATCGACGGGTGCATCATGTCGTGCTGGTGGCGCTGCAGGGCGAAGGGCTTCAGCGGCGGCTCGCCCGTCCACGGCATGGCGGGGTTGGGGCGAAGGTCCGGGTCGTGCGCGAAGAAGTCCACCGCGTCGATGCGGAAGCCATCCACCCCGCGCTCCAGCCAGAAGCGCGCGTTGTCCAGCACGCCCTCCAGCGCCGGCCCGTGGTGCAGGTTCAAGGCCGGCTGGCTGGACAGGAAATGGTGCAGGTAGTACTGCCGCCGCCGCGGCTCCCACGTCCACGCCGCCCCGCCGAACACGGACAGCCAGTTGTTGGGCGGCGAGCCGTCCGGCCGCGCGTCCGCCCAGACATACCAGTCGGCGAACGCCCCCTGCCGCGACCGGCGTGAGGCGGCGAACCACGGGTGTTCGTCCGAGGTGTGGCCGCACACCAGATCGACCAGCACCTTGAGCCCCAACCCATGCGCCCGCGCCAGCACCCGGTCGAACGCCGCGAGGTCGCCCAGGCGCGGATCGACGGCGCGGTGGTCGGCGATGTCGTAGCCGAAGTCCTTGAGCGGCGACGGGTAGAACGGACACAGCCAGATCCCGTCCACCCCCAGCGAGGCGACGTGGTCGAGCCCGGCCAGCACGCCCTCCAGGTCGCCCCAGCCGTCGCCGTTGCCGTCGAGGAAGCTCAACGGATAGATCTGATAGAGGGCTGCACCGTGCAGCCAGGACGATGCGGTCGACACGTGCCACCTTCCGCGCGGAACACCACGCAGAAGGCTGCGCCCGTACCTCTAACGATTGGTTAGTGGCCGGAAATGGTCACCGCTTCTCCAGCAGCCTCGCTCCCGCCCCCATGGCGTTGAGCCAGGGCGCCCACGCCTGCTGCACCAGCCCGGTCCACGCCTGCATCGGCGCCATCCACAGCGCCAGCAGCGGCAGGTTCGGCGCCAGCATCTTCGACGCGGCCTCGAAGTTCGGCGTCGCGGTGAAGGTGATGGAAATCGCCTCGGCGTTCTGCTCGGGCAGCGCACGATGCACGATCTGCACGTCGAGGTTCGGCAGAGCGGCGGTCAGTTTGGTCTCGTCCATGCCCTTGGCTCCTTCTTGTGCGATGCAGCACGATAGCCGCATCCCCGTTACGGCAACAAGCACGGCCGCGCCCCGTTGTGGTGGTATGGACTCGCAAACCCGAGACCTCACCGATTCCGCCGACCCGCAGCAGGCCGCCGCCTGCGCCGGGCTGACCTACGTCTCCGACGAGGAGCCGGGCATCCGCAGGCGCCGCGCCGGCAAGGGATTCAGCTACAAATGGCCGGATGGAACCACGGTGACAGAGGAGGACACGCTGGCGCGCATCCGCAAGCTGGCGATTCCCCCTGCCTACACCGACGTGTGGATCTGCACCGACCCGGAGGGCCACCTCCAGGCCACCGGGCGCGACGCCCGGGGCCGCAAGCAGTACCGCTACCACCCGCGCTGGACCGAGTTGCGCGAGGGCACCAAGTTCGGCCGCATGCTGGAGTTCTGCCGCGCGCTGCCGAAGATCCGTGCGAAGGTCGGGGAGGACCTGTCGCAACGCGGCCTGACGCGGGAGAAGGTGCTGGCCGCCGTGGTGCGCCTGCTGGAAACCACGCTGATCCGCGTCGGCAACGAAACCTACGCCCGCGAGAACCAGAGCTACGGCCTGACCACGCTGCGCGACGGCCACGCCGATGTCGATGGCTCGCAGATCCGCTTCGCGTTCAAGGGCAAGTCGGGCAAGGAATGGGAGGTCGAGTTGAAGGACCGCCGCCTCGCCCGCATCGTCCGCGCCTGCCGCGACGTGCCCGGCGACGAGCTGTTCCAGTACCTCGGCGACGACGGCCAGCGCCACCCGGTCACGTCGGGGGACGTCAACGACTACCTGCGCGCCATCACCGGCGAGGACTTCACCGCCAAGGATTTCCGCACCTGGGCCGGCACGGTGCTGGCCGCGCTGGCGCTGAAGGAGTTCGAGAGCTTCGACAGCAAGGCCAAGGCCAAGCGCAACGTCACCCGCGCCATCGAACAGGTGGCGGCGCGCCTCGGCAACACGGTCAGCGTCTGCCGCAAGAGCTACGTCCACCCCGAGGTGCTCGACGCCTATCTGGAGGGCACGCTGCTCGACGCCCTCAAGGCCGAGGTGGAGGCGGAGCTGCGCGACGACCTGCACGGTCTGAATGGCGAGGAGGCAGCGGTGCTCGCCTTCCTGCACGAACGGCTGGAACGCGAGCAGGCCTCGCGGGCGCGGGAGAGGGTCCGAGGCCGGAAAGAGGGCAAACGCAACGCCGCGTGAGGCCGGCTGTTCGACTCTGCGGAACGCCACCGCGAAGGGAGGCCGCCATGGCCAAGACCACGACCGACCACGAGGAGATCCGCCACTGGGCCGAGCAGCACGGCGGCAAGCCGGCCGTCGTCCGCAGCACGCACGGCGAAAGCAAGGGCCGCAAGACCGGAGTCGGCCTGCTGCGCCTGATGTTCCCCAAGGCCCGCCAGAGCGACCACGACGAGCTTGAGGAGATCGGCTGGGACGAGTTCTTCAAGCAGTTCGACGACTCGAAGCTGGCGCTGCTCTACGAGGAGGGGTCGAACTTCAACAAGCTGATCGGCCGCGACACCGCCGAGAAGCGCGCCCACGGCGACCATAAGGCCAGCCGGCACTGAATTCCCTCTCCCCTCTGGGGAGAGGGTCAGGGTGAGGGGGTCCCGCGTTGCGGACGCTCACGGCCCCCCGCGCCCCCCTCACCCGACGCCTGCGGCGTCACCCTCTCCGCGGAGGGGAGAGGGTCTGGCCCCACGGCAGCATGCGCGCCAGCACGCCGTCCTTCAGCACGTACTGGTGCACCAGCGCGGCCACCGCGTGCAGGCCGGCGAGGATCAGGATCGCGTTGCCCAGCACCTCGTGCACGCCCTCGGCCGTCTCCTTGAGCGCCGGGTTCGGCGGCAGCAGGGTGGGCAGCGTGAACAGCCCGAACACGCCGATCGGCCGGCCGGCCGACCACGACATCACCATGCCCACCAACGGCACCGCCACCATCAGCACGTACAGCGCGCCGTGCCCGACGCGGCTGGCGGTTTCGACCCAGGGCGCCATCGGCGGCAGGGCCGGGGGCGGGCTGACGTGGCGCCACACCACGCGGACCAGAACCAGCGCCAGCGCGACGACGCCCAGCGACTTGTGCAGGCCCATCATGAACGCCCGGGTATCGCCCTTGGGCAGCCCCTCGACCACCTGGATCAGAACGAAGGCGCCGACGATCGCCAGGGCGGTCGCCCAGTGCAGCGCCTGCATGCCAAGGTCGTAGCGGGTCTTCGGAACGGAATCGGTCACGGCTTTCTCCTTGCCGGTCGTCAGCATCTGGAGGACACCATACCGTACCCCGGCTGAACGCAAGCTGAACAGGTCGTTCAGGGTTCCGCCACCGAGGGTTCGGCCTTCAGCTTCTCCGCGGTCTCCTCCAGCTTCGCCGCGCGCAGCTGCAGCTCCGCCTCCAGCCCCTGCTCGCGGGCATCGATGCTGGCCGCCATGGCGCGGAAGGCGCGGGCCAGACGGCCGACCTCGTCCGGGCGCTCGCGCAGCGGGTCGAGGGTGAAGGGGTTGAAGCGACCGTTCTCCATGGCCGTCGCCGCTCCGGTCAGCGTCGCCAGCGCCGCCGTCTGGCGGTGCAGCGCCAGCCACACGGCCCAGACGCCGAGAACCACCGCCAGCGCGCCGGCCGCCAGCCCGCCCCACAGCGTGGACGGCAGCCCCGGCAGCGCCACACGCACCACCGCGGCCCCGCCGCCCTCCACCGGCGCCACCGCGGTCAGCACGCCGCCGTCGGTCAGCACGGCGGGCTTCCGCGCACCCTTGGCGGCGTCAAGCTCGGCCGGGGAGAGCTGTGCCTCGGCGTGGCCGCCGCGCGCCAGCACCGCCGCGTCGCCACCCAGCACCCAGGCCGCCGCGGCGCCGCCCGACAGCGCGTCGGCGACGGCGCGGTCCAGCGTGCCGAGGCGCCGGCCGATCTCGGCGACACGGCCGACGTCGGCCGTCACCTGCACGATGCGCGGCTTGTCGGCGCCGGCGACGCCGACGCTCTTGACGGTGCGGCCGTCCTCGCGCTTGGCGACGGGCGCCACCACCTGGGCGGGGCTGCGCGACAGCAGGCCGTAGAAGGCGGCGCCCTTGCCGTCCGGCGTGAAGGTGAAGTCGAGGTTCGGCGCGCTGCCCAGCACCACCTTGCCGCGGGAATCGGTGACCTGGATGTCCTTGAGCGCGGTGGAGTCGGTCACCGCCTTCAGCCGGTCGGTCACCGGCTTGACCGGCAGCTTGGCGCCCTCGGCCGAGGCGGCGTACTGCGCCACCAGGGCCGCCTGGGCGACGATCTGCTCGGTCACCGCGGCGTCGACCTCGGCCGGGAGGGTGCGGATCAGGTGCGCAGACTGGGCGAGATGCCGGGCCGCGTGTTCGGCCTCGGCCCGGGCGCGGCCGTGGGCGGCATCGCGCACGCCCCACGTCAGCGCCCCGGCGGTGACCGCGACGGCCAGCGCCAGCAGACCGGCGACGAGCAGGAGGATGCGGCGTTCGAACGTCATGGCTGTCCCGGACTTGCGGCCTCGCTGCCGTCGCTTCTAGGGGAGCAACGGGCCGTTTGTCCAGGACGCCAAATGCCTCAGCGTGCGTTGTCTCAGGGCTCGCCCTTTACCGCTCGACGAACGCCTTCTCGACGACGTAGTGGCCCGGCTCGCCGCTGGAGCCTTCCTCGAAGCCGCGCTCCTCCAGGAGGTTGACCGTGTCGGTCAGCATCTCCGGGCTGCCGCAGATCATCACGCGGTCGTTCTCCGGATCCAGCGGCGTCGCGCCGATGTCGGCGAACAGCCGGCCGGAACGGATCAGGTCGGTGATGCGGCCCTGGGTGCGGAACGGCTCGCGCGTCACGGTCGGGTAGTAGGTCAGCTTCTCGCGCACGCCCTCGCCGAAGAACTCGTTCTCCGGCAGCGCCTCCTGGATCATCTGCTGGTAGGCCAACTCGCCCACCGTGCGGCAGGTGTGAGTCAGCACGACGCGCTCGAAGCGCTCGTAGACCTCGGGATCCTTGATGATGCTCATGAACGGCGCCAGCCCGGTGCCGGTGGACAGCAGGTACAGCGTCTTGCCCGGCAGCAGGTTGTCGATCAGCAGCGTGCCCGTCGCCTTGCGGCTGATGATGATCGGATCGCCTTCCTTCAGGTGCTGCAGGCGCGAGGTCAACGGGCCGTTCGGCACCTTGATGGAGAAGAACTCCAGCGTGTCCTCGTAGTTGGCGGACGCCATGGAATAGGCGCGCAGCAGCGGCTTGCCCCCGACCTCCAGCCCGATCATCGTGAACTGCCCGTTCTCGAAGCGGAACGACTGGTCGCGCGTGGTCTGGAAGCTGAACAGCGTGTCCGTCCAATGATGCACGCGCAGCACACGTTCCGTGAGGAGGTTGCTCATGAAGCCAGGATCCGTTTTTTATGGCACCGCACAACGCTGGCATAAATATTACCCCAGCGTCCGGCGCGTCAATAATCCACAATTCACATGATTTTTTGGCCTTATTAGTATTACGGTTATGTGGCCGCGGCTTGCGCGGCACCCTGGAATCGTTCGCAACACCATCAATACCAATAGCCGCTGATCCGGTAGCGCGGGCGGTGCCGTGCGTGCGCGAAGGGCACGTGGACCGGCAGGTCCTCCCAGCCCGGCAGCACCGGCGGCGGGGTGCGCAGTTCCATCAGGCGGCGGACGCGCTCCTCCGTGTCCGGGTGGGTGCGCAGCAGCGAGGGCCCGCCGCGCCCCGGCATCCAGGGGCGGCCCTGCAGCCGGTCGATGCGGGCAAGCGCCGAGGCCACACCCTCCGCATCGCCGGTCAGGTGCGCGGCGTCGAGGTCGGCGTCGTACTCGCGGGTGCGCGACAGCGCCAGCTGCAGCAGGGCACCGATGGTCGGCGCGAAGGTCAGCAGCAGCACCAGCGCCCACGGCACGCCGCCGCGCTCCGTCATCAGCAGCGGCAGGTTGAGCAGCAGCAGCGCCGTGCCGAACAGCGCCATGAAGCGGGTCAGGCTCGCCACCAGATCGGCAAGGCCCATCACCCACAGGTCGTTGTTGCGGATGTGGCTGATCTCGTGCGCCAGCACCCCGGCCAGTTCACGCAGGCTGAGCTCGCGCAGCAGCCCGTCGCTGACCGCCACCGCGGCGCGCGCGCGGCTGCCGACGGTGAAGGCGTTCAGCATCGGGCTGGGGATGTGGTGGAGCTCCGGCACGGCCGGCAGCTCCGCCCGCTCGGCCAGCGCCCGCATCACCTCGTAAAGCCGCGGCGCCTCGGCATAGGACAGCTGGCGGGCGCCGAACATCGCCAGCACCAGCCGGGGCGACACGCGCGGCATGAACAGCAGGCTGACGGCGCCGGCCGCGAAGGACCACAGCACGCCCTCCCCGCCCGCCACCACCCAGCCGCACAGCGCCAGCAGCGCCACCATCCCGCCCAGCAGCAGGACGGAATGCAGCAGGTTGGTCAGCTTGTGCCGGCGATGCACCGCCGCCAGCACCCGGTCGGACGAGGAGGTGCGCATGCGTCCGATGCTGACGCGCCCGGCGGCCGGGCGCAAGCCGCGCTCACTTCACCGTCGGCAGCCGTTCGAACTGGTGGTGCGGCGGCGGGCTGGAGAGGGTCCATTCCAGCGTCGTGGCGCCCTCGCCCCAGTAGTTCGCCGCCACCCGCTTGCCGTACCAGATCGTCCAGACCGCCGAGACGATGAAGATGATGTGCCCGGTGAACGAGATGTAGGAGCCGAGGCTCGACACCATGTTCCAGCCGACGAAGGCGTCGGGATAGTCCGGAATGCGGCGCGGCATCCCGGCGACGCCCAGGAAGTGCTGCGGGAAGAAGGTCAGGTTGGCGCCGACGAAGGTCATCCAGAAATGCACCTTGCCCCACAGCTCCGGGTATTGCCGGCCCGACATCTTGCCGATCCAGTAGTACCAGCCGGCGAAGATCGAGAACACCGCGCCCAGCGACAGCACATAGTGGAAGTGCGCGACGACGAAATAGGTGTCGTGCAGCGACTTGTCCAACCCGCCGTTGGCCAGCACCACGCCGGTCACGCCGCCGATGGTGAACAGGAAGATCACGCCCAGCGCGAACAGCATCGGCGTCTTGAACTCGATGGAGCCGCCCCACATGGTGGCGATCCAGCTGAAGATCTTGATGCCGGTGGGCACCGCGATGATCATCGTCGCCGCGGTGAAGTAGGCGCGCGTATCGACGTCCAGCCCGACCGTGTACATGTGGTGCGCCCACACGACGAAGCCGACGACGCCGATGGCCACCATGGCGTAGGCCATGCCGAGATAGCCGAACACCGGCTTCTTCGAGAAGGTCGACACCACCTGGCTGACGATGCCGAAGCCCGGCAGGATCATGATGTAGACTTCGGGGTGGCCGAAGAACCAGAACAGGTGCTGGAACAGGATCGGGTCGCCGCCGCCC
>Ga0196970_1001097_pt1 | contig 21101 bp, 26 predicted proteins | sample S1v_513CmetaG_FD_148672 | JGI IMG/M metagenome (GOLD analysis project Ga0196970, IMG submission 148672) | Soil microbial communities from Anza Borrego desert, Southern California, United States - S1+v_5-13C | ecosystem: Environmental > Terrestrial > Soil > Desert | place: USA: California...
GATACTTTCTAATGTCAGCGGTATTTATCTGAACAGTTGGCTTATTCATAAACTTAGAGAACGAATTTAATTCAATTTGATATCCATTCAATGTTTTTTTAGATAACCCCTCTACTGTTCTGGCAGATAAAAACATTGCGATACTTTCTTTTAAGTCATTTTCGATACTATTTTGAGATTTTCTATTGATATCATAGTTGCTTGTTACTTCTTCAAGCCGTAAAGATAATTTCGTTAAGTCAATCTCAGGAGAAAGTGTACTAATCACTACGGATAAATCATTCATCAACCTTCTGGTATCGTTTGTTTGTTCTGTTATCATTTCCTCATCTCCATTTGATACGAAAATCGTTTCATGAATTAATGATACGATGATACTATTGATACGTAAATAGTATAATGTTACTATTTACGTATCATGAAAAAGGAGATGTTTTAATGATAATTATTAAACTAAACGATATTTTGAAACAGAGAAATATATCTCACCGGGAACTGTCAAGATTAACGGGAATTAGACAACCTACCATAAGTGAAATGTGCGCGAACAAATCAAAGTCATTACCAGTTGAAAATTTAGATATGATTTGTAACACTTTAGAATGCGATTTAACTGATATTATTGAGCATAAAAAAGATGATCCCAGCTGCTAAAAAGCTGGGATTTTTTTGTTTTATAAACTTTTAATTACCGCATAATTTCATCAAACTGTGAGTTATTACTCACTGTGCAGTTGAGTCCGATTATTCGTTAAGAAACAGCTTCAATTTTGAAATTATCAAATCGTGATCCTGTGTCATTAAATACTCTAAATCCGTGCTTTGTAGCCGTTTGATTAAATGTATTAGTTACACTAATTCTTTCCGTTCCGTCTAGAGATACTTTTATACTGCTACCATTCGCTATAACTTTTATAGCATAGGTTGTTCCAACCACAGGTGTAAATAAATACTCACCTAATAATTCATTTGTGCTAATTGTGAATTTATATAATTTAAGTCCGGTCGAGTTAATGTATGCCGCGAGTAGGTCAGTTCCATTAACTCTAAATGCGATTCCTGTGCTAGTATTCCATGTCCCGTCAACAGAAATAGTTACATCAGATTCACCTGAATCGATAACTGCTATAGCGTCTGTGCCGTTAGGGTTAGAAGCATATGCCTTATTCCCACTAATGCCCCATGTGCCTTTTTGAGATACCCACGCTTGCCCTGTAGTTGCTACTCCAAGTGACGTTGTGGAATCAATGCGATTAAAATCATCTGTAATAGCATCGAAAGTCCAATTCCATGCACCAACAAACGAACCTATCCAATGCTTCCCATTGTCAAAAGTTCTAAAGTTTAAAATATATTTATTTTTAGCTGTAAAAGTGGGTGCAGTTCCGTTTTGCCACACTACTGAACTAGGGAATGTGATAGCAGCTCCTTGTACATAATCTAAAAAGATGGTTACATCTGAATGCGATTCCTCAAAAGCCGGAATATTGGAGAATTGTAATGTTTTAGCCGTTGTATTTTCAGTTTTGATTGAAAATACTCGCATACCATTATTTAAATCAATATCAAAAATATTAGCATTCGAAACGATATTTCTATATTTTTCATCTATTTTCAACGATCCATTAGAAAACATATCAGCAAATTCAATAAACACGTTAGAGTACCATTCGGTTGCTCTCGTCATTTCTGCGGAATCTGCTAACGTTGCGCTGAAATTCCCTGTTGCAAATTCTAACGTTGCACTTGGTATTCCTCTGACAATTTCAACATAGTTTGATGTGTTAGAGTTGTCATTATCAGGATACCTAGTTTGTAATGACTTTGAATAATTTTTATTCCACGAATTAATTAAATAATCTTGTAGGGTATGCAACTGCTCATTAAGTAAAGAATTAGGTTTAACATAGCAATAACCACCATATAAACCTGCTTCTGAATATCCTTGTGGAACAGTGTGCATATCCAAGTGAAAACTAAACTCCGCGTTATATTTATCAATTGTATTTTTAACCGCTAATGTCTCCTTTTGTGAAAACGGGGTTTCTCCTTGTGAATCACCACCTGTTTCACCCCAAAATACATCATAATTTCGATTAAGGTTAATTCCGTTAGCGTTCAACCGTGTAAAATTAGAGTATCCCCAAGGGTTTACGACAGGAATTACAACGATACGAACCTTATCTCTGATGTATCTTAACCGTTTATTCGTTAAGTTACTGTCATAGATTTCTTTTAAGAAATAATAGGTTCCCCAGTATCCTTCCGGTTCGTCACCGTGAATACCTGCTGTAATGAAAAAAGTTTGTTCAAAAGCAGGTGGAGTAAAGCAATATTCGTAAATCGGATACGCTCCTGAGGAATCATTTCCTATAGTGGCACGCGTTATGATGTTTGGATACTTACTTCTTAGTGTTTCGTATGTGTTTAAAATAAAATTGGCATACGAATAATTAAGATTTGCACTAGAAATAGTTGGAGTATCCCACCATTGCAGTTTGTTCACTTTTTGTTCCAATTGTGCAGTAAGATCGTTAACTTTTTTCAGCGCTTGCTTTGCTTTTAAATTTGCATAACCACTCATCTAAGCCACCACCCAATCTGTACCGTTAGACATCCACGCCTCCTGCGTATTAACAGCAATATAAATAGCTCCAACAGGAACGGAATTAGCAGCTGGACGTTCTGTTACTGTTGGACCGTAATATTCCATTTTAGTAAAAAAATCTGCGATATTTATTTCGGATCCGTCTTCTTTAATCAATCGCCCACTTCTAGGAGCATACTTATTAATGTCAGCCATGTTAATTCCCCCTAATTTAAAATTAAAAGCCGCCAAAAGAGGCAGCTTATTTTGAATCAGAAAACCCTTTTCCAACAGAAGGATTTGAGATTACACCGGCACCAATTAGAATGGATAAGACAATATCTACATATGGCTCTGTTTCGCTTGGGGAGATGTTAAATAAATCATTTAATAACATAACTGCTAATGAACCTAAAGACACCCATAATCCGTAATTTTTCCACTTTTTCATTTTAATTAGCCTCCTTTTTTACTCCGCTGAACAATGTTTTGATCTGTTCCTCGTGCCTTGTCTTGCTTTCCTTCAACACATCAATTTCTTTTTCAATCAAATCAATTTTCCGATCAGTGCTCAGCTTGAAATCTTTCAATGTTTCATTTAATGAGTTAATCGATTTTTGCAATGGCTCAATCACAATCTTTTTAAATAAAAAAATGGCGATACCGCCAATAAATGAAATAATTGTTATTACCCAGGTCATCTCTTGCAAAGGCATTACCCCACCCCTTTTGGACATAAAAAATACACCTATGCAGGTGTTGTAGTAGTTGTTGTTACTTGTGCTTTTAAAGCTTCAACTTCTTGTTTTAATTCAGCTATTTGATCAGTTAACGGCTTTACGTAAACAGGATCTTGTGGCACCGGATTGGCCGGATTAGGATAGCTAAACTCTATGGCCGAAGTTGTTGCATTTACTCTATATCCATTACATGTTGAGAAATCTTGAGCGTACTCCCCATATTTCAGTTCTATAAAATCATAAGATTCTACAGACCTTCCTTTTAATATGTCAAATGCGGCAACATCCTCTTCTTCTGTTGTTTGCCTGACTAATCCCACTCGTTCATAAGTATCTACTAAAACATTTCCGGTCGCTTTATCGTAATAGATTTTTCTGCCAACAAAATTAATGATAATCACCCCCATACTTCCCAAGTGTATTGGCCGTAAGATTCTTTTACTGGTAACGTAAAACCTGTTGCAGTTACAATGGCTAAATTACTACCTTGGTTATATGGAACTCCTGTCGTTTTATGTTGGACAATTACAGTTAAATCTGATGAAGGATCTTCCATCCCAGACATGTAGTTATAATTTCCGATTATATTTTTTTGGTAGTTTCCCCAAGTGTAAAATGATGAAGGATTAACAGCCGTTCCTTTATATATCCTTATCAATTTTGGTTGAAACGTTAGCCCTGTCACAACAACCTTCCCTAAACCTGTGAGATATGTCCCGGTTTCATTAGTATAAAAATATCCACTTCCTTGTGATTGACTATTTACCGTACCTGATGCATATCTCATTGGAGCGCCTATACTTTGAATCCCTGCATCAAGTTCTGAAAATGTAGCAATTGTTCCTGCTTTGGAGACTGTACCGCCTTTGGAAATAACAGCAGTCTCGATTAAAATTTTTCCGCTATTTCCAGACGTAAAAAGCTCTTTTAAAACTTCCTCAACATTTGTACTTGTGAAATGATTATCTTCATCAGCAACAGTAATTATATTTGCTGGGTGTGTTGCTGGATGAGTGTAAGTGGAACCTCCTGAGCTTGGCTTATTCCATCCTTCCACGTCATCACCTCCCTACAATTGCTCGATAAGCAGATGATGTGGTTATTTGTAGTGTCGTAAACGGTTCAAACTTCATGGCGAATGTCTCTCCTGCTTTTATTTTAAAACTTAGACTGTTAATTGAAACAATAACGTCTCCTGTACCATCATTAGCCAAGAATAAACCTACACACGCTTTAGAAAATGTCTTGGTAATGTTTGCATTTCCCTCCCACGAATCATAAGCAATGGTTCCTAATGCGTGGGAACTGGCACCGCCAGCCATACCTTTATTCGGCTCATATTTATCTTGGTCCTGATTGTAATACTGCGGAATCGGATTGTTTCCACTGCCATCGTATAAAACCCTTTGGGAATTATAAGGCATGCTTACACCTCCTAATATTGCTTGATTTTACCGATAATCACGCCATTGATTAGCATGACACGTTCCCCTCCTGCTGGAGCAAAGCTTTCAAGATGTTCATATCCTTTTGTACTAATAGCTGTTTCTCCGTCAAATAGCAATTTAGGCTTTCCGCTATTATAGGCAGCGTCTACGGTAGCAAACTGAACATAAATGTTACTCGGCTTATACTTAAATGTGTCAACAAATTGTATTGCATCCATCATATTGAAGCAATCCTCCTAACTGAATGGACCATTTTACCGCCAACTTCAAAGGGGATACTCCAAGATGTTTCAAGGTATTTTCCGTTTCCTATCAATCCGTCAAAATCGATATCCAGCACGTTCAAATAATCGTGAAACGGCATAATAGCAGATTCGAATTTAACGACACCAAACACCTGAGAATCTTCAAAGGCTATTCTTTCCGCATACATGTCTAATGCCTGCTGATCGGGAATGTTATCAATCTCTACCTTTTTTAAGATGGTCCTTCCTCTTGAAATGGTAGAAGTAGGGGACGAAGGATTACTATTGGTATAGGTTGCAACTAAAGGCTGTTTATTGCTTACTGTCCTAACTACAACCCACTTATTAGGCACGTTGTAATAATCTAATTCTTCCTCATAACCCCCAAAAATAACGCTATGACGGTCTGTCATATACGAATAGTCAGCAGGAGCATATAAGGGACTGATATATAAATTTGCTACATAAATTCCATTGGCATCAACGTGTAATTCCTCATATCCGGCTGACACAAGTAATTGATTTATTGCGGATAATTTTTCATCTCCTACCGCAAACTCCAAATCAGATTCTACAGCTTTTGTTGACGCTTGAATGTTATGGTTAGTTATTCCTGATCCTTCTAAAATCTCAATTACCGCGTCTCTCACGCTCGTACCATTCGGGATAAAATGACGTTCTGCAAATTTATCCTCTTGAAGTATAAGACATCCGTCATAGCACGCTACATCACGAATAAAAATCCCGTTTTCTTCCTTCCTTATTGGGGATGTGAGAAGAAACTCGCCTAAGGGAAATTCAATCCAGCCGTTTAACCCTAGCATCTGCTGGTCAAATCTTGCCGGGAAGTTAGAGCTCAAAAATGCAGTGAATGCAGGTGACATTTTACGTTGATCTATATAAAATCGTACAAAAGGTCTAATTCTATCAGATAGAAAATCAATATCTTGATCTTCTATCATTTGAAATTTTGCTGTTCTTTTAATAGCAGCGGCTGAGTCTTGATCAACCGATCCACTCCTTATATTGGTTAAATCTTTTTTGTATACACCGTTTGCAGTCCATAATTCGTACCGGAAATCCACTTGCCTTTTGGAACTGTGTAAAGCTCTTATGATTTCTTCAGTGGTGAAATTTTGTTGGTCTAATCGCATTAAAAAAACACCTCCTTTAAGGTGCTATACATTTTCCACATAATCAATTTTAGTCAGAGATAGTGTTACTGAATAACCTCCCCAACGTTCATCAGTCACCGGATATTCTGTAAATATTCCATGTGATAAACGCCCTCTTCCGTCTCTATAGCAACAAATTTGACCGCTATATACGATTCTATCTAAAGCTTGCTTATCCGCATCATCTAACATTAGCGTAAATTCAATCGTATCATCTTGCATAGTTCCTACCTCAATGACAGGATATTTTCTCCCTTTAAATCGCATGATGGACGATTCAATCCCCCAATTTTTACTTCTGCCATGACCATCTAGTTTAAATTGATACATTGTACTTGCGGGGTCATTAACCAGGTGCAATACAATGCCTCTTACACTTACAACACCTGTAACGATTTCTGAATCCGTATAAACTTCATTTGGTGCGACTGACCTTACAAAATATTCGTGTGTTATGCCATTGGCAGCTGCATAATCGTTAAAAGTACCCGGAGAGCTATCTGATATTTTTACCCATTCATTATCGATCTTTTTATAAATTTCATTTCTAGCGATAAATGGTTGATTACCTGTCGGATATGGATTTGTGTATGAAATGGTAATATATCCACTTCCACTTACAGATGTTACTTGAGCAGGTGCTGGGAATTTATAATCAGTGTTAAATGATTTCTCAGTCGTCCATGCAGACCATAAGCCTTCATTGTTTTTTACCCGAGCTTTAACTTTAAAAGTTGCTAAGTTATCTAAATATTTTTCAAGTCTAGTTGACGTAATAGTCGATTCTACTTCTCCGCTAGTCCATATTACGTTGTCTAACACGGTTAGAACCTCTATTTGATAGTGTGTTTGAATGTAAGAATGCTCCCATGCAACAATAGGTAATGGATCCTCAACTATGGATAGTGGTGCCGTTAATATTGGCGCTGATGGGGTATCCTTCGCAACGAATGTTACAATATCACTGTAAGGTCCAGCCATATCTACGCTGTTGTATGTCGTAACCTGCCATTCAATCGTGCCGAGTGGGAATGTGTTGGATGGAACATCCCAGAACTGCCCCATCCCAGGTTTTTCAACGGTATTCCAAGCTTGATTCCCCTGCAATCTCCATCGCACAGTTGCTCGGCCCTGACGATTGTTTATGCTATTTTGGATGTGCCTCCATGACAATCGATTTTCCAGACTTCGATCAATAACGCCAGTGTCACTTGCTTTAAGGTTAATAGGTTTCAAAGGTGCAACATGCTTGAAAATATAGAAGTTTCCCGACTCTACCCAATCAGAATAGTTATCGTTCCATGAATGGTCCCAAGGCGCATCGTGCTCACTGTTTTTATCAGAAACTCTCATTCTTATTTTTGCTTGGCTAGTTTCGGTAACATCAACAATGTCACTTAAATCAAATTGTGCTGTAGTTTGCTCTCCGTAATAGTTGGTAGCTAAATGTTGCCAGTCACCAGTGCCCGTATTTATTTCAATATCATATGCTAAATCAAGATAATGGCCTTCATATAATTCGTACATTGCCAGAACAATATAATCATTTATTCCTTGGTTCTGCTGTTGTATAGCCATACCTTTCCATACACCTGTTGCTGTGTCATATTCAACTTCGCTTGCATTTACATTTAACTCTGGATAATCGTAGCTGGTGTAAAAATAATTGTAATATTGCATTCTGCGTAATTTAACATCAGTTCTATTGGTTAGAAACGTAATCATAAAAGGCTGATCCCTTAAAAACATGTCATCATAAGGAAATTCTATATACGCATACATTCCATCTTGTTGTAAATAACCAGAATAAGCATGTGTGCCTGGATTATTTATAATAATATTCCATTCTTTTGTAACTTGTGTACCTGTGTATACCTTGAACTGAACATCTTGCCCTAGTGTTATGTTACTATCTAACTTAAGCCATATGCGTTTTATCCTTCCAGCGCTCCACCCGTATCCGCTCAAGTGCGGTGTAGAAAGAGCACCGATCTTATCATAAAAACCAATTTCTTTCCCTGGTTGTAGCGATAATACACCAGCCATGACAGAGTTTGACACATAAGAGTCTAGTGTACTTTTTGATGATATATTGTTGGAGTTGTTGTGTACATTTTCGGCATTATAGCTTCCTAACAATTCCCTATTGTGCATGTACCATTGATCAATACCCTTATTCCATTTAACAGTTAGTACAGGATCTAGGTTTGTTACTTCTTGCCCTGGCATTGGCTCTAATACAATCGGTGGTAGAGGCTTACTTGATTTACCTGTAAGAAAATCAACTTCTTGAGGATATGTCATTCTATCACCCCCTCGCTCTTGTAGTTTGTTTTAATTTGTTAAAGAAATCTCGTACCATGTTCCATTCCTTCATGTTGCTAGGATTAATAGTAAAGTAGACATCGCCATAATTATTTGTTGCTCCACCTGATGTTAATGCGGTAGTGGAAGATCCTCTAAAATCAACTAATTCTCTTCCCTGTTCACCCACATAGGCCATGCCTGCTGTAAGAGTAACGCCTCCCGTTGCCATCATCGGGACATTCCATTTGCGTAAAAGAGCTTCTGTATCACCATTAGGGATAACTCTTGCACCTTTAGGTAAATGAACAAACTCCGGTCCGTTCTCTCCAACAAGTGATAGACCTCCAGGAGCATTCCTGGTTCCTGATGCAAATCCGGGAATCAATGCCTTAACAGCTGCATCCAAGCCGTTTTTAATAAAGTTAAGGATAACATTCTTTGTAACAGGCTTTTCAGCTTCTTTAGTAATTTCTTTGGCTTTCCCTTTGTCATCAACATCGACGTCTTTCTTAACATCTTTGTCAAGTTCTTTAGTTAGCTTATCAGCTTCTTTAGTTCCATCTTTTATTTTCTGATTGACTCCTGATTGCTCTGTTTGAATGTTTTGTATTTCGCCTTTAGTTTCTTTATACTTTCCGAGCGATTGCTGAAGGTTGTCCAGCTCCTTCTGTTGCTCTGCATTTAAACCGCCTTGGGCGTTTTTAACGTTGTTTAGTTCACCAATACGTGATTGGGTTTTATTGATTGCCTCATCGAGTTGTGCAATGCCTTTTGCCCCTTCTTCATTGATGCCGACCGATTTCAAATGGAGATTAACCAACTTGTCGTACAAAGCAGCTGTTTTATTAATCTCTTCCTCAGTTTTTTGAACGCTTTTTTGCTTTTCCGAGACTTCATCGGCAAGTTTCGCTATCTTATCATTTTGCCCACGCAGTAAATGTTCTTGTCGAGTAATCTCGTCTTGTGTCATTTGTGCTGCGGCCTCTTGACCTGCATTTAATTCGTTTTGCTTTTGAAGCTTCAGATCATCAATCGTTGCTTCGATTTGACCTCTTTCTCTAATCGCTTCATTCCGTTCTTTTTCCTTTTCGACCATCTCTGATACCGCATCGATATAGTCTCGAATATTTCCGTCCAATTGTGCCTCTGCCTTGATCCGCTGATTCTCCAACTCAAGGGAGATCATTTCTCTTAACTTTTCGTTAGCGACCCCGATAGCATCGGCATTGCTTATAATGGCATTTCCGTGTTCGGATAAAGAGGTGGTGACATCTGGGACTTTTTCAATCAATTGATCGTTTAAGCCTAACATCTCGGCCATTTCATCGTTTGTTAAGCCTGATTTTTCTTGTAATTGAGCCTGTTCATCAGTCAATGCTTGTATTTGCTCAGCTGTTCCACCTAGTTCCAATTCACTCTGAATATCCCGGAAACGAAGTAATTCATCATTTGATAACTGATTTTTTGAGGATAGCGATTCAAATTTACCTGCTAAACCTTCCAAATCTTGCTGTTGTTTAATTAATGTTTCAGTATGTTCAAGGTTTACCTCTTTGGATTTTTCCACTGCATCTTTGTAGGCAAAAAATCCTGCTGTTGCTAACCCTAATCCAGCTACCGTTAATCCGATCGGACCTGTTAGAGCCGAAATAACCGCTGCAAGACCTGTGCCAGCGCCAAGTGCTGGGAGTAGAGGTGCCACTGCGCTTGCTACTGCGCTAATACCCGTTGCCATTGTTCCGATGGCTAGAATAACCGGACCCGCAGCAGCAGAAATTCCGCCGATAGCTAACACGACGTTTTGCCCTGCCGGTGACATATCCGCAAAAGCCCCTGTTACCTTGCTGGCAACATCTGCAACCTTTGGTAATACATTATCTGCAACATCAAGAAGGGCATCGCCAACAGGCTGTATGTCCGTTAAAAAATCTCGCCATATTGTTTTAGCCCTAGCTCCGAAATTATTGTTTAGTGCGTCACTTGCTCTTTTTGTGGCTCCCTCCACATTATCTAGACCTTGGCTTGCTTGTAGCAGAGCATTAAAGGCTGATTCTCCAAGGTCCTCGTACTGAGTTCCAAAAAGTCCAACAGCAACCGAGTTTCTTGTTGTCTCATCTTTTGTGTTTTGGAGTGCTTTTACCACTGTTTCAAACGCTTTTTTAGCTATTTCTCCGCCTTTATTAAACTGATCGGTCATTTCCATGGCATTTAATCCAAGGGCCTCGAATGCAGCTGTACTCGTTTTAGATCCATCTTTAGTACGCAATGAAAACTCCTTCATTGCGTCCCCGACTTTATCAAGCTGGAAAGCTCCACTTTCTGCGCCACTCTTTAGTTTGGCAAACATATCATCGGCACTGAATCCTAATTCAGAAAAATAAGTGCTATACTCAGAAATAGTATCTAAAAATTCTCCGCTGAAATTCAGATTTTCTTGGAATCCTTTGGTTAGGTAATCCATAGCTTCAGAGGCTGTCATCCCAAACTGTTTCATTAGCACGTTAACAGCTCTTAGTGCTTCTTGCTGATCTGCCCAGCCTCTTTTTTCAAACAGGTCTAATCCTCGTGTGACATTGGAAAGGTCCACTTTACTCAGGTCCCCAAGAACTTTACTTACCCCCGCAACTTTTACTGCGACACCTTCCATACTGTCGCCAAAGCCATCTTTCCAGAGGTTTTGCGCTGTTTGTTGCAATTTTTCGGCTGATGCTCCGGTTGTGCCTATCTCAGCCTGAATAACACCAGCTGCCGCGTCAAAATCAAGTGCAGCCTTTCCAGCCAATGTAGCAAACCCCGCTAATGGAGCAGTAATGGAGGCAGAGAGAGTGGTTCCTATCCCTTGCATTTTTTGTCCGGCATTGCTCAATGCTTCTCCCGCTTCTCCTACTCTGTTCGAAAGCTGTTTCCACTTGTCTGACTGGTCATCAATTTCAGAGTTAATGCCGTTCAATTGATTTTCAACACGGTTCATAGCAGCAACGGCAGCGTTATAGGACCTTGCAAGTCTTACTGTTTCAGCAGCATTCTCGCCGTTTGCTTGTGCTGATTCATCATATTGCCGCTTTAACTCTTCTACCTTGGCTTTATGCGTGTCTAAGGTTCTTGTTAAGACGTCTGCTTTCGCTCGTAAAGAATCCAAACTGCTTTCAAACTTATCAGTACCTGTAGATATCGCCTTAAACTCGGAATTTAATGCACTGATCCTGCTATTAACGTCTTTCAATCCCTGACTAAAATTTATGCTATCTAGCGATAAACCTACTCGTATTTCACCAACATTTCCTGATCCTGTCATATATTCACCTCCTACAACCACGGTACTTGGTCCGCATACCTGATAGTCTCGGGCTTATTAATATCAAAAAGATAAAAAATATCAGCCTCATCGATCTGCCCGAGAGTCCATCCCTGTTTCACCATGCTGCGGTAAAAATCTTTATTGATTTTGTGCATTTCATTGAATGTTACTTTTTTTTAGTTTCGGCTGTTTCGTCTGTCGAAGGAAGGAATAACCCTTGAATGGTGGACATTACTTGGTCAAATGGAATGCCTTCGTAGAATTGCTCTAGTGTGAATTGGTTTTTGAATGCCAGGACAACAAGTCCTACAAACTCATCTAACTCTTCTAAAGTTAAATTGTTCAGATTCTCTGCTTTTGCTTGCAGTTCAATCCATTTTCTCCACACAAGACCGGACACAAAAGGAATTGTGAATACTTTTCTCTCGTCATTAATATATAAAGCCAATGATTTCATATAAATCCTCCTAATCTAATAAAAAGAGCCGCCTAAGCGACTCTCGTATTCTTAAACAGTCGGCTTATAAACAGTTGTAAACCAGTTAGTTGCTACAGTTGTAAGGGCCGCTGGTGAATCGTGGTGCGCTCTCCATTTCCCATCTGCACGAGAAACGAATTTCCCTGTGATGGTAGGTGTCTGGAATTCAACGCCTGATCCTTTTGTGTTACTTGTCATTGCTGGTGGCTGGAAGCGTCCTTTGAAGTAAGCATAATAACGGAAACCGCCATCCTCGAAAGGTAGACGGAATAATAAGGCTCCATAAGGGGCCACATCATTTATATTGTCCTCGATAACACCTTCTGCGTTTTTAGTAGTACCCATTAATAAATCGTACTCTGCTGGTTTTAAGTCAGTCGTATTTATCGAAATGTCTATATCGCCAAGTGCTGTAGCGACAGCAACCGCACGGTCATCACCGTATAAAGTTGTAATGGTAAAATTCGGGGTTACAGATGCTGAAATAGCTTCTGAAAGCTTTACAGGAGCCGCATATGTTCCTGCCGCCTCATCAGTAAGTTTGGCAAAATATAAATCTCGTAAACCTATTGGATATCCCATTTTACATCCTCCTAATTAATAAAATTAAAACGGAACACTTTGTGAAAGATTTTAGTATCTTCCTCATAGAGTTCCGTTTCATATGTTCGGATAAATCCGATATTGATAAGTGTTTCTTTCACTTGTCGTACTAAGTCGGTATAATCACCGACTGACCAGATATCGACTTGCACTGCATGATCAGATTTTAGTTCTTTATCGTCGCCATACAGTGCCCCGTTCACCGCAAACTCGAAAAAAGTAATGTACGTTGTAGCCTGTCCTGTGTAATGCTGGAAAGCAACAGGAACGTCTAAAGGTTGAAGCATAGAAATAATTAAAGAGTTAAGGCTCATAGTCCCAACTCCTCTATAATTACACTTTTCATTTTTTCCTGCGCGTAATTCTTTTCGCTTTCAAAAGATCTGCCCACAACAGGATTTGCTTTCATTTTTGATGTTCCCAGCTCTTGAAATTTCATGTAAAAATGGTCTTTATGGAAGCCTACAATCCGCAGATCACCGTCAACATCGACAATGACATTATCCGCTGCGTGGTCATCTCTGCGACTACTTCTGTTTGTTTCGGCTGCTATTTTTGATCGTAATATTTCAGCACCTTCATCTAGAGCCCGCGCCTTTGTTTCATCGACGTTTTGACTCATCTGCTGGAGCTGTCTTAATAACTGATCCATACCGTTTACTTGGACGCCCATTTTACATCCTCCTTAAATACGGTATGCTGCAACAGTCACACTTGTAACAGCTGAATAACTTATATTCAACCTTGAATTTTCGTTATTGAATCTTTTAATGTCAAACGGTCCGATGATTTTCTCATCGCCAGCAGGGATGGACACCGTTAAATTGTGATCGAATCCCTGGTTGCATTTTTCAACGGAATCAATAGTTACATCAATTGGAGATGAACCGTCGTTTTTAACATGCACAACTGTTCTGCCATCGTTAGATGGTGTATCTCCGGCCACATCTGCAGCAATAAAGTTAGGATCTACTCCTAACTGTGATAACTGCTGTACAGTTATATTTGCCATGTTATTAGCCCCCCATTTAAATTTTCTCTTTGCAAATAATCGTTAGTGTTTTGTTTCGCTCATCATCGTTGATAATAGATTCAATCTCAAACTTACGAGTCTTAAAGACTATCCTCATGTCTGCATTCAATCCAGTAGTGTAACGGATGACAAAACGTGTCGTATTTTCATTTTGTGTAGAGGCTGCCTGAACATATTCACGCCCCTGCAGAGTTTTAATCATCGCCCAAACTGATTTATATTCGCTCCACCTTTGATCTTCCGGTAAAGGAAAACCGTTATCATTTACAGCATCGTGGTTGTATTGTTGGAACGTGATTCTATGTTTAAAGAGACCAGGATTCATACTGAATCACCTAAACAATTAAATAAATATCAATCTGTTTGCCGGCTATCGAGCTATTGATATCAATCGTATTCTTTTCAAGCTCGTCAACATCTACTACAACAGTAGGCGCTGTAGCCTCTTCTGTCCCGTCGTAGTAAGTTTTTAAAACAGTGTTATGGGTAAGTAGGTATGGTAATCCGAAAATATCACCCCAACCCACACTTACTGAGTCAGTGACAACACCTGCAGTTGTATTTGCTGAAGAGGCAGCATCGGTAATCCCTGCGCTTGTATCGTTTGCTATAGCGATATTCAAAGTAGTATCATTTGCTGCAGGAACTTTTGCAGTAAGAATAATTTTATCAGTCGCTCCACTAACAGCGAAGTGAGCTGAAATATTAGCATTTGCGGCTAAAGCTGTACGCATTTTACCTGCGATGGCTGAAGCATTATCATTTAAAGCTACTGCAACAGTAATCTCTTCATCTGCTTCAAATAGTGCGCTCGTAACTGTAACACTAGCATTCCCAGCGGTTGTGATGGTGCCTACTACCGTAGCTGTCTCAACTTGTGCAACCGGAGTATGGACTTGAAGAGGTAAGTCAATTTTACTGACCGTCTTGAAAGCAAGCGCTCCGTCAACGGCAGTAGTGCCGTTAGCTGTAAGTTCTTCAGAAATGACTTTCCCAGCGTAGTTGGTCCCTGTGATTTTTACCTTTCCATTGATGCCAGCAACATTTCCCGCAATGCGTATATTACGAGCAACAGCAGGATTCGTGATTCCTGTCGTGATTGCTTGTGCTACCGCACTTAAATTCATGGCCGCATGAATACCGTTCGAACTCGCAGCAGGCGCTTTCGTATCAGGTATTTGAAAATGGGCTAAAAAAGCTCGATCGCACGCTACTGCTGGCGAATCTGTTGTAATCCTTTGCCCGTGTTTATGGCTATATGGTGATAACATAATTAATCCTCCTATACTGATGATTCGTGGCAATATTTAAGTTGTAAAAAGATACTTTCTAAGCTAAAAGCAAGCTTATCTGCCTTCCCTATCGGCTCCCTGTTCTCATACCAGTGATTAACAAGAAGTTTCAGAGCCAATTTATACAACTCGTTTGTTACATCTACATCCGGTCTTGTTCCGTTTATAATAAATATTTGGGCAGCCGAAATAAGAGGAGTGAGTATAGAATCGTACTCACTCCCGTCTGCTCCTAAATACCCTTTAACTTCTTCCAACATGGGTATCAGCCCCTATTAAGCTGTAATATCAAATTGAGCATAAACAACAGCTTCATCATCCCAAGCCGTAACATCCTCGCGTTCAATTGCACGGAATTCAGTAGTATTTGTTCTCCAAGCGCTTCCGCCCTCTTTGGTCATATCGATGGACATTTGTTCTCGATCCCAAAGAATGATCGCTTCTTTTAAATCTCCGATAATAAACGGTGCAAGACCTTCGGCAGTTGTGGCAATCGTTTTATTAGAAAGAACAACCACAGGGCGCCCTTTGATAGCCTTCCCTGAAGGACTTGTAATATCATCTTCAAGAAGGTATTTACCGTTAGCATCCTTTAGTGTGTCAAGATAGTTAAACCCGTCCTGGTTAGTGAAGATATTAGCCACCGCTGAAAAGGCAGGATCTAGTGTTACGTTTACTGTTTTCTTGATTCCATCAACGACGTCACCTTCAATGACTGTTTTAGTCATGGCGTTTAAGACAGCTAGAATCAAACTGTTACGAGTGGCTTTTGATTTTTTCGCGATCCATCTCTTTAAGTATTCTTCTAAAGCTTGATCAGTGTCATTTAAAAGATCATTTGGAACAGGGAGGAACCCTGCATAATCTTCAATTTCATAGGAAATACGGTCAAATTGTGGCGATGCAATTTCAGCCATCGCATTTGGATTACCGTACTCAGATAATGGCGCGAACGGAGTCGCATCAGCACGTTTTTCAAGTGTGCGTGCCCCTTTGTTGGTACGAACTGGTTCAACCGTTACGTACTGCTCTAAGTTATCAACAGTATTTTTCAATTCGTTGATGGCAGTAGTAATATCCTCTGGAACTATATATCCGCCATCTTGACCGGTACCTTCAGAAAGAGCAGCTTTAAATCCTTCCATTACGCTCATTTCAGATTCAGAAAGTTTCTTTCCTCGTAAAGCTTTGAAGAAAATCGATTTATATTCTGCTTTTGGCTCCTGTGGATCTTGTGGAGGATTTAACCCGGCCTGTGGTTCTTGAGGATCAGGTACCTTTAGATTTTTCATCTCCAAATAGTTATCGAGAGCCGCTTTTGCTGTTTTAGCTTCCTCGATCTTTGCTTTTGCTTCTTCTTGCTTACCTTCACCCATTAGAGATTCAGCTTCCGCTTTTAAATCGGCAACGTTTTGACGAAGCTCTTGCTCTTTCTTATCCATTCCAAAGTGCTGCAAATTTAACTTTAAGATAAATTGTTTTTTCATGATTATGCCTCCTAATTAAAATAGACCTACAGCATTAGTAGATCTAATTCGTTTTGTAATTTTAGTTTTGATTCATTGCTTAATTCTGCATTTACCGTCTGTTTTTGCTTAATTTGTTGCAATTTTGCCACCAATTTATTTGGTGTTTTGTTATATTTATCGAAATAATCACTGGCACATGCTGCGATCTCTTTTGCTTCTGAGACTTCTACATTGAAATATTTCTCTGCTTCATTTCCGTTTAGCCAGGTCTCATCCTGTACCATCTGCCTAATTAACTCAATGTCCGCACCTTCTTTTAGATTTTCAGCGTAAACATTCATAATTCCAGTTTCAATCGCATCCAAGTCCTCCGCCATCTTCCGGAAATCAGAGGCATTACCTGACGTCCAACTCCACGGTTTATGGATCATTAGAAACGCATTTGATGGTATTACCACCTTGTCGCCTGCTAAAGCAATTACAGAGGAAATAGAAGCTGCTAAGCCGTCCACATAGACTGTTTTAAATCCTTGGTGTCGTTTTAGCATGTTGTAGATAGCAATTCCCGCAAATACGGACCCGCCTCCACTATTTACATAAATGTTTAGGTCTTTGCCTTTAACTCCGTCAAGGAAGTTTCTGATTGACTCGGGATATTGATCTGCATCATCCCAAGCCCCCCACCAACTACTAACTATATCTCCGTAAAAATACAACGAAGGTGTTTCGGATTCCGCATTCTTGATTTCAACGAACTCATTCTTCACCGCCCTCACCTCCTTCCGATGCTGCACCGCTTTTAGCCTTTTGGTATTCCTCAATAAGGTCTAATGTAGTAAAGTTTAGGCTGACAAAATGTTTATCTCCGCCTTCGATGGCGTCTTGTTCTTCCAGTGCCCTGACTTCATTAATGGACATGGCACCCATCTCAACCATTTTCTTATAGAACTCTGCCCTTGCTTGAGAGTCTCCTCTTAACAGGCTGGTTAGGTTGAATTTAAGATAGTATCTCTTTTGTTCAGGCAAAGAAAAACACTTATATCCAAACTCCTGCTCATATTGAATCAGAATAGGACTAAGAGTGTTCTGAATAAAATCTAATGCCTGCTGCTCGATGTTGCTGTGCGTGGATCTGTCCAATTCATTGACCATGTGCATTGGAATGTTGAAGATTGTTGCAATCTCCGCTTTATCAAACTTCATGCCTTCAATGAATTGGGCATCTTTTAACGGCATGCCGATGGATTGGAACTCTAGTCCCGCATCAAGAATAGCAATCCGTTGAGCATTATTAATGCCGGTATACATTGTTTCCCACTCTTCTCGGACCTTACCTTTTGCATCCTTGTTGAGTTGTCCTGGCACTTTAAGGATTCCTGCAGCAGCCGTTCCATTAGCGAAGAATTTACCCTTAAATTTTTGAGAAGCCTGACTGCTTCCGATAGCCTCTCTTGCAATTTCAATTGGTGGTTTGCCCTTTAATCCGTCTGTTGACAAGGAAGTTAAATGGATAATGTCACTTTCAGCAATCCTTGTCTGCTTCCCATTTGGTAAAGTAGTGACATACCACAATTCATTTGTATCGACGTCAATCTTTGGTTCTGTTTTTGCAGGATTAAGCAGCCATAGCGCTTTTGGACGACCGTCAGCACCCCATGAAATGTTTATATAAGCATTTCCCCATGTGTTTCGATGGGTTTCGATTAGATGTTTGAATCTAAAAGGATTTTGATAAGGGTTTGGCCGTTCTTCCAGTAGCTTTGCCACAGCATGTGAAGGATCCCTTTCTCTTCCCTGCTTCGTTTTTCTAAATGTCTGAAACGGTAATTTTGCTACACTATTTGCCAATATGTTGACGCAAGCATAAACTGTAGGGACCTGAAGGGATGAATCTACTGTCACTTTTTCACCGCTGGCTGACTGATACCCGAAAATACTCGTAAACCAAGGAGCAGGAGTAACAAGGTCTGTGGTTTCATTTTTGAAAATGGACCTAAATATCATTTGTTATCACCACCCTTCTCACCTCATTTCCTCGCGATTAACAGACCGAACAATAACAAGAAGGATCCTAGTAAATAATTTCCTACTGTAGATCCAAATTTTTGATATGTGGTTAATAGGATCACGATTATTCCAGCAGAAATAAAAAAATCCTCTAACCATTTTGTTAAAAGACTTTTGAAGAAACTGCTTATTAATTTTTTTAATTTCTTTGCCATTTTTTCACCTACAATGAGAAGTCATCGCTTAGAATGTACTCGTTTAAATCGATCTTATTTTCTCCGTACATTGCCCGGGCAAAAGCGTTGATGACAGCTGCTGCCGGATCGATGCGATTCTTACTTACTTTTTTAGATATCATAATGTTTTCTTGGTCATCCATCTTAATAACAGCATTATTCATGGCCCATTCCAATAGGGGGTCACCGTCATGCCTTATCTTTTTCTCATAAACTTTTTCTCTAAAAGTCTTAGTTGGAATGGATAAACTGGCAATTCTTTGCGGGATTTCTACACAAACAAAGCCCTTATTCTCTAAATTCTGGGCTAAATGCAAGGCATTCCACTTATCGTAGTCGAACTCTTGATGATTTTTATCCCTCGTAAAATTTAATATCCAGTTCTCAACAATGGTGTAATCCACCATTTCACCAGGTGTTAGAGTTAAATATCCTTGCTCTTCCCACAAGTCGTATCGTACCTTATCCGTTGCCATCTTCTCTTTTAACCTGGCTTCTGGCATGAATGAATGCTGCCCGACAATATACTCTCCGTCCTCATCGATGCCCACCCACCCAACACTTGTTAAGTCAGTGGTCATAGACAAGTCACAGCCTATCCACAACGGGATGCCTATCACATCTGTTTCTTTTGACTTACAGGCCTTCCACTTAGACATATCGAGATAGCCGTTGTCTTTTTTATCCACCCAAATGTTCATGTTTTTGGTAAGGAATGATCTCATCTTCTCCGGTACATCAAGCGCTATTTTTAATTCGGAACGAATAGATTCAATCCCTTCTTCATACGTTGAAACAATTGGATTTGCTTTTATCCAGTTCGTCTCGTCCTTGATGTCGTCTCCCTGGTCAAGCTCGCAGATCATGACAAAGTAATCATCGTTTTCAACTTCTGAGTTAGGATCGAGAATCTGGCTTACATAAGTGTATTCACGATAGCACGGTCTTTCCAAATCGAAACCAGCCGTTGTGATGATAAACATCAAAGGCTCTTTACGAGCAACCATACCGGAGGCAAGAACATCGTAAATTTCACTTGTTTCATGGGCGTGATATTCATCAACTATTCCGACTGTAGGGTTTTTACCGTCGCCGGTTTTCCTGGCTTCTTTGGATAATGGAATGATAACGGACTTATTTCTTAAAATCTCAATCTTCCCGTATGCTTCTTTCCACTTTCCCTTGAGCAATACACTTGATGTTATGCCGGCTCTTACCGCTTCATAGACTTCTGAGGATTGGTCCCTTGTCCATCCTGCTATGAATGCCCTTTGTTTTTCTTCTCCCAAGAACGTAATAAATCCGCTGACAATACCAAGGAATTGAGATTTTGCATTTTTACGTGCTACCTGGTCATAAACTTTCCTAAACCGTCTGGCTCCATTTCGCCTTTTCTTAAATCCGAATATGTTAGCACCTTTAAAAAGCTGGTAGTCAGTTAGTTCAACAGGTTCCCCCGCAAGCACCCCTTCTGTGTGCCTGAATTCTCGAGCAAACCAATAAAAATCCTCGACAACTTCCTCATCAAAATAAAAAGGACTATCATCTGTTTGACAGTCCTCGAAATCTTTTAAAAAGCGTTTAACCGCCCATTTATGTTTCTGACAAGCATTTATTTTTCCGGATAAGATGTCATCACAGTAAGTGAAAATTCTTTCTATAATCCAATTCATAGGCGCCCACCAAATCTGCGTTCAGCTTCTGTTCTTGGTGTCTGTTCTTCCTTTTTCGGAATGACTAACTTACATCGAGAAGAGATCGTTAAACCTAAGTCAGAGGCAGCTGACCTACTCTGCTTAAATAACTTGTCCTGTGTACCGACCAAATCTTTATCTAAAATTAAATCCGGATTCTCAAGTAATCTTTTTGTGATGTCAAGATATAGTTTTTTTGCGACTAAGAAACGTGCAAGCGCATCTATATCAAGATTAGTCATGATGCCAATCTCAACTAGCTCCTTAGCGATCTTTTTAAATTCTCGTTTCAAATCTGCAGGAAGGTAAGTAGGCGGTTTGACATTATCAGCCGGTGCTTTTACTTCTTTTGCCTTCCGTTCGTCGATTTCCTGTTTGGTTAAGTGCTTTTTCCCCTTGATTAAGAGTAAATCTGTTGGTTGTCTTGGCCTTGCCATCCCGCTACCTCCTTTCTGAAATTTCATTTAGGGAATTTTGTGTGATCTTGAG
>Ga0196970_1001098_pt1 | contig 21093 bp, 18 predicted proteins | sample S1v_513CmetaG_FD_148672 | JGI IMG/M metagenome (GOLD analysis project Ga0196970, IMG submission 148672) | Soil microbial communities from Anza Borrego desert, Southern California, United States - S1+v_5-13C | ecosystem: Environmental > Terrestrial > Soil > Desert | place: USA: California...
CAGGGTCAGCACGCCGGGTGCCGCCAGGGGCAGGCCCCCGGCGCCGGAGGCCCCGGCGCCTGACCGCCCCCGGAGCACCACCGCATCGAACCCGGCCTCCTTCAGCGCCGCCGCCAGCCGCCCGCCGATGCTCGACACCACCGGGCGCGCCCCGACCCGGGCGCCCAGGGCGAGCCGCCCTGCCACGCCATCGCTCAGGGGCCCGCCCGCCAGCACCACATCGCCCTCGGCGGCCCCGTCCCCGGCCAGCAGGCGGGCCACAAACCCGGCCCCGCCCACGTACGACCGCTTCAGTTCAACATCGGTCGGCACTACCCAAGACCTACGAGCCCCCAGGTCCACGTAGAGAATCTGCTCAGCGTAGCGCCACTCCGTCATACTTACACCTTCTTCACGCGATCTCCGATGACACCCGGCAGCTTCTCCGCCAGGAAGGTAAAGACCACCAGCGTACCGGCCGTCCAACCGATGGACGAGACCCATTCGGCGATGCTCGGCCAGTAGCCCGAGGCGCCCAGCGCCTCGTTCATGCCCGTGAAGACCACGTTCATCCGCAGCGAGATCATCCCGTACACGACGCCCACGGCCGCCCAGGTCAAGAACCGGCGGTCGTTGCGCCACGCGCCCCGGGCCAGAATCACCAGCGGCATCACGTAGCCGATCAACATCTCCGCCCACCAGAGGTAGCCGGAGATATCCGACCGGAAGACCTCACCAAAGGTCCCTTCGATGAACATCGAGGCCAGCCGCCACACAAAGGCGATGCCCAGCGCCACACCCACGGCCGCACCGAGCTTGGACAGCAGCTTCGTCTGGAACGGCGTCTTGTACAGCTTGTTGGAAACGGCTTCGAGCAGAATCGTCACTGACAGGCCGGCCGCAACCGCCGTCAGTAGGTAGATGTAGTTCAGCCACGGATGATACCAGAGCGCATCGAGCCGCTTGCCGGCGATCATGTAGAGCGTGCCCAGGCTGCTCTGGTGCATCGACGAAAGCAACACACCGAAGAGCACAAAGCCCGGTCCCACCCAGTGAATTGCATGTTCCAGCTTGTGCGCCCAGGGCCGTTCGATCCGCTCGGTCAGCCGGGGCCCATTCTCGACCAGCAGGACGATCAGGTAGAGCGCCACACACCAGGCCACTTCAAAGAGCGCCGAGTGGATGTTGCCCCAGAAGATCAGGGGGTTCACGATTCGCCAAGGGATGCCGATGTCAAAGGCCAGGCGGGCGCCCATTGAGACGTACATGATCGCCGCCCAGATCACCGAGCGCCGCATGATCTGCTCATACCGCTCATCCTTGAGCATGTAGCGCACGAAGGCCATGGTGAAGCCGCTGGCACCCAGAGGGACCGTCACAATCACGTCCCAGGCCTTCCAGAGGCCCCAGGGCGTGGTGTCCGACAGGTTCGTGGAGGCGCCGAGCCCGACGAACAGGCGCCAGAGCGACACGACAATCGCAGCGGCAAAGAGGAGCCACAACAAGCTCTTGCCCTTGGTCAGCCGATACTCGCCAAAGCTAGTCATGCTGCTTGCCCCCCTTGCTCTTGCCGGCGCCCTTGCCGGCGGCGGCCTCTGCCTCGGCCACCGCGTTGCGGCGGCTGGAGTAAGCCATGAGGCCCAGCGACGAGAGGCCGACCACGCCCAGCAGGGCCGGGAGCTGCTTCATCGCCTTCCAGGTGAAGTTGGGCACCGCCTCTTCGGTCACGCCCTGCTTCAGCTTGGTCAGATCCAGCGGCACGCCCGAGAGGTAGAGGACGGCGGTGCCGCCCGCTTCTTCCTCGCCGTAGATGTGGTCGATGTACTTGCCGTTGCCCTTGGCAATCCGCTCCCGGGCCATCTTGAGCAAGTCAGACCGCTCGCCGAACTTGATCGCTCCGCTCGGGCAGGTGGCGGCGCAGGCCGTCTCCAACCCGGCTTCGATGCGGTCGGCGCACATGGTGCACTTCTGCATCTTCGGGGTGACCTTGTCGTACTGGTACTTGGGCACGCCGAACGGGCACGCCACCTGGCAGTACCGGCAGCCGATGCACTTGTCGTAATCGATGGTGACCGGGCCGGCATCGGTCTTCTTGATGGCGGCGGCGATGCAGACCGATTCGCAGGCAGGGTGCTCGCAGTGCATGCACTGCTGCTTCGTAAAGGTCGAGAGCGTCTTGCCGTCAACTTCCGTTGTCAGGAATTCGATGGTGGTCCAGGTGTAGGCGGACCGGACGGGCGGGTTCGTGAACTCGGCGCTGAACTCGGTCGGCACGGCCTGCAGGTTGTTCCACTGCTTGCAGGCGACCTGACAGCCCCGGCAGCCCATGCACTTGGTCAGATCAATGAGCATTCCCTTTCCCATGGTCTCACCTCCGCACCGGGCCAGTACCGCCCGCCTTTACTACGTTGCACAGGAACGCCTTGTACTCGGGGATGTTGGTGTTCGCATCGCCCACGTGCGGCGTCAGCAGGTTGGCGCTGTCGCCCGTGAACATGCCCCGATAACCCCAGTGCCACGGCATGCCGACCACTTCGGTCACGACCCCGTGGATCGTCACCGGCTTCATCCGGGGCGATACCATGGCGGGGGCCGTTACCTCGCCGCGCAGGGTGCTGACCTTTACCTGGTCGCCCGAGCGCAGGCCCAGCTTCTCGGCCAGCGACTCGGAGATTTCCACGAACATGTCGGGCATCAGTTCGCCCAGCCACGGCGTGTTGCGGGTCATGGCGCCGGACTGCCAGTGCTCCGTCAGGCGGTAGGTGGTGCAGATATACGGGAACTTCTCATCACCCACGCTGGCCAGCTGGCCAAAGTCGCCCTTGCCGCTGATGGTGACGGCCGGGTTGAACTGCCGCTTGTTCAGGCGGTTCTTCGTCGGCGATTCGACAGGCTCGTAGTGCTCGGGCAGGGGGCCGTCCTTCATGGCCGACGGCGAGAAGAGCAGGCCCTTGCCTTCGGCGTTCATGATGAACGGGGCGGCGGCCGAGGTGGCGGGCGGAATCATGGCGCCGGTGGCGGCGTCCTTCCAGCCAAAGTCGGGCACGTCGGCGTTGTTCCACTTGGCGCCGTCCCAGCTAACCAGGGACCGCTTGGGATCCCACGGCTTGCCCGTCGGGTCCGCCGAGGGCCGGTTGTACGTGATGCGACGGTTGGCCGGCCAGGCCCAGCTCCACTGCGGGTTGAGGCCAAGGCCGCCCGGGGCTTCCTTGATGCGGCTCTTGGCCATGGGCTTCTCCATGTCGGCCCAGTAGCCGGAGAAGATCCAGTTGCCGCAGGCCGTGGTGCCGTCATCCTTCAGGGCGGAGAACATGGGAATCGGCTTGCCGTCGGCCGGCGTGTAGCCGTTGACCTCAAGCGCTACCTTCGCCACGTCCGGATGATCGCCGTAGTTCCAGTTCAGCTTCACGATGGGATCGGGGAAGACGCCGCCCTTGGCGTACTCTGCCTTCAACGCCTTGAAGAGCTGGTCGGCAATCCACAGGTCGTCCTTGGCGTCGCCCAGGGGCTCGACGGCCTTCCAGCGGTACTGAATCCAGCGGCCCGAGTTGGCCACGGTGCCTTCCTTTTCGAACGAGGCGGCAGCGGGGAGGAGGAAGACTTCGGTCTTGATATCGGCCGAGTTGACGCCCGGGCGCCGCCAGAACGAGGCGGTCTCCGTGTCGAACAGGTCGACGGCCACCAGCCAGTCCAGGTTGCCCAGCGCCTTCCGCTCCCGGTCGACGTTGGGGCCGCCCACGGCCACGTTCTGGCCCCAGGCAAACAGGCCCTTCAGCTCGCCCTGCGCCATCGACTCGAACAGCGACATATGGCTGTGGTCACGGGCGTCCAGCTTGGGGAGCCACTCGTAGCGGAAATCGTTTGCCTTGGTCGCTTCGGCGCCCCACCAGGCCTTCAGCATGGAGGCCAGGAACTTGGGACGGTTAGTCCAGAAGCCGGCCTTTGGCGTCGTTTCGTTGTACTTCGCCAGCGTCGGGTGGGCGCCGGCTGTCGGGTAGGGGAGGTACCCGGGCAGGTTGCCGAATAGCATCGCCATGTCGGTGGAGCCCTGCACGTTCGACTCGCCGCGCTGGGCGTTCACGCCGCCGCCGGCGATGCCGATGTTGCCCAGCAACAGCTGGGTAATGGCGATCGACCGGACGTTCTGCGAGCCGTGGCTCGACTGGGTAATGCCCATGGCGTAAAGGATGTTGCCCGCCTTGTCGGGCCGGCCCGTGCCGGTGTAAACCTCGGCGACCTTCAGGAAATCCGCCTCAGGCATGCCGCAGGTGTCGGAGACCATCTTGGAGGTATACCGGGAGAAGTGCTTCTTCATCAGCTGCAGGACGCACTGCGGATCCTGGAAGGTGGGGTCGGTCTTAAAGGCGCCCTTCTCGTCCTTCTGGAACTGCCAGGTCTTCGTGTCATACTTGACCTGCCCGTCGGGGCCGGGGGTGGCGCCGGAGAAGAGGCCGTCTTCGAACTTGAAGCCCGGGTCGACCAGGAATGAGGCGTTGGTGTAAGCCGCCACGTACTCCTTGAAGTATTTCTCATTCGATAGGGCGTAGTTGATGATGCCGCCCCAGAACGCAATATCCGTACCCGGTCGAATCGGCAGATAGATGTCCGCCAGGGCGGCCGTCCGGTTGAACTTCGGGTCGATGACAATCAGCTTGGCGCCCCGCTCTTCGCGGGCCCGGTCGATCCACTTCATCGCCATGGGATGGTTCTCGGCGGGGTTGGCGCCGACGGCGACGATGACGTCCGAGTTCTTGTAGTCGATCCAGTGGTTCGTCATGACACCCCGGCCAAAGGTTGCGGCCAGACCGGCCACAGTGGAGGAGTGTCAGAGGCGTGCGTGGTGCTCAATGCGCACCACGCCGGCAGCCCGGTGAAGCTTCTGCAGGAGGTAGTTCTCCTCGTTGTCCAGCGCCGCCGAGCCAATGTGGGCGATGGCGAAGGTCCGGTTGACCGTGACGCCCTTCTCGTCCTTCTGCTGGAAGGAGGCGTCGCGGGTCGCCTTGTACCGCTTGGCGATTTCCGCCATGGCCCAGTCCCAGGACTTCTCTTCCCAGTCCGTGGCGCCCGGGGCCCGGTACTTCACCTTCTGTTCCCGGCGGGGGTTGACTTCGCTCTGGCCCTTGTCGTTGATGATCTGGCGGAGATTCATCACGGAAGCGCCCTTGGGGCACAGCGCCCCCTCGTTGATGGGATGGTCCTGATCGCCGACGGCGGCCACAAGCTGGCCGTCCTTGGCGTAGAGACTGATACCGCAACCGACACCGCAGTAAGGGCAGATGGTCTTGGTCTCTGTGGTCCCGTCAGTCCTGAGTCCCCCGGACGACGCTGCGTCAGCAGTACCTGCATCCAGCACGGCAAGCAGGCTGCCGGCGGTAATGGTCTGCTTAAGCAGGTCGCGCCTGGTGATCGTCAAGGCGGTCACCCCCATGTGAAGTGTGGAAACTGTTACAGAATCCTGACCTTGTGTAAAAGGTACACCTCGGGGGGCCTGTGGATAAATAGATAAGTCTACTGCTTTGTACGATAGCACTATCGGAGAGTATCCATAAATGTGACGTCTTTCACAAACCCGAAGAGGTATGTGACGATGTTCACATGAACCACGGATAATAGCGCTTTAGTCTATTTGCATAGATAAAAAGACCCAACCCCCATTAGCAGTAATGTGGGTTGGGTCTATATCTAACGAATTTATTACCACAGATGACACAGATGACACAGATGACCAAGGGATACATTCCAGGTCATCCATTCGATAAACGGCCTGGGGGGACAATCCCGGTATCTGTGATATCTGTGTCATCTGTGGTGAAAAACTGTATCCTGTTCCTTGCTACAGCCAGCCCTTCTCGGAAGCGAGAATCGCCGCCTCGACCCGGTTCTTCACGCCCAGGCGGTGGAGGATCTCCGCCACGTGGCCCTTCACCGTGTTCTCGCTCAGGCCCATCTTGTCGGCGATCTCCCGGTTGGAGTGACCCTGGGCAACGTACTTCAGAATCGAGAGCTGCTGCGGGCTCAGCGGCGCCTCGGCCCGGTCGCCGGCGGCCGCGGACCCGGTCCGGACCCGGGCCATCAGCACGCTGGTCACCTTCGGGTCGATAATCGCCTCGCCCCGGTAAACCGCCTGAATGTGCCGCTTCAGCTCCATCTTCTCCACATCTTTGATCACGTAGCCGTGCACGCCCACCTTCAGGCACTCCACGACCAGCTTCTCATCGGCAAACGTGGTCAGGGCGATAATCTTGGTTTTGGGCGACTCGGCCATAATCAGCTTTGCGGCGTCAATCCCGCCCAGTTCGGGCATTTGCAGGTCCATCAGCGCCACATCGGGCTTGACCCGACGGGCGACCTCGACCGCCTGCTGGCCGTCAGAAGCCTCGCCCACCACGACAAAGGTCTCACCGTCGTTCAGTACAGCCTTCAGGCCCTCCCGGACGATGGAATGATCATCGCAGACAATCACGCGAATGGCATCAGCCATGAGCGGCCACTCCCTTCAAGGGTATCTTTGCAGTCAGAATCAGCCCGCATTCATCGCCGGGCGCCAACGTCAGCTTGCCACCGAGCCGCTCCGCCCGGCTCTCCATGCCCCGGAGCCCCAGGTGGGCGCCGTTCTTGCGATACGTGTCCGCCACGGCCTCGGAAATTCCGACGCCATCGTCCTGCACCACGGCGGTCACCCGTTCATCTTCAATCCGCACGCTGACCAGCGCATTCGAAGCCTGAGAATGGCGCCGCACGTTGATCAGCGCTTCCCGGATGATCTGGTAGAGCGCATCGGTCACATCGGCGGTCAGGCGGTGCACATCGCCCCACACCTGCATCGTCCCGATGATACCCGAGGCTTCGACATCTTTCAGCAGCGTCCGGATCGCCTGCCGGAAGTGGGCCGGCTCCACCGGCGCCGACGAGAGTGAGAAGATCGCTTCCCGCACCTGGCGGAGGCCCGTAGCGGCCATCTGCTTCATGCGTTCGAGGTCGCCGTAGACTGACAGGGACGGATCGGCGTGGGCCAGCAGCCAGTCGGCCGTCAGCCCCAGGCCGAAGAGCGTCTGAGCGGCCCGGTCGTGCAGGTCCTGCGCAATACGCATCCGCTCGTGCGCGATCCACTCGTTGCGGTGGGCGCTGTCCAGGTCACGCTTGACCTGGTCCAGCTTGGCGAGCACGGCCGCATACTCGCTCACGGTTATCTGGCAGTGCGATGACTGCTGGAGCAGCCTGCCCGCCACGGCGGCGTAGGCGGTCAAGGTGTCTGAATCGAGTTCGTTATCACTTTCACAAGCGAGGATAACATTTGGTGTGAGCGGAATCAACACGTCGCCAGACAGCGCTTTGGTCTCGTCGGTGATCAGGCGGGGGTTCCTGGCGCCCAGCCGCTCCGCGGCGATGGTCGGTATGGCCTGCTCGAGCGCTGAAGCGTCACACATGAGCGCTGTCAGCGCCGTCAATGCCGCTGCAAGCCGGCCGGGTGGGAGAATGGTAGGCATAGGTCTATGGGTCACCCCCTGATCGGGTGGATATCGCTAAGTCATCGGGACTAGGCATTTCTTCACCCGAAAGTTGGCGGGGATCTGCCGGTTGGCGCCCGAATCTCTCAACGCCGACTTTGTAAGTGACTTTATCATTAGCATACAGCCTTTCAAACCGCCCCGCATCCGACGTCCGGAGGGTTCTGCCCACGCTTTTGGCTCATTTCGGGGTAAAGGGAGTGGAGCGATTGCGCCGCCGATTTCCGCTTATGCTGCGCCTCACGCTGGCGCTGGTTCTGACCCTTGTCCTTCCTATGAGCGCCTTGACCGGACTGAGCCATTACATGCAGCACTCCATCCGCCAGGACATGGAGGAGCGGGTGGAGTCTACCCTCGATATGGCGATGAAGATGGAAGTGCGTCTGCTGGAGGAGGGCGCCGCCGAAATGCGGGCCGCAGCGCTGGCTCTCGCCGGCGATTCCGAGGTGGCAGGGGCCCTGGGGCAGGCCGGCGGACCCGGTAACGCCGGGCCGGCGGGCTCAGCGGCACCTGACCAGGCCGTTGTCGCCAATCCCCTCAACTTGGCCCGCTTTCGGAGCGTCTATCCTCGGGCCGACCTGCTCCTGGTTGTCGACCGGGGGGGAGTCGTTCGTGCCAGGGCGACCTCCGACCGGACCGGGGACCAGGTCCTCCTGGAGGGCCTGCTCGAGCACGCCATCACTACGGGTGAACCGCAGGCCTACCCCGCACTGATTCCCGCTGCTGAGCTGGTGGCCGAGGGAGCCTCCGTCCGCCAAATGGTAGAGATTCCGATCCTCCAGGCAGGTGATGCTGCTGGGCAATTGGTGGTGGGCGGGAAGATCGAATCGGCCCTCGCCCTTACGGGTGTTGCGCCGGTCCACGGACCATCGGGCGCTGTAATCGGTGCTGTTATCGCCGCCGATATCCTCAACCGCGACTTCCGCATCGTCGATGAAGTGCAGAACTGGGCGCCGGCGGGCACGCCGTTGCGGGCGACCATTGCCGTGGGCGGCGTTCGTGTGACAACCAACGTGCGGCTGCGCGATCCCGAGGGGCGGGAGTTCCAGGAGCGTGCCCTGGGCACACGCTACTCGGATGCCGTCATGGCGTCGCTTGAAACGGCGGGCATTCATCGGGGCCGTGCCGACGTGGTCGGCCAGTGGCAGCGAACGATCTATAAGAACATCACCGATTTCAAGGGGCGGGCGGTCGGCGCACCGTATGTGGGCATTCCCGAGTCGCACTTTGCGACCATCGGCGCCAAACTGACCAATTCCCTGCGGCTGGTGATGACCATCGGCTCCGTGGCGGTGCTGGTGACGCTCTTGGGGTCGCTCTGGATGCTCCGGCGGACTGTGGTGACGCCCTTGCGCCAGTTGAAGGAACAGGTCTCGGACGGGGCCGAATTTGGCCTGGCAGGTATCAGTAACGATGAGATCGGCGACCTGGCCATGGGCTTTTCGGCATTGCGGCAGCGTTGGGCCACCGCAGCCGCCGAACTGCAGGATACAGCCGCTCGCCTGGCCGACACCCTGGAACCGCTGCCCCTGCTGGCCGACAGCCGGACCCCGGGCAACCCTGCCGCGCCGGCCGCCACCGACCTCCGGGACGGCGCCGGCGCCGCCCTGGAGCACCTGCACCAGCTGTCCCAGGCGATCCGGGCGATCTCTGACGGGGTCCGGAGCGAGGAGCGCTCAATTCACTACGTAGGCCGGGTAGCGGCAGAGATTGCCGCAGGGCTTGCGGAGTCCCGCGGTACCGTGGAGGGCGCCGTTGCCGACGTGGCCGACCTGGCCGCTGTCTCCCGGGCAGCCCTGCGGCAGGCGGGCGAGTTCGCGGCCGGCATGGCGGTGCTCAGGCAGAGCCTGGCGGGGCGCGCGGGCGAGCCGGTGCTCGACCTGCTCCGCGACCCGACCGACCTGCTGACGTCGCTGGCCGCACTGAGCGAGCGGGTGGCGGGCGAAGTCCGAAGCCTTGTGCTGATCATCCAGGAGAACCAGGCCCGCCTCGCCTTCATTCAGGAGGAGATGGCCCGGGTAAGTAGCGTGGTCGGCGCGACTGCGGCTTCGACCCAGGCGGCTACCCAGTCCGCCGGGGAAGCCATTGGCTGGATGGAGGGAATGACTTCATCGGCCGTCTCCATCGCAGATGAGGTGCTGGCGGCACGGACAGGTCTGGAATCGGCCATCGCCGCAAACCGGCATCTGTTGGCGTGGTGCGGGCAGGTGCAGGAGCTGACGGCAGAGGTGCGCCGGGCGGTGGCCGAACTGCCCGCAAAGCCATAAGCGGTATACACAGAGCCGGCGATATCCGCCGGCTCTTGGTTTACCCCTATTCGCGCCGGTCGTCTTCTTGGTCGGTGTTCTGCTCCGGCGCCGGCTGCATAACCGGGCCGTCCACGGGCTTGCGGTGCTTACGCGGTGCCTTGAAGCGCTCGGCCTGCTCCGGGGTGATTTTCCCGTCCTTGACCGCCTTGTCGATCACGCTCTGGGCGTCGGCCCGGAACTTCTCATGGTAGCTCCGGCGCAGGTCATGGAGCTTCTGCACCACCTCGGCTTCGCCGGCGGTCAGCTTGCCCTCGCGGACCTTCTCTTCGAGCCGCTCCTTCAGGTCGGGCCGGTCCATTTTCTCAGCGGCGGATGCGGTGCCGGCGAACAGGCTGGCGCTAATCAGCAGCGCCCCTGCGATGGTTCCGAGCTTGCGGGTCATGGTCATGTGGCGTCCTCCTTTGGCGAGTCCCTGACCGGTAGTGTGAGCGGAAAGCGCCGGAATCATAACTGGCGTCAATTTCCTGTGCGAGTAAGCGTATAGCCGTTGACGGGGTTTGAGATCTTATGATATAGTTAGCCCACTGCATTCCGGCATAGCTCAACGGTAGAGCATCCGGCTGTTAACCGGAGGGTTGTAGGTTCGAATCCTACTGCCGGAGCCAAAAAGCGTGAAACAGGCGCCGAGTACTTGGCGCCTGTTCCCGCCTGTTTCGGGCCCTTAGCTCAGCGGTCAGAGCTGCCGGCTCATAACCGGTTGGTCGCAGGTTCGAATCCTGCAGGGCCCACCATCACCTTGCAACACAAAAAGCGTAGGCTGTCCCTTCAAGCATAAGTTTACCGCTACGGCAGGCTTATGCTTGGAGACCGGGCACAGTCTCTGAGGGCCAGGGCGCTCGGGGCGTTGGCTCCAGCGGGGCATAGACCTAAGTGTTGATGGCTGTAGGCGTCGGGGCGACCCCCGTCGTCTGCACTTGTGGCAACCTTATGCCGTCATCCTGGACTTCCGGCAAGGTTATGCCACAATCAGGTGGCTACGGCCGGCTGACATGCCACCAACGCCGCCGCCAGGCGGCAACCTTATGCTTTACCGAGCGGCAAGGATATGCTTGAAGTCACATAGGCTGTTGTGACTTCAAGCATAAGTTTACCGCTGCGGCAACGTTATGGTTGAATCACGCACGTGAACCGCCTGCCAAACAAGAAGACCGCTCGACTTCTCAGGAGTCGAACGGTCTTCTTGTTTGTGTACTAGTTGCTACGTAAGCGTCAAATCCGCCCCACCTGGGACGCCGGCGCAGCTTCTGAGATAATCCTCTCCAGACGGGTCTGGGGAGGGTTTTCTCTTGTCGCGTAGAGGGATGGCTGAGGAATGGGTATCGCGGATCAACGACTACCGGGCCAGCGGCGAGACCGTGGTCGACTGGTGCGAACGCAACCAGTTCACGACAAAGCAGTTCTACTATTGGATGCGGAAGCTGAACAAGGCCAACCGGCAGACGCCAGCGGCCGGCAGCCCCAAGTGGGTTGCCCTATCTGTCCAGGAGCCGGCACCTGACCCGGGTCCGGCCATCCTGGTCAGGATCGGCGCCGCCACTGTGGAAGTACGCGCCGGCTTCGACGCTACGGTGTTCACCGAGGTGGCAAGGACGCTGAAGGCCCTGTGCTGACCGAACTTCAGGTAGGCCAGGTCTACCTAGCCTGCGGCGCCACAGACATGCGCAAATCCATCGACGGGCTGGCGGTGCTGGTCAAAGAGGGGTTCGACCTCGACCCCTTCACCCCGGCCCTGTTCGTCTTCTGCAACCGGGAGCGCAACAAGCTGAAAATCCTATTCTGGGAGCACAACGGCTTCTGGCTGTACTATCGCCGCCTGGAGCGGGGCCGGTTTCGCTGGCCGCCGGATGACGGAACCGGCCCGCGCCAGGTGACTAGGCGGGAACTGCGCTGGTTACTCGACGGCCTCACCCTGGAGCAGCACCAGGCACATCCAGAAGTAGCGGCACGCACAATTATTTGAAGAGATGTAACAAATTGTTGTATATGTGACAGGATAAACTCATTTGTCTGTCGAACTATACAGCATGGAAAAAACACCGGAAATGAACGCCATCGCAGGCGCAGAACAGCAGGATCAGTACCAGCAGCTCGAGCAGCGAAATGCACAGCTGCAGATGCAAGTCGAGCAGCTTGAGGCCAAGGTCAGGTGGTACGAGGAGCAGATCCGGCTCGGCAAACACAAGCAGTTTGGCGCGTCGTCCGAGAAGACGCACTAAAAACCTCTATTCCGTAACTATTTCGTAACGAAGATAGGACCAACGTCCTGACATCCGCAACCACCCCACCCAGGACTTTAGTCCTGTCTTGTCCCAAAATTCTTTATCGCCGGTAGAAAATCAGAACCCACATCCGAGGAGGTAAAGTCTATTATGGGAGACAGTTGGCTGAGGGGGATAGAAAGCTGTGAAAATGACCGCTGCTATCATTGTCTTCGCATGTGGTGTCCTTACTTGTGTTCAGGGGTGCGGTCACGTACTAACGGACACCGCCCGCAACCGTGAGGCTTCCTCGGTATCGGTGCAAGCTCCGGAACCGCCCGCCAGCGTTACGGACCAAATTACTGCTCGACTAAGCTCTCTTTCACCTGCTCAGGCTGTCAGGATTCGTGACGATTGGGGGATTGCTGACACTGCAGTCTTTTGTGCGGGATCCGGGGACACGCCCGCGGAGGCGGTGTTGGTATGCCAGTGGGGTAAGGGACATAATTCTATGCAGGATGGAAGGGCACTGTTTTGGCTCGAAAACGGCGCCTGGAGGGTTCAGCCGTATCCTTCGGAAGGTGTTGATGGGCGCGGTGACTTTCGTGAGATTAGGCGAGAGGGCGATCTGCTCCAGGTAATAATGAACGTGTCCGGCGGCGAGACACGTCTTGAGGAACAGGTTGGACTACTTCAGTTCCACGGGGGGGGCTGGCAAGCTGTTTGGGGACCGAAGACGACGAGTCCCGATGCCCAACTCTCGCTGGTGTTTCAGCCTCCCGGGTCGAGGGTCGCCCAGTACACCCTATTCCGGGACGAAGAGGGAGTCTACATTCGGGAAGACTGGGAACGACAGGGACTAACATACGTCCAAACCAGGCGCCTTGAACTAAGCCAGGAGGAGTATGTTGCGATTCGCTTTATACTGGCCTTTTTGTCCAATAACGAGATTGAACTAGCATACTGGGGTACTCCCGAGGCTGTCGAATCGGCCCAACACCTAGGCTTGGCCCAAGCCTTACAAGACGGCTTTACCACCAAACCTCCAACACTTGGGATAGTAGAAGTCAACGCAGTCGACCTAGGAGAAGCATGGCACTTCAGGGTTGCTCGGCGGGATATGTTCTGGAAGATCACGGAGATTCAAATAACCTCTCCTGATTTGTCCCGGGCCCGGACTCGCTCAACGGCTTGGGGGATCGGAGCGGTAGGTCATCTCGGATCGGGTTGAGGGCCACCAGGTCGATCTGCTCGCCGTCAGTGTGGCTCGCGGTTCGTCTTGTAGAACGTTCAGCGCAGTAGTCAACGGCTCCAAGGGTATAAGGAAATCGGAACTCCTTCACACGCTGCCTCTCCTTGGTGGGGCGGCTTTTTCTTTTGTACGCTCCGTTGTCTCATGCGAGTCTGAGTTCAAATCTCTCCAGGGCCCCCGTTTATCCAGTTCGGGCCCCCCCAAGAGATAGAAGCAGAACCGATACTACAGGTGGTTGCCGGCTAGTTGGCAGACCCCACCGGCATGGAGTTCAGGTGAGGAATCCGGCGCTGGAGCTGGACAACAACCGGAGCGAGCGGTCAATTAGGCCGTTCGTGATCGGCCGGAAGAACTGGCTGTTCAGTAACACGCCCCGGGGGGCCAATGCCAGCGCCACGATCTACAGCGTAATCGAGACGGCCAAGGATAACGGACTGAACCCCCTGACCTATCTGAGCTGGCTGTTTGAGGAGATGCCTCAGCTCGACGATCCTAGAGACCCGGCGGCGCTGGACCGGCTTGTGCCCTGGTCAGAGGCCTTGCCGCCGGCCTGCAAGCTGGCCCAATCATTGACTATATGAACAAGCCCCACCGGCGCACGGTGGGGCTTGTTTGACGCTTACGTTGCTACGCCTCGTTCTGGTCGATAGACCCTAACTGGCTTGGAAGCTGGAAGCATCTCGACCTCTTGACGGTAGTAGTAGAAATCTTGTCGTTCACGTTCAGTCCAAAGCGACCATGGCCTGAATCCCTGGGTTTGGACGCGCCCTCGGAGTAGTTGTGAAAGCGAAAGTCCATGGATTCTACATACTTCTAGTTTTGCTTGAAGCCTATCGTTTCGGATATGTCGGCCCAGCTCCTCCCTCCATGGGAACACATATGGATGGAATATCTCCCGCGGGTCACAATCATACCCATAGTGGGCACTAACGAAATCAGAAAGGAAATCCCGCCGAGCTTTACTTTCCGCTAGTAGGCCATCTTCCTGTAATACCTTCATAATCGCGAGAATCTCTTGAGCATGACAGATCTCGCGGTCGGTAACACCCCTCTGGATGGCCTTGTTTCGCCCGAGCCAAGAGCCGCACCTCGCACAGTAGCCTGGTCGAATGTATGGTGACAGAGAGTGGAATGAGCCACCGCATGTCGGGCACGCATCTGCCAGCAAACACCCGTGAACGGGACATACCTGCAAGGCGCTGATCTCCCAGATCAAAGGCTCATAGATGGTGACTCCGCTACATCTCCACGACGCGTAGCACTCGGGGCACCAAGCCTTGGTGCGGCGGATGATCAGGTGGGGCCTGAAAACGTTCACCAGCCCTTGAAGCGTGAGCCGGTGAAGATCCAGGATTTGAGTGATCTCTTCCGCCGCCCTTACATAAGGGGACTCGCTGAATCCCCATGCAATCATCTCGACGGCGATCAATGATCTCGGATAGCTGAGCTTAGTGGTGGACCCCCGGAACACACGCCAGGACACTTCCTGATTCACGAGCACTGCGGTTGGGACGCAATGCGCTTCGGCCAGGCGGGATAGGTACCCGTTGAGGCTCTCCACCCACGGAGTTCCGATCCCCACTGGGGGAAGGGAGTAGTACTTCGAGGTCTTTGTTGCCATGTTCGCTGCTCCATCCAGTACATATCAGTTGGGGACCCCGGCTAGGATTCTGCACCGGAGGCTGCCGCTGGCCCCTGGAGTCCAATTTCATCGCGGTGTGGTTTTCGCTGGCCAATCCTGCGCTGCAACGTCTCTTTGTTCTTGGCGTCGGAACCGTGACTCGCACCCGATGGGGGTTCGAATCCTAGCATCCAGCGCAGCTCTTGGTCGCCGGCTTCGCTATCAGCCACGCGTCTCTCGCCCTCCAGGGCTTCCTTGGTAATCCGCTCACACTGGGCGGTTGACAGGGCATGGCGCCTTAAGTGTTCGGGGAGAACGGTGGGACTTTGGTCTTCCAGGGCGGCGTTAAGTGCACGAAGCAGCCAGTTCTTGAGGATGCCCACGCACCCGACAGAGCGTGTGTACAAGTACTCCCAGGAATCCAGCAGATTAGGCGGTTCGGGCACGGGCAGTCGCATCTGAAAGGCGAGGAGGATGCGGGCAAACGCCAGACGATCCTGCTCCACTTCGGCCCGATAACGGGGCATATGAATCTGCCTTACTCGCCGTGAAAGCTGCCCGCTCAGATTCTGTAGTAGAAGCAGTTCGTAAGTCCCCACAAGGACGTGGAGGCTACGGCTCGTGTTGGCCAAGGACTTGATCACGTCGAATTGATCCTTCAGTTTGCGGCCACCGGCTACGCTTGCGAAATGCTGCGCCTCATCAACGAAGAAGGCAGCCGGCTGCCGATGGCGCAGAGCGTGCTCAAGTGCACGACGGAGGCCGTTCGTATCAGCTGCCCCACTGCCTTGGCGGGGCGGCTTCCCGGTCCTCTCAAATGTTTCGTAGTCGATTTTCCTGCCGATCAGGGGCTCTGACAACGCCGTGAGAGCACGGATGTAATAATCCTTCCAGCCGAATTTGCCGTTTTCGGGGGCGATGGCCTCGGTCACTGCCACGGGGATTGACCCTGGTGGGATATCACCGGCCAGTTGTGTGATCTTCTTGACTGCCTGGTTGATTATTGTTGTCTTGCCAACGCCCGTCGGCCCATACAGCATCACGATGTCGTAGCCGCCATGATCTCGTACAGTGTCCAGGAGATCCTCCAGTGGTTTTTCCATGTTGGGATGCCGGATGGTGAGGTGAGCGAAGTCACGACTTGCGTCTTGACCGCCGCCGGCTGATTCGATGGTTTCCTTATCCATCGCTCAATCATACTCCTCGTATGGCTTTAGGCCAGGCGGTAGTCCCCATGGCGTTACCTTGTTCTCTGACTGCGGCTTAGGATCTCTAGATGGACGCCGGTCGCGACTGAACTGGACGACTTGGCCAGTGGGCTGTTCGGAGGGATGGTCGGATTGGGAGTTGTTAACGAGGGAAAGAACTCTCTGGAACTCCGTATCCCTCAGGCGATGCAGTTGAAGGGTCTCCTCCGCTTGAGTGGAGGCCAGGAAGTCTGCCAACTTGCGTGCAGTAACAGTGACGCTTTCCGCAGAGTGATTACGGAGAGCCTTCCGAAGTTCTTCGGTAGCCAGGTGAACTTCCCGCTCAGTCCGTCCCTGGAACTCCTTGAAGTGCTCCGATAGACATTTGATCCATCGCCCCTGCACGTATGCGTAAGCCGTTCCACAGTCGAACGGGTCAAAACGAACGGGCACGGAGGAGTTCTCGACCTCCGGATTCAGGAAGATGGAGGAGGACTCAGGCCAGTAGTAAAGGTGGTTGATCTTGACTCCGCGGCCCGGCTGCACTCGGGCGGCGCCCTTGGTTGTTGACGGCATGGTTAGCATCTTGAAGCTATCGTCAAATGGGATCAGTTTGTGGCTTCTGTGTCCGTACGCTGCGAGGCCGGCAACGAAGGCATCCTGTGGGCTCTGCCCGAGGGATGGGTGGCTCAGGCTGTCGTAAACCTCATAGCACCATGTGCACAACGCCTCATAGAGGGAGGGCAGTGTCCAGCAGGCGAGGCGTTTGGGGTTCACCGATTTGGTGACCTGGCGGACGTTTCGCATCACCTGAGTGTTGCCGCTGAGGTTGTGGACAAACATGGAGTTGGACGTCCCGAAGAGGCGCTCAACCACCGAGCCAAACCGCGCTTTGGCGGGCGGGCGCTGCTTCTTGGTTATCTCGTACCTGGCCAAGAGCGTCTCGAAATAAGTGCTGCCGAACTCCGGGCCGCCATCTACCACCAGGTTTTGAGGTATCCGACCGTGACGCTGAACACAGATGCGTATGACCATCATGCACGATCGGTAGCTGGGAGGATCGAAGCTGAGGTAGACCGCAAGAATCCGGCGGGAAAAGGCATCGGCCATAAGAGTGGCCCATGGCCGGCCGAGGTTCTTCCCGGTGCGAGAACAGACCAACTCAATATCGAGCTCAGTGTGATCGATGTGCCCGATTTCGAAGGGACGATCGCCGTGCCTTGGAGTAGTTGACTCCAGAGTCCAATAGAATGGCTCGTGGGAGTAGGCGGCTCGGTTACCTTCACGCCTGCGGATACGAGTCAGAGAGCTATGACGCTTGATCTCGGCGTAGAAGGTGGCCAAACTGGGGAGATATACGCCACGAGTCTCACAGACCCTTACCAGTTCTGAATACACCGATTTAACGCGTCGGTTTTTCGGGGTAAGGTAGTGCTCCTCGATAACCTTTTTCATGACACGGACGCTTTCGTCAGGTATCTTCGCATTTCGGTTTCCCTTGCTCGATGTCCGGGGTAGCAGGCCTACATATCCGCAACCGTATTCCTTTTCGGCTCTTTTAAACTGCGATTTCCACAGGCGGAGGGTCCGTGCCGGTATCTCCTGACCTTGCTCCCCCTCCTGACTAAGTGATCGGTGAATGGCGTGGAATCGCATGTTGGCGACTTGCAGGTCCTCCTGGCTAGCCTCCAGGAACCGCTGGTTAGCTGCAGGACTCATTGCCCTCTCCTTGCGATCGATCCCCTGAATGGTGCCGCCTCGGATCAAGCCGTTGAGCGTATCTCGTGGCAGTTCCACGGCGCTGCCGCCGTCATCCATCAGCGTAACTTGGTTCGTGCCGACGTTGAGGACGCGCCACGCACGATCATCCCACTTGAGAGGAACGCCGGGCTCCAGCAGTACGGTAGGAGTTCCAGGAAGCGGGGCATGTGGTGCCGACAGAGCCAGTCTATGGCCCTCTGCAGACTCTGCACTGGGGAATATCCGCACATCTTCCGGTCTTGCGAGGGGCGCCGACCTCAAGTCAACGAAAATGGTATCGGAAGCGATCATGGCGAAGAGGTGGTCCCGGCTAACTCCGTCAACTTCCCTAAACAACGCCGCCAGTGTTATCCCCGGCTGGCTCTCGACCTTGGTTAGTACCAGCTTCGTGCTGTGCTCAGTCGCAATGGCGGAATCGAGGCGGAAGTAGTCCTCAAGGAAAATCAGGTTCCGCTGAAGCGTCCAGTCAATGTCCCTGTCGGACCGCAGGCGATAGTACAGGCCAAAATGCTCAGCAAAACTCTGCCCGGGCGGACAAATCCAAGAGCCATCTGAACCCCTAACATACCGGTTCGGCTGCTTTTGGGAGAGCTTAAGGAGCTCCTCCTCTGGCTTCCACTCCTCCCAGCCGGCTGAATCTTGGCGGAGCACGAAGAAGTCAGGAGTTGACATGACAGCAATGCTCTTCCCGGTGGCGGCCTGGTAGCGCAACGGTATCGGAGACGGCTGATCATAGTATTCGAGAACCTTTGGATCGTGTTCCATCTCGAAGATCCCGGCCAGCTCAACCTTATGGGATTCGAACTGGATCGTAACGCCCATCTTGCGGCTCGGATACCTGCCGCTGACGTTTTGGCGAGAACTTTGTACGTGTCGGGTGGGCTGGGAGGAGCGAATCTGCTCCACCATTGACCTGACGTTACTGGTGAAGCCCATCCTGTTGCACCATTTCTCGAACTGGTCGGAGTTGAGCATGATGGTCCCACGCCCCCATCTATTGTCCCTAGGCTAAACTCTTCGCGCTCAACTGGTACAGTTCCTTCATAAATAATCTAAATTCGCCATTTTGCGCACCGAATTTTGGTCTCGTCCAACTGCGAAACGGTATCGCGCCAAGCGTTCCTGGCGCAGGGTTCGATAAACACGCCGGGAGTAGGCAGGAGAGACTCAACCCTGCGGTGACTGGGGTAAATTCCGGCCGCATGCAGGCTCAGGGTAGCAGTCGTGACACTGTCGACGACCGATTGAACCCTGCGGTTTCCTGACAAAACTATGTGGTTCTGGTGACGGTCGGAGATCGCCCTACACAGGGCCGGGAAGTGCTTACGAAGTAGTCGGACATCAAAGTCCAACTGCTGGGACACCGTCAGCATTGACGGCGGCGGTACTGCTGGCTCGTCGATGACACGTTGTAGGGCGGAACGTACCGTATCGGTTTGGAAGTGCCTGGCAGGCCGCTTGTTTGACCGCCGAGGGCTCGTGAACCTTGGCGGCCAACAAGGTGATAGTTCCGGTCGGGTAGGGTCCAGGAATTTGCTCAGCTGGACGCCAACGCTGGAGCAGATAGCTGCAAGCGTTTCGAGCTGTGGGAGCACCGTTCCGTTGCACCACAACCAAAGCGTATTCTTCGGTACGCCTACGCCTCGGGCGAACTCAGCGATGTTACCGCCAGTTGCGAGACCAATGATATGAACAAGGTTCTCCTTGACCTGACCTCTGCCAGGGGCGTCTCCGGGAGCGGCGTTCAGCAGCGTCGCTACCTGTGATGAGCGGGCCAACTCAGAGGAGCGTACAGGCTCTTCGTCGCACGCCAGGTTCTCGGAGCAGTGTTCTGCGAGCCAGGCGTGGCATTCCGAACAGTAGCCGGGCCTGTATGCCGGCGACAGGTGCCTAATTCTGCTCCCGCAATTGGCGCAGGAGGATGCCAACGGGGTCTTGTGAATGTGGCAGACAGAGACGGCTTCCAGGCACCAGAGTAGCGGGTCGTAAACTGTATGACCAGTAGAACGCCAGTGAGCGTAACAGCATGGGCACCATGCGCGATACTGACGAACTAGACCTCTTGTCGGCAGAACGTCGGCCCATCTCAGCATGGTGGCAGAGCCTAGGTCTGCTCGACCTGCAAGGCGCTGAAGGGCATCCACGAGATTCGCAGCAGATGTTCCAGTGCTGCACAGTGAGGCAGCTCGCCTAAAGAAGTTGTCCGGGCCTTTTCCCTCCGTGCGAGCCGCCCAGGCTTCGCTGGCAACGGGGGCAATCTCCTGAGACACCAGAGACGAAGTGAGGACTCCATGCGCATAGGCCAGACGGCTAATGTAGCTGGTCAGGGCCTCGCAGAGTTCGCCTCCCACCCCGAGGGGACACAAGGAGTATAGGCGGTAGGGACCACACGAGTTTGGCCGATGGAGGTTCTTATCAGCAGCACCGGAGACCTCCTGCATAATAGGGCACCTCGCAACGAGCACGTGCAAGCAGAGTGCTCCATTGCAAACTGGTTCCGCACTGCGACAGGGAAATCCTTCCATTTACTCGACTGATCCCTGATGGATCTCCAAACGACGAAGACCGGGGGATACCCCCGGCCGCAAGACAGACTATGATTTGATGCGGTACACACTTCCGTTCCTGCATCACTTTGCACCGGTTGGAACTCGGTAGTTCATGGGCAGCCAGTCGAAGTACTTCTCCCAGGCCTCCAGGGTTCCTTCGATGTCTGAGATATCGGCCGGTGGCAGTGCCTCATCAGGAACAAGTTGATAGCGCAGGTACCACCAGCCTTTAGCTTCAGGAAAATCTTCCTTAATGGCTGCCGGAATGTCCGAAACCCACATCATTCCGCGTCCTTCCCAGCCGTACCATTTTGGTTCTTTATAGATCAAGATTGGGTCTGACGCGCTTGACATGGTAATGTAGGGTTGCCTTCCCCAAAACCACCATGCTGCTATAGGGAGGATCACAAAACCGACAATAACCACAAGGTTGTCAACTTACCTCGCTCGTTTCATCCCTTACATCTCACTTTTCCAGTTTAGTCAGAAACCCTTACTGACCCGAAGGTTGCTTCCTAGGTTATGGGGTTCAGATGAAGCCATCCGATCAAGTCATATACCTTTCGCAGGTAACTCGGCACAACCACAATGGCGGCATAAAGGTAAGCGTCAAATCCGCCCCACCTGGGACGCCGGCGCAGCTTCTGAGATAATCCTCTCCAGACGGGTCTGGGGAGGGTTTTCTCTTGTCTCGTACAGGGATGGCAGAGGAATGGGCCGCACGGATCG
>Ga0196970_1001099_pt1 | contig 21086 bp, 19 predicted proteins | sample S1v_513CmetaG_FD_148672 | JGI IMG/M metagenome (GOLD analysis project Ga0196970, IMG submission 148672) | Soil microbial communities from Anza Borrego desert, Southern California, United States - S1+v_5-13C | ecosystem: Environmental > Terrestrial > Soil > Desert | place: USA: California...
AAGGCCGAGGTAAAGAAGGCCGAGCCGAAGCCCGCCGCCAAGGCCCCGGCCAAGAAGGCTCCGGCCGCCAAGGCTGAGGTGAAGGCGGAGGCCCCGAAGGCCATCGCCGCTCCGGCGCCGAAGGCCGATGAGACGAAGCCGGCCGTGAAGGCGGCTCCGAAGGCCGCCGCCAAGCCGGCCGCCAAGAAGGCCGCTCCCGCCGCCAAGGCCGAGGCGCCGAAGGCCGCCGCTCCGGCCCCGAAGGCCGAGCCGGTGAAGGCCGCCCCCGCCCCGGCGAAGGCCGAGGCCCCCAAGGTCGAGGCTCCCAAGGTCGAGACGAAGCCCGCCGCGCCCGCCCCGGCCCCGCAGGCCGAGGTCAAGACCGAGGCCCCGCAGGCCGAGGTCAAGACCGAGGCCCCGAAGGCCGAGACCAAGCCGGCCGTCGCCGCCGAGTAATACCGGACCGGCGCGCGCCCGAGTCATCCTGCCTTGACGGGCGCGCGCTTGTTCGACTATAACGCCGGCCTTCTCTGGACGGAGCGCCGTCCGAGACCGGAATTTCATTGTTTAGACGAAGGAACAGTCCGATGGCTCGTCGGTGCTCCGTGACCGGCAAGGGCACGCAGTTTGGCAACAACGTCTCGCACGCCAACAACAAGTCCCGCCGCCGCTTCCAGCCGAACCTGCAGGAAACCTCGGTGCTGAGCGATGCGCTCGGCACGTCGATCCGCCTGCGCCTGTCCACCAACGCGATCCGCACGATCGAGCACAAGGGCGGCCTCGACGCCTTCCTGCTCGACGCCAAGGACGCGGTCCTGAGCCTCGACGCGCGCCGCCTGAAGCGCCGCATCGCCAAGGCTCTGGAAAAGGCCGCCGCCTAATCCGGCACCGGGATCGCCGGGGAGACGCGAGCTCCCCGGCCGCAAGCCTGCCGCGGATCACCGTGGCGGGCTTTTTCCGTTCGCGGCACCGGCATCACTCCACGCTGTCCGGATCCTCCGCGTCCACGACTCGCCGCGCGATGTCGTAGGCGAACCCCGCCCGCCCCAGCGCCGCCAGATCCTTCTCGCGGTGCGCCGCGCGCGCCTCCGGCAGGCGGTACGGCCCGAGTCGCCGCCGCCGCGCCAGCGCCAGGGCGGCCGTGAGGTCCAGGTCGCCCTCCACGTCCTCCTCCACCCGGTCGAGCGCCTGGTCGACGTGGTCCCGCCCCACCCCCTTAGCCGCCAGCTTCTCGCGGATGGCGCGGGTGGAGGCGCCGCGGCGGTGCAGGCTCTCCGCCTTCATGCGGGCGTAGCCGGCGTCGTCGAGCAGGCCGCTGCGCCGGTAGCGCTCGATCAGCGCGTCCACCCAGCCGGCGCCCTCCTCGCGGTCGGTGCCGTGCGCCTGGGCCGAGCGGTCGACCTTGCGCATCAGCACGCGCCGCAGATTGGCGGCCGAGCTGGCGAAGCGCTCCAGGTAATGCAGCGCCGCGTTCTCCAGGTACTGCGGCGTCACCCGCTTGGGCGGGGGCCGCTCCCTGGGGCCTTTCTGGTCGGCGGTCATGACAGCCTTTTCCTCGCGGCGGGTTGCGGCGGCGGGGTGCACGCCCTAATCTCCCACGCCCCAGCGTACAACGTGAAACGATGACTCATCCGCTTCCTCCCATGCCGCGCACGGTCGGTTCCGTCAACTGGGTCGGCCTGTGGACGCTCTACGCCCGCGAGGTGCGGCGCTTCCTCAAGGTGCACCAGCAGACCGTCTGGGCACCGGTGGTCACCACGCTGCTGTTCTACGCGGTGTTCGCGCTGGCGCTGGGCGGGGCCGTGCGGGTGGTCGGCGGCGTGCCGTACATGGAGTTCCTGGCGCCGGGCCTCATCATGATGGCGATGACGCAGAACGCCTTCGCCAACACCTCGTCGTCCATCGTCATCTCCAAGGTGCAGGGCAACATCGTCGACATCCTGATGCCGCCCATGGCGCCGCTGGAACTGGCGCTGGGCTTCGTCGGCGGCGGCGTCACCCGCGGCATCCTGGTCGGACTGGTGACCGCGGTGGCGATCCGGCTGTTCGTGCCGTACCACGTGGCGCACTGGGGCTTCGTCGTCTACCACGCGGTCATGGCGTCGATGCTGCTGTCGCTGCTCGGCCTCGTCGGCGGCATCTGGTCGGAGAAGTTCGACCACATCGCGGCGGTGACCAACTTCGTGGTGACGCCGCTGGCCTTCCTGTCGGGCACCTTCTATTCGGTGGAGAGCCTGCCGCCGGTGTTCTGGTGGCTGGCCCACTTCGACCCGTTCTTCTACATGATCGACGGCTTCCGCTACGGCTTCATCGGCCGCTCGGACGGCACGCTGGGGCTGGGCATCGCGGTGATGGCGGCGATCAACGGCTTCCTGTGGTGGCTGGCGTGGCGGATGCTCAGCACCGGGTACAAGCTGAAGGCCTGAAAATCGAAACGCCGCCATGCCCTGACGACGTAGTCCATCCGTTGACACGGGCGGGTGATCCCAGGATATTGGCCGCTTTCCGTCGGGCGGGGTGCCCGCCGGACCCTTTTTCTTTGGGGGAATGCCCGTGATTCCGGTCGTCATGCCCACCTACTCCCGTCCCGACATCGAGTTCGAGCGGGGCGAAGGCGCGTATCTCTACGATACCGCCGGGCGACGATTCCTGGATTTCGCGTCGGGCGTCGCCGTCAACGCGCTCGGCCACGCGCACCCGCATCTGGTCGCGGCGCTGACCGAGCAGGCGCGGAAGGTCTGGCACATCTCCAACCTGTTCAAGGCCGCGGGCACCGCGGGGCAGTACGGGCTGGCGCAGCGGCTGGTGGACGCCACCTTCGCCGACACGGTGTTCTTCACGAACTCCGGCGTCGAGGCGTGGGAGTGCGCGGTCAAGGTCTGCCGCAAGTACCAGTACGAAACCGGCCACCCCGAGCGCTGGCGCATCATCACCTTCGAGCAGGCCTTCCACGGCCGCAGCACCTCGGCCATCTCCGCCGCGCAGCAGGAGAAGCTGGTCAAGGGCTTCGGCCCGCTGGTGCCGGGCTACGACCTGGTCGCCTTCGGCAACCTGAACGAGGTGCGCGCCGCCATCACGCCGGAAACCGCCGCCATCTGCGTCGAGCCGGTGCAGGGCGAGGGCGGCATCCGCGTGGGCTCGGAGGACTTCCTGCGCGGCCTGCGTGCGGTGTGCGACGAGTACGGCCTGCTGCTGATGCTGGACGAGATCCAGACCGGCATGGGCCGCACCGGCAAGCTGTTCGCGCACGAGTGGGCGGGCGTCACCCCCGACGTCATGGCGGTGGCCAAGGGCATCGGCGGCGGCTTCCCGCTGGGCGCCTGCCTCGCCAGCGAGAAGGCCGCGGTCGGCATGACCGCCGGCACCCACGGCTCGACCTACGGCGGCAACCCGCTGGCCATGGCGGTGGGCAACGCCGTGCTCGACGTCGTGCTGGCGCCGGGTTTCCTGGAGGGGGTCGAGCGCATTGCCGGCGTGCTCCAGCGCCGCATGGAGGATCTGGTGCGCAAGCACGGGTCCGTCTTCACCGAGGTGCGGGGCAAGGGCCTGTTGCTGGGCCTGAAGTCCGTGCCGACCAACACAACCGTCATCGAACGCCTGCGCGCCAACGGCCTGCTGAGCGTCGCCGCGGGCGACAACGTGGTCCGGCTGCTGCCGCCGCTCGTCATCGGCGAGGCCGAGGTCGACGAAGCGATCGGCATTCTCGACCGCACCGCACGGGAGCTGGCGTCATGAACGCCCCTAAGCACTTTCTCGACCTGCACCACTTCGACACCGCCACGCTGCGCGCCATCCTGGACGACGCCGCGCGGATGAAGCGCGACCGCGCCGCCTACGCCGACCGGCTGCGCGGCCGCACGCTGGCGATGATCTTCGAGAAGCCGTCGACCCGCACCCGCGTGTCGTTCGAGGTGGGCATGCAGCAGCTGGGCGGCAGCGTCGTGGTGCTGAAGCACGACGACATGCAGCTCGGCCGCGGCGAGACCATCGCCGACACCGCGCGCGTGCTGTCGCGCTACGTCGACGCCATCATGGTGCGCACCGGGCCGGAGACCCGGCTGCTGGAACTCGCCGCGCACGCGGCTGTTCCGGTGATCAACGGTCTCACAAACGAATCGCACCCCTGCCAGATCATGGCCGACATCCAGACCTTCGAGGAGCGCTGCGGCCCCATCGCCGGCCGCACCGTCGCCTGGACCGGCGACGCCAACAACGTCGCCGCCAGCTGGGTGCACGCCGCCGTGCGCTTCGGCTTCACGCTGCGCCTCGCCTGCCCGAAGGCCCTGCGCCTGCCGGAGCCCCTGATGGATTGGGCGAAGATGGAAGGTACGGGCTCGGTCCTCAACGTCGACACGCCGGAAGAGGCGGTGCGCGGCGCCGACTGCGTGGTCACCGACGCCTGGGTGTCGATGAACCACTCCATGGAGGAGAAGCAGGAGCGTTACGACGCGCTCGGCCCCTATCAGGTGAACGAGCGCCTGATGGCCCTCGCCAAGCCGGACGCGATCTTCCTGCACTGCCTGCCGGCGCACCGCAACGAGGAGGTGACCGACGCCGTCATCGACGGCCCGCGGTCGGCCGTCTGGGACGAGGCGGAGAACCGCCTGCACGCCCAGAAGGCGGTCCTGGCCTGGTGCATGGGCGCATGACGGACGCGGCGGCGAACACCAATCCGGCCCCCCCGAATCCGGCGGTGGACGACCTCGTCCAGCCGTTCCAGATCGAGGCGTCGCACCTGCGCGGGCGCATGGTGCGGCTTGGGCCCACGCTGGACGAGATCCTCGCCCGGCACGCCTACCCCGACGCGGTGGCGAAGTTCCTCGGCGAGACGATGACGCTCGCCGTGCTGCTGTCCAGCATGCTGAAGTACGAGGGCATCTTCACGCTGCAGACCAAGGGCGACGGCCCCATCAAGCTGATGGTGGCCGACATCACCTCGGTGGGCGACGTGCGCGCCTACGCCCAGTTCGACGAGGAGGAGCTGCGCAAGGCCGGCGACGACGTGGACATCGCCCCGGCCCCGGCGCTGCTCGGCAAGGGCTACATCGCCTTCACGGTGGACCAGGGTCCGAACACCGAACGCTACCAGGGCATCGTCGAGCTGTACGGCAAGACGCTGGCCGACTGCGTGCAGCACTATTTCCGCCAGTCGGAGCAGATCGACACCGGCCTGACCGTGACGGTCGGCAAGAGCGACGAGGGCCACTGGCGCGCCGGCGGCATCATGCTGCAGCGCCTGCCCGAGCAGCAGCCGGGTATCGACCTCCAGCTCTCCAGCGATGCCGAGGACGGCTGGCGCCGCGCCATGGTGCTGATGGCGAGCACGACGGCCGACGAGCTGCTGGACCCGGACCTGCGGGCCAACGACCTGCTGTTCCGCCTGTTCCACGAGGACGGGGTGCGGGTGTGGCCGCCGTCGCACCTGCGCTTCGGCTGCCGCTGCTCGCGCGAGCGGGTGGTGACCATGCTGTCCAACCTGCCGCGCGCCGAGGTCGAGACCATGAAGGTCGAGGGCGGGGACGAGGTGGAGGTGGTCTGCCAGTTCTGCTCCACCGCCTACCGCTTCGACGAGGCCTCTCTGGACAAGGTGTACGAGGGCAAGGGCGAGGGGTGATCTGGGGCTGATCCGGTCTCGAGCCCCAAGCACTCCCCCAAATCGTCATCCCCGCGAAGGCGGGGATCCATAAGCTCCACAACCACATCCTTTGGGAATTATGGATCCCCGCCTTCGCGGGGATGACGGTGAGAAATGCCTTTGCCAAAGGACGGCGGAACACCCTCCCCGTGAGGTAACGCCGTCTTGGCTGTTCTCCTCCCATCGACAACTGTCTAGGGGGAGGTGCGTCATGCGCACGTCAGCCATTGTGTTCCTGTCCGCCTTCGCGCTGCTGTCCACCGCCGGCTGCGCGCAGATGAGCGACATGTTCGGCGGCGGGTCGTCGTCCACGCAGGCCCAGCAGCCGCTCACCCAGCGCAACACCATGAGCGTCGCGTCCCTGACGCCGCAGGAGATGATGGGCAAGAACGTCGTCACCGAAACCGGCCAGACGATCGGCGAGGTCGAGGACGTGCTGATGCGCAACCGTTCGAACCGCGCCTCGCACGTGGTGGTCGGCGCCGGCGGCTTCCTCGGCATCGGCGAGCGCAACGTGGCGCTCGACGTCGACAGGCTGCGCTGGTCGGGCGACCGCAACGCGCTGGTCGCCATGGACATGACCCGCGACCAGATCGCCAACCTGCCCGAGTTCCGCTACGACGGCAGCATGGTGTCGCTGAACCGCTCGCGCCAGCTCAAGCAGTGACGGCGCATCCCGGCGCCGCGCCGGCTTGGTGCGGCGCGGCGCCGGGGGTATATAGGGGCGCCATCCATTCCCCTCCCCGACCGGAGTGAGCATGCTGTCCCGCCGTTTCCTTCTTCTCGCCGCCGCGGCGTCCGTGACGCTCGCCGCCTGCCAGAGCGCACCGCCGGTCCGCCCGGCGCCGCGCCCCGTCAACTTCTCGGCGTTCGGGCCGATCGTGCTGAACGCCGCGCGGATCGATTTCGTCGACGCCACCCGGCCGTCCGCCGGCGTGCACGTCGAGCCGCGCGCCGTCACCCCGCCGCTGGAGGCCATGCGCCAGTGGACCGCCCAGCGCCTGCAGGCGGCCGGCAGCGCCGGTTCGGTGCGCGTCACCGTGCGCGACGCCAGCATCGTCGAGGTGCCGCTGCCGAAGACCAAGAGCGGCGTGACCGGCTACTTCACCAACGAGCAGTCGCACCGCTACGACGGCCGCATGGAGGTCGAGATCACCGGCGAGGCGCCGGTGGCCGGTGGCGGCAGCTTCCGCGGCACCACCAAGGCGGCGGCCACCTACTCCGCCACCGTGGCGGAGAACGCCACGCTGCACGACCGCGACGCCACCATCAGCGAGGTGTCCCGCCGCCTCGCCGAGGAGATCAACGCCCGCCTCGACGCCGGCATCCGCAAGGACCTGACGGCCATGGTGGTGCGGTAGGGGCCAAAAACCAAAAGGGCGGCCGGGCGCCTGTCCGGCACCCGCCGCCCTGCGGCAGCGTCGATAAGAAAAAGGCCGCGTCAGGCGGCCTTCTTCACCTGGGCGGCCTCGAAGAAGACCTTCAGCAGCGTCTCGACGAACGCCGGCACGTCGTCCTCGCCGCGGGCGGTCACCGTCACGCCGTCCACCACCAGGTTCTCGTCGCTCAGCTTGGCGCCGGCCTGCGCCAGCGTCTCGGCCTGGCCCTCGATGGCGACCAGCGTGCGGCTGCGCAGCTTGCCCGGGATGGCGAGCAGCTGGATGCCCTGGTCGATGGCGGCGATCGGCTTGCCGGCGTCGAGGAAGTGGCCGACGATGCGGCGGGTGTGCGCCGACTGCTGCAGCTTGGCGACGCTGCGCTCGCCGCCCGGCAGCACCAGCATGTCGTAGTCGGAGCCCAGCACGTCGCCGAGTTGCTTGTCGACCGGGAAGTAGTGCCCCCAGGCGCGGCCGTGCCAGCCGTTCACCAGGCCGGTCTCGGTGGAGATCGTGTGCAGGGTCGCACCGGTCTTGAGGAGGGCCCGCTGGGCCTCGGTCATCTCGACCTCCTCGAAACCGTTGGCGACGAGGATGGCAATTCTCTTACCCGCGAGCGGCTGATCCATACTCATATTCGTCCTTTCACTGTTCATACCAAGCGGGAGACGGGCTGTCGGGCCGCGCCCCCGGTCGACCGAAGCCGCCGCGCGTGTCCTTGATCCTCGGGACGCCTATGGGAAAGCATCCGCCCACCGCGCCGGTCGGCGCGGTACGGCGAAGGGACCCGCGGCCGTCTATTGGGGAGAGCCGGCGCAGGGGCGTGCGTGCCCCGGTCGATGTGTTTTGAGCATGGAACACAAGTGGCCTCAAGAAGGTCCCAAGTCAATGGTTGATTCCGCAGCGCAGCGAGGAAAAACCGCGGTTTCGCAGCCTTGTCACACCTCGGCAACGGCCTGGGGCTTGGCCTTGCGGCACGTTGGCGCAGGGGCGGGCCGCGGTCATACGCAAAGCGGCCATGTGCGCCATGCAAGCCTTGCGGGGTAAGGCTTCCGCGTCCTCCGGACCGGTTCCGCTCCGGGCGCGGCGGTTTGCATCCGTTACAATTCGATTAATCGATTGTTCATTCGGGGGCGAAAAACTCTTGCGCGACGGAAGCCGTAAGGTGTGGCGGGGGCGGCGGCATGAGCGTTTCGGACGGAGTCGAGCAATTCATCAACCGCGTCCGCCGCATGGCGCGGTCATCCTCGCTGTACCTCGTCGTCAACGTCAGCTACAGCGCCTTTCCCTTCATCCGCCAGGATCGCCAGCTGCTGCGCATCCAGCTCAACGGCACGCAGGAACTGGCCGAGCATTTCGGCGCCGAGTTCTGGCCGATGCTCGGCATGGACGCCTTCGTGGTGTTTCCGGAGGCGCAGTTCCGCAAGGTGCCGGAGTTCATCGACCGCGTCACCGCCAACTTCTTCCCCGACCGCGTGCAGGACGACCTGGACTTCGGTCAGCTGGTGCAGAGCTTCAACGTGCCCGGCGGCTACGGCGACCTGCGCCGGCGCGCCAACGACTACCTGGAGGCCGCCGCCCGCGCCACCGCCAGTCCCAGCGCCGCCGCCCCGGCCGCGCCTTCGCCGGCCGGCGCGCTGGCCGAACTGGAAGGACCGCTGAGCGCCCGGGTGGTCGGCCGGCTGGAAGACGCGGTGGAGGGGCTGGACATCGGCCGCTACCTGCGCAGCCAGACCGTCTACCGGGCCGATGCCGACGGCTCCTGGCAGCCGTTCTATTGCGAGTACTTCACCGGCATGGACGAGCTGCACCGGGACAATTTCCCAAAGGTGCAGTTCGGCGGCCGGCGGCGGATGTTCCACGAGTTCTGCCAATGCCTGGACGAGAAGATGCTGAGCGGCCTGTCCGTCCGTCAGGCCGACGCGGCGAACGACCGCAGCATCGGCATCAACTTGGGGCTGAAGTCGGTGTCCGGGCCGCTGCTGTCGACGCTGAGCCGCGCCACCGCGCGCATCGCCCGCAGCGCCGTGGTGGTGGAGCTGGACGTGCTGATGCTGCTGGAGGACGTCGCCGCCAGCCGGCGCGCCACCGCGCTGCTGCGCGAGGCCGGCCACCGCATCGCCGTGGACGGCGTGACGCTGGACCTGCTGGGCTACATCTGCCCGGAGCGCTTCGACGCCGACTTCTTCAAGGTGCATGTGGCGCGCGACCGCCTGGGCTCGCTGAGCGACCCGGAGAGCCTGAACGCCCTGCGGCGCCTCGGCCGCGACCGGGTCATCTTCAGCCGTTGCGACCACGAAATGGCCGTGACGGTGGGCCGCGCCATCGGCTGCGACAAGTTCCAGGGCCACCTCATCGACCGGCTGGCCGGGGTGGCGGCGCAATGATCAGTCAGCCGCCTCCGCGCGCCGCCGCTTGCGGCGCCCGGAAGCCATGAGGTTGAGGGCCTCGACCAGCGCCGAGAAGGCGATGGCGAAGTACAGGTAGCCCTTGGGGATGTGGAAGCCCAGGCCGTCCGCCACCAGCGCCACGCCGACCAGCAGCAGGAACGACAGCGCCAGCATCTTCACCGTGGTGTGCCGGTTGACGAAGTCGCCGACCGGGCCGGCGGCGAACAGCATCACCGCCATGGCGATGACCACCGCGGCGATCATCACCGGCAGGTGGTCGGACATGCCGACCGCCGTGATGACGCTGTCCAGCGAGAAGACGATGTCCAGCAGCATGATCTGGAAGACCACCGCGCCGAAGGTGGCGACCGCCTTGACCGGCCCGTCCTCCTCCTCGCCCTCGACGGTGTGGTGGATCTCCATGGTGCCCTTGGCCAGCAGGAACAGGCCGCCGCCGATCAGGATCAGGTCGCGCCCCGACACGTCCATGCCGACCACGCTGAACAGCGGCTGCGTCAGCGTCGCCACCCAGGCGATGGAGGCCAGCAGCATCAGTCGGGTGATCAGCGCCAGCGCCAGGCCGACCTTGCGCGCCTTGTCCTGCTGATGGACCGGCAGCTTGGACGCCATGATCGAGATGAAGATGATGTTGTCGATGCCGAGGACGATCTCCAGCGCCGTCAGGGTGAGCAGGCTGGCCCAGGCGCCGGGATCGGAGAGCAGTTCGAGCATGGCGGCGAATCGTATCCTTGTGCGGTCGTGCGCCGCTACATGTGGTCGCCGCCGCCGCGGTGCAATAGCCTGACCTGCGCGGTACTCATTCCTCGGCCTTCAGCCGTTCCAGCGCGCGGCGGTCGCGCTTGGACGGTCGGCCGGCGCTCTGCGGACGGCCGGGGACGTCCATGGCGGTCTCCGGCGCCGGCGGCGACAGGTCCTCGTAGAGAGTGCGCGCCTCCTCCGCCGGGCCGCGGCGGCTGCCCAGCGCCAGCACCTTGACGACGCGGATGTGCCGGCCCTGCGGGAAGGTCAGCACGTCGCCGGGCTTCACAGCAAAGTGCGCCTTGGTGACCAGCGAGCCCGAACAGCGCACCACGCCGCCGTTGCACACCTTGGCGGCGAGGCTGCGCGTCTTGAAGAACCGCGCGAACCACAGCCACTTGTCGATGCGCAGACGGCCGGCGCCGGCCTCGGGTTGCCCATCGTCGAAGTCGTCGTGGTCGTCGCGGTCTGTGGTCATCCGGCACCGTGCAGTTGGCGGAGCTTGGCGAAGGGGTGGTCGGCGTTGGCGGCCGGCGCCTTCTTCGGGCGGCGTGGCGCGTCGGGGCGCTTGGAGCGGCGGCGGCGCCACGTCACCGCGCCATCCTCCGCCACCGAACGCGTGTAGCCCAGTCCGGCGAGGACCGCCAGCAGGTCCTCGGCGCCGACGCCGATGATCTGCGCCAGCGCCGGCTCCGCCACCGGCGGCGCCTCGCCCTTGCTCTGCTTCATCATTTCGACTTCGAGACGGTCGAGCATATCGACGCGCACCGCCCGCGGCCCGGCGGCCGGATAGCCGATGGCCTCCCAGAAGGCCGGCGGCGCGCCCTCGGCGGTCACCGACACGCGGCCGGGCGGCGGCGTCGGGGCCGGCAGCGCACGCCCCTGGTGCACCGTCCACAGCAGCGCGCGCAGCCCCACCGCGGCGGGTTTGGCCAGCGCCGGCAGGTACAGGTGGGTGACGCCCAGGCGCACGCCCAGCGTCTGGAACGCCTTGCGGTCCTCGCGCGACAGCCCCTCGACCATCGCCGCCACCGGCTTGCGCGCCAGCACGCCCAGCCCTTCCATCAGCTGGAACGCCAGGCCGCGCGCCGGGCCGGACAGGCCCTCGGCGTCGCGCAGCCGCAGCAGCGGCTTCAGCGTCGCGGCGACGTGCCCGCGCATCCACGCCTCCAGCCGGGCGCGCACGCGGTCGCTTTGCCCCTGGTCGAGCAGCGCCTCGCTGTTGGGCAGCACCGCCGGGGCCAGCACCGACGGCCCGGCGCCCAGCCGCGCCACGGCGATGCCCCGCCAGGAGAGGACGCCGTGCTCGCCCAGCGCGAACGCCTCGTCCGGCTCGTTCTCCAGCGCGCGGACGCGGTTGGCGATCTCGTCGCGCAGCGCCCGGCGCGCGGCGGTCAGCAGGGCGCGCGCCTCGTCCGAGCGGTCCGGCGCGTCGGGCACGAAGCGGAAGCCCTCCAGCTGGCCGACCGCGTGCCCCTCCACCACCACCTCGCCGTCGGCGCGCACGCCGCCCATCAGCGCCCGCCCGTCGGCCAGCGTGCGCACCAGCATCGCCGAACGGCGGTCGATGAAGCGCTGGGTCAGGCGCTCGTGCAGGGCGTCGGACAGCTTGTCCTCGATGACGCGGGTGCGCTCCTGCCAGTGCACCGGGTCCTTCAGCCACGCCGGCCGGTTGGAGATGTAGGTCCAGGTGCGGATGTGGGCGATGCGCGCCACCAGCGCATCGATGTCGCCCTCGGTGCGGTCGAGGCGGGCCACCTGCTTCGCCACCCAGTCCTCGTCCAGCCGCCCGGCCGGCGCCCGCAGGTAGCGGAAGATCTGCCCGAGCAGCCGGGTGTGCGCGTCCGACAGCACCTTGCGGAAGTCGGGGACCTGACAGACCTCCCACAGCAGCTGCACCGCCGGCTTGCCCTTGGCCAGCGCCATCACCTCCGGGTCGCGGGCCAGCGCCTGCAGGGCGAGGTGGTCGTCGGCGTCGCGGGTGCGGATCAGCTCGGGGATCGGCGGGCGCGCCTCCAGCGACTGCAGCAGGAAACCCGGCGTCTCGAAGCGCAGCGCCGAGTTGCGCCAGCTCAGCGCCTTGAGGGTGTCGAACTCGTGGTTCTCGACGCGGTCGACCAGCTCGGGTTCCAGCTCGCCCACTTCGTCCGTGGTGCCGAAGGTGCCGTCGCGCATGTGGCGGCCGGCGCGGCCGGCGATCTGCCCGACCTCGGGCGGCCGCAGCCGGCGTGGCGCGAAGCCGTCGAACTTCACGATGCGGGCGAAGGCGACGTGGTCGACGTCCATGTTCAGGCCCATGCCGATGGCGTCGGTCGCCACCAGATAGTCCACCTCGCCGGCCTGATAGAGCCCGACCTGGGCGTTGCGCGTGCGGGGCGACAGGGCGCCCAGCACCACCGCGGTGCCGCCGCGCTGGCGGCGGATCAGTTCGGCCATGGCGTAGACGTCGGTGGCCGAGAACGCCACCACGGCCGAGCGCGGCGGCAGCCGCGTCAGCTTCTTGTAGCCGGAGTAGGTGAGCTGCGAGAAGCGCGGCCGGGTGATGAACTCGGCGCGCGGCACCAGCTTGCGGATCAGCGGCTGGATGGTGTCGGAGCCGAGGAACATCGTCTCCACCAGCCCGCGCGCGTTGAGCAGCCGGTCGGTGAAGATGTGTCCGCGCTCCGGGTCGGCGCACAATTGGATCTCGTCCACCGCCAGGAAATCGACGGCGCGGTCGAGAGGCATCGATTCCACCGTGCAGACCCAGTAGTCCGGGTGCGGGGGGAGGATCTTCTCCTCGCCGGTGACGAGCGCGACCTTGGCCTTGCCCTTGATGCCGACGATGCGCTCGTAGTTCTCGCGCGCCAGCAGCCGCAGCGGGAAACCGATCATTCCCGTGCGGTGACCGAGCATGCGCTCGATCGCAAGGTGGGTCTTGCCGGTGTTGGTCGGTCCGAGGACGGCGACCACCCGGCCCCCCACCCCCGACGGGTCGTAGCGGGCCTCTACCATGGTTCTAAGCATTGGGGTTGGCGGCCCCTGATTGCAAGCGTAAGGGAAGCCGCGTCCCGCATCGCCCTTCCCTGCACCGCCCCGATCATCGCCGATGGACCGCGGCCGCAGGACGCGCTCTACTGGACGTCTGCACAGACCAACCCAACCGGGAGGCCCCATGTTCCGCTCCGCCACGCTGGCAGCCGTCGTCGCCCTCGCCCTTTCAGGCCCCGCCTGGGCGCAGTCGGCGCCGGCCATCAGCGCCGATGGGGCCGCCGCCATCCGCGCCGCCATCGCCAAGGGCCTGAAGCAGACCTTCCCCGAGTCCGAGGACGAGGGTGTGGAGGTCTTCTTCGACGGCGAACCGACCGTCACCCCGGCCGGCGACCATTACGAGGTGGCGCTGCCGCCGCTCACCATCTCGGGCGAGGACACGAGCCTGGACGTCGGCGTCATCAAGCTGAACGTGGTGCCGAAGGCCGACGCCACCTACGCGGTGGAGGTGACGCTGCCCGCGCGCATGGAGCTGACCGACGAGGAGGACAAGCCCTCCGTCCTCACCATCGGCAAGCAGCGCTTCACCGGCGTGTGGAACACGGCGGTGGAGAACTTCATCTCCGCCGACATCGCCTACGGCGACATCGCGCTGGTGCCGCCGAAGAACCAGGGGGCGCTGCGCATCGGCTCGCTGACCGCGACGCAGGACATGCGGCAGGACGGCGGCCCCAACATCTGGAGCGGCCCGGTGGCCGGCGCCATCACCGACGTGACGCTGTCCGACAACAAGGCGACGCTGCTGAAGATCGGCTCGCTGACCATGGAGGCCAACTACGGCCGCATGGACCTGGGCAAGGTGACCCAGCTGAAGACCCTGGCCGCCAAGCACGCCGCCGCCGGCACCGAGCCGCCGGCCGCGCAGTTCCTGCCGCTGCTGGGCGGCATCCTCGGCGACGCCACCATGCGCCTGCGCGTCGGCAACGTCGCCGCGGGTGACGCCGAGGGCCGGGTCGCCTTCGACCTCGCGGCGCTGCAGTTCGGCATCACCGACATGGACCGCGCCGCCTCCACCCTCAGCTTCGGCTTCCAGGGCGACGGCCTGAAGGTCGAGCCGCTGCCCGGCCCGCAGCAGTTCATGCCGCAGCGCTTCGACTTCCAGGTCTCGCTGGCCAAGCTGCCCAACGCCGCCATCGGCCAGGCGGTGACCGCCATGGCCGCGCTGGAGGAGCAGCAGCGCGCCAAGCCCGGCACCAACAAGCCCAGCGCCAGGAAGAAGGGCGCCGAGGAGAGCAAGAACGAGGCGCGCGACGCACTGATGGCGGTGACCGGCACCATGCTGACCGAGGCCGCGACCAACGCCGGCACCGAGCTGCGGCTGGACAGGCTGACGCTCGACACGCCCGCCGCGTCGGGCAGCGTGACCGGCGCGCTGCGCATGCTGTCCAAGGCGGCGATGGGCGCCGTGGGCGGTGCGGAGGTGGTGCTGCGCGGCCTGGACTCCGCGGCCGAGGCCCTGAAGCCGAAGCCCGGCGCCCAGCCTGACCCCAGCACGCAGGAGACGCTGGGCATGATCGCCATGCTCCAGGCGATGGGTCAGCAGGGCAAGGACGACGCCGGCAAGGACATCCGCACCTACAAGTTCGAGCTGACCGAGGGCGGGCAGGTGCTGCTGAACGGCGCCGACATGAGCGCCATGATGGGCCTGGGCGTCGCCCCGGCCGAGCCGGCGCCGGAGGCGAAGCCGAAGGCCGGCAAGAAGAACTGAGCGGAAACGCAACCGACGCTCTTGCACCCCGGCCGGATTTTTCACACATATCCGGCCGGATCGGCCCGGCGCTCCTCCGGCCCGAACCCCTCTCGGCCGTCATCCCCGCGAAGGCGGGGATCCATACGTTCCACAGCCGCGTGCTTCGGGACTTATGGATCCCCGCCTTCGCGGGGATGACGACAAAGGGGGAGCGCCCGGCACGCCGATCCACCTGAACTCGTCCGACCAACAAGAAGAACCAAGGTGAACCCGATGACCGAGGAACGGCTCAATTTCCAGGCCGAAGTCAGCCGCCTGCTCGACATCGTCGCGCACTCGCTCTACAGCGAGAAGGAAGTCTTCCTGCGCGAGCTCGTCTCCAACGCCTCCGACGCCTGCGACCGGCTGCGCTACGCCGCGCTAACGCAGCCCGAGCTGTCGGCCGACGACCCCAGCCTGAAGGTCCGGCTGATCGCCGACAAGGAGGCGCGGACCCTCACCGTCGCCGACAACGGCGTCGGCATGAACCGCGAGGACCTGGTGGAGAACCTGGGCACCATCGCGCGCTCGGGCACCGCGGCGTTCATGCGCCAGTTGACCGGCGATTCGAAGAAGGACGTCAGCCTGATCGGCCAGTTCGGCGTCGGCTTCTACTCCGCCTTCATGGTCGCCGAGAAGGTCGAGGTGCTGACCCGCAAGGCCGGCGAGGCGCAGGGCTGGCGCTGGGTCTCCGACGGCAAGGGCGAGTTCACCATCGGCGAGGCCGCGGACGTGCCGCGCGGCGCCCGCGTGGTCCTGCACCTTCGCGAGGGCGACGACGAGTACCTGGAGGAGCACCGCCTGCGCGCCATCGTGCGCAAGTACTCCGACCACATCGCCATCCCCATCCTCTTCGGCGAGGGCGACGACGCCGCGGCGCTGAACAGCGCGTCGGCGCTGTGGATGCGCTCGAAGAACGAGATCACGCCCGAGCAGTACAAGGAGTTCTACCACCACGTCGGGCACGGCTTCGACGACCCGTGGCTGACCATCCACTGGCGGGCCGAGGGTGCGATCGAGTACACCAACCTGCTGTACGTCCCGGCGACCCGCCCCTTCGACCTGTTCGACCCGAAGCGCGCCCACCGGGTGAAGCTGTACGTCAAGCGCGTGTTCATCACCGAGGGCGCCGAGGGCCTGCTGCCGCCCTACCTGCGCTTCCTCAAGGGTGTGGTCGACACCGAGGACCTGCCGCTCAACATCAGCCGCGAGATGCTGCAGCACAACCCGATGCTGGCGAAGATCCGCGCCGGCATCACGCGGCGCGTGCTGGGCGAGCTGTCGAAGAAGGCCAGGGACGAGGAAACCGCCGCCGAGTACGCGACCTTCTGGGAGAACTTCGGCGCCGTCCTCAAGGAGGGCCTGTACGAGGACTACGAGCACCGCGACGAGCTGCTGAAGCTGCTGCGCTTCCGCTCGACCAACGGCGAGGGGCTGGTTTCGCTGGAGGACTACGTCGGCCGCATGAAGGAGGGGCAGGACGCCATCTACACCATCTCCGGCGACGACGTGGACACCCTGCTGAAGAGCCCGCAACTCGAAGGCTTTCGCGCCAAGGGGGTGGAGGTGCTGCTGCTCACCGACCCGGTGGACGAGTTCTGGGTGCCGGCGGTCGGCCAGTACAAGGACAAGAAGTTCAAGTCGGTCACCCGCGGCGGCGCCGACCTCGGCAAGATCCAGGGCGGCGAGGACAAGCCGGAAGCGGAGAAGCCCGCCGAGGGCGACGTCGGCAGCCTGATCGCACTGTTCAAGCTGACGCTGGCCGACGCGGTGAAGGACGTCCGCCCGTCCGAGCGCCTGACCGACAGCCCGGTCTGCCTCGTCGCCGACGAAACCGACATGGACCTGCACCTGGAACGTTTGCTGAAGCAGCACAAGCAGCTGGGTGCGGGCGAGTCCAAGCGCATCCTGGAGCTGAACCCCGGCCACCCGCTGATCAAGCGCCTGGTCGACCGCGCCAGGACCGCCGGCGCCTCCGACCAGGACCTTGCCGAGGTGGCGTGGCTGCTGCTCGACCAGGCGCGCATCGTCGAGGGCGAGGCCCTGCCCGACCCGGTCGCCTTCGCCCGCCGGCTGTCGTCGATGATGGAGAAGGGGCTGGCGTGATGCACGCGCGCGTTTGCCGTGCATAACTAGTGATGCTATATTCGGAGGTGGCCGGCGGGTGCTGGAACATCCGCCGGCTGGCTCCTAGCGCTTCGTGCGACGGATCCGGCGGATCGTGATCAGCCAGTCCTTCCACAAGAGCACCAGGAGAAAGGGCATTTTACGCATGCCTTTTACCTCCTTGAAAGCGGCGGGTGGACCATCCACCCGCCGTTTCCATTTCTAGCGCGGGCCGCGCCAGACGCATACACCTGCGTGCAGGACGCGATGGTTTTTCGCGCGCACACGCCTCGCCTTCCCCCTTTGGAATGCTTCGCCCGCGCACTATCTTTCTTGGGCAAGCCCCGGAAAGTGGATTCTATGCCCTCGCGGATCGAAGACCTCTGCGCCCAGAAGGGCCTCAAGATGACAGACCAGCGCCGGGTGATCTCCCGCGTGCTGTCGGAATCCACCGACCATCCGGACGTGGAGGAGGTGCACCGCCGCGCCGTCGCCATCGACCCGCGCATCTCCATCGCCACCGTGTACCGCACTATGCGCCTGTTCGAGGACGCCCAGGTCATCGAGCGGCTGGACTTCGGCGACGGCCGCGCCCGGTACGAGGAGAAGAAGGACGAACACCACGACCACCTCATCAACCTGCAGACCGGCGAGGTCGTGGAGTTCACCAGCGAGGAGCTGGAGCAGCTGAAGTCCACCATCGCCCGCAAGCTGGGGTACGAGCTGGTCGGCCATCGCCTGGAGCTGTACGGCGTGCCGCTGGGCCGCCAGACGGCCTCGCAAGACAACTCTTGATAGAACGGGATTATCCCTAGGGATTCACCGGTCGCGCCGTCCGGAGTCGGCCGGAGCCTTGGAAACCCTTGCGGAGTGCGCCGCCCGCGGGGCTGTGCGTGGCGTCCCCCGCGGTCTAGGTTCAGAATCGACCGCAAAAGCACGGGACTCCAGGCTGCTCATGGATCACAGCGACGACCCCCTTCTGGCGCCGATCCTCGCGCGCCTGGACCGCATGCACGACACCGTCGAGGCCCGGTTCGCGGCGCTCGACGAGCGTCTGCGCGGCCTGGAGCGGGAATGCGGCGAGATCATCAACCTGCTGGTCTCCATCAAGGCCAGCCTCGACTGCGCCGTCGATGAACTGGTCGAGGAGGCGGAGGACGACGACGAGGACGATGACGACGAGTCCGAGACCGTCTGGCACTTCATTCATTGAAGACGCCATTCCAGCCGCAATCTGCTACACACACGGCATGCGGACGGAAGCCCCCACCCTCGACCGGCCTGCTGTCGAGCAGCATCCCGGCGTCGCCTTCTTCGACTTCGACGGCACGCTGGTGCACGGCGACACCCTGCCCATGTTCATCGCCGAAGTGATCGGCCGGCGCCGCACGCAGCTGGCCTTCGCCGACGCCATCCGCTCCGCCGGGCACCGCCACCTGCGCGGTCGCGGGCCGGGGGTGGATTTCCGCGGCTCGATCAAGACGATCCTGCTGAAGCGCACGCTGCGCGGCCTGCCGCTGGCCGACGCGCACGCCGCGGCCGAGCGTCTGTCGGCCAAGCTGCGCTGGCACCCGCCCACCGTGCACGCCCTGCGCGAGCACCGCCGCGCCGGCCGCCGCGTGGTGGTCGCCACCGGCGCGCTCGACGTCTACATGCCCTTTCTGTTGCGGGACGAGGTGGTGGACGGCCTGCTCGCCACCGAAATGGAGGTGCAGGACGGCCGCCTGACCGGCCGCCTCGCCACCGGCAACTGCGTGCGCATCGACAAGGCCGACCGCGTGCGCGCCTGGCTGGCCGCCAACGGCCCGATCAGCGAAACCTGGGGCTACGGCAACCGCCCGAGCGACCTGCCCATGCTGGCGCTGCTCGACCGGAAGATCGTCGTCCGCATCCCTTAATCGTTTGTTTACGCCCTCCGGCCAATAGTGTATGACATTGGTCAGGTATTGCCGTCCTGGCCATATGACATGAGGCGGAGGCTTGGCCGTGTTCAGCATCGACGTGCAGATCGGGAAGGCCTCTCCGGCGCGGCTGGCCGTGGTCGCCGACGATGACCTGGAGCAGCGCACCGCCGTCACCCGCCAGCTCGAGGCGCTGGGCTTCACCGTGGCGCAGGCCAGCGACGGCTACGAAGCGCTGTCGATCATCGGCGAGCGCGAACCCGGCATCGCCCTGCTGCGCCGCCACGCGGAATCCGATGACGGCGAGCGCGTTGCGGCGCTGGCCCGCATGCTGTACCCGCGCACCCGCATCATCATGACCGCCGGCCCGGCCGACGCCCTGCCCGGCGACGACGCCTTCACCGTGCTGACCCTGCCGGCCGACGCCCGCGGGCTCGACCGCTGCCTGCTCGAAGCGGCGTAAGGGCGCTCTTCTTCCGACCACAACCGGCACGCCCGCCGCGAGGATGGCCACCGCCTCCCCGACCGCAGAAGCTTGCCCGCGCGCAGGGCTACCACCGACAGTGGCACTTTGCCGCACATTCTTGCATTTATGTCACTTTCATTTCCAAAGGCGTATGACATTGTTCGTATGAGTATCGTCATAACCGCGCGCCGCCGACCGAGCTGCCGAACCGGCGCTCGTCGCCAAAGCGGTCATAGACCTGGGTGAGTCCCGGGAGGAAGACATGAACAGCATCACGATCCGGACCAAGCTTCTGGTCGCCTTCGCCTGCCTGATGATCCTGATCGTCGGCCAGGGTCTCTTCGCGATGAACCGCATCGGCCGCGTCAACGACCTGGCCACCGACATGGAGACCAACTGGCTGCCGAGCACGCGGTGGAGCGGCAGCATCAACACTGTGACGAGCGACTTCCGCATCGCCGAGGGCACCCACATCCTCTCCACCACCGAGGAGGAGATGAGCAAGGCCGAGCGCGAGATGGATCAGGAAGCCGCCCGGATCCGGGACCACGAGTCCAAGTACGAGCCGCTGATCTCCTCGCCGCAGGAACGCGCCGTCTACGAGGAATACAAGCGCGCCTGGGCCGATTACCTGGCGGCCAACAAGGACATCATCCAGCTGTCGCGCCAGAACAAGACCGAAGAGGCGACGGCGATCTTCAAGGGCCGCTCGCGCCTGGCCTTCGGGAAGGTCAGTGATGCGGTCGACCGGCTCATCGCGATCAACGTGGAGGGCGGGGTGGCCGCCAGCAAGCAGGGCGACGAACTGTACGACGGCGTGCGCCTGATGCTGATCGTCGTGATGACCGGCGGCGGCCTGTTCGCCGGCGTGGCGTGCTGGATGATCATCGCCGGCGTCTCCACGCCGATCCGCAACATGACCGAGGCCATGCGCCGGATCGCCGGCGGCGACACCTCCATCCGGGTGCCGGCGCTGGAGCGCGGCGACGAGGTCGGCTCCATGGCCAAGGCGCTGGAGGTCTTCAAGGAGAGCCTGATCGAGGCCGACCGCCTGCGCACCGAGCAGGAGAAGCAGAAGGAGCGCAACGAGGCGGAGCGCAAGCGCACCATGCAGGATCTGGCCAACCGGTTCGAGGCCACCGTCAAGGCGGTGGTGTCGCAGGTGTCCGCGGCCGCCACGCAGATGCAGGGAAGCTCGCAGACCCTCTCGTCGATGGCGGAGGAAAGCCGGGCGCAGGCCACCTCGGTCGCGGCGTCCACCGAGCAGACCTCGGCCAACGTGCAGACCGTCGCCGCCTCGGCCGAGGAGATGGCCAGCTCCATCGGCGAGATCACCCGGCAGGTCAACGAGTCGGCCACCATCGCGCGGCGCGCCGCCGAGCACGCGCGCACCACCAACACGACCATCCAGACGCTGGCCGATCAGGCCAAGGGCATCGGCGACGTGGTGCAGCTCATCAATTCCATCGCCTCACAGACCAACCTGCTGGCGCTGAACGCCACCATCGAGGCGGCGCGCGCCGGCGAGATGGGCAAGGGCTTCGCCGTCGTGGCGTCGGAGGTGAAGAACCTCGCCAACCAGACCGCCAAGGCCACCGAGGACATCTCGGCGCAGATCTCCGCCATGCAGCAGGCGACCGGCGGCGCGGTGGGGGCCATCACCGAGATCACCCACACCATCGGCGACATCAACCAGATCGCCACCGCCATCGCCG
>Ga0196970_1001100_pt1 | contig 21076 bp, 18 predicted proteins | sample S1v_513CmetaG_FD_148672 | JGI IMG/M metagenome (GOLD analysis project Ga0196970, IMG submission 148672) | Soil microbial communities from Anza Borrego desert, Southern California, United States - S1+v_5-13C | ecosystem: Environmental > Terrestrial > Soil > Desert | place: USA: California...
ATGACCTGGTGGTCATGGCGAAGGCCCCAACACCCGATCCCATCCCGAACTCGGCCGTGAAATCCTTCAGCGCCCATGGTACTGCGTCTTAAGGCGTGGGAGAGTAGGTCGCCGCCAGGTCTTCCAGCCGCGCATGCACCCGATCGAGAACACAGCCCTCCTCACAGACCTCTCCCCAACACGCAAACGCCTTGCCGGCACCCTCATATCAAGGGCGCCGGCCACAGGCGCGTTTTCGCGCGCGCCGAATCCCAGGCGGGCGGTTCCCGCAATCCGCGATCATCAAAGCCGCAACCTCCCGGTCCCGCGTGCCCGGAAGGGGCCTCTCCTCCTCCGCGGCGGAGGCGGAGGTCGTCGGTGTTTCTGCACCCGCACCTCTGGCCGCCCCCCTCTCTGGTCGCCCCCTCTCTGGTCGCCCCCACTCTGGCCGAATGTCGGGCTGGACATGGCCGGATTGCGACGGCAACCCTTCATTGCGCATAAAATGACAATTCGCGCTTTGATAGGGTGAAGGGACAGGGGCATGGCGGCAGACGTGATGGGAACGCCGGTGATCGGCGGTACCGGGGATGAGACGTTGAGTGGCGGTGGCGGCGATGACGTCGTGAACGGCGGTGCCGGAAACGACGTCGAGGACGGTGACGCGGGCAACGACGCGCTGAGCGGCGCCTCGGGTGACGACACCCTGTTTGGCGGCCTCGGTGGCGACCTGCTGGTCGGCGGCGACGGCGCCGACATCCTGTCCGGTGGTCTGGGGGCCGACACGCTGGTCGGCGGCGACGATGATGACGAGGACTGCTTCTGCAACGTCAGCATCGAGGACATGATCGTCGACTACAAGCCGAATGACACCATCAAGACCACCGTGACCGTGAGTCGGGTGGAGGTGGACAGCTTCGACGGCGTCACCGCGCTGAGCTTCTTCAACGGTGATGAGTGGGTGGACGGCGTCTTCCTGATCGGCGACTTCGACGGGACCTTCACGCCCGTGTTCAACGCGGACGGAACGGCCACCATCCGCTACACGCCGCGCAATGCCGGAGGATCGGGGGGTGGGTCGGGGAGCGGAACCGACGGTGCCGATCCGGTCACGATCAGCACCGCCACGCAGACCATCGGCGGGCGCACCATCACCGTCACGACCACATCCGGCGGCGGCGAGGCCACGAGGATCGCCGTCCTCGTGCCTCCGGAGGCCGGGGCGGGTGCCGGCTCCACGCTGGTGTCCCTGTTGCCAGGCGTGACCGACTCCGGAACCTTCACCGTGGCGGTCCCGGCGGCCCATCGCGTGACGGCAACCGGCACGGAGCGGCCGCAGAGCGGCGGCGGGGCCCGTTCCGCCCTGTTGGCGCAGGCCATGGCCATTGCCGGCGATGCCGCGACCGCGACCACGCTGGGGCAGGCGGCCGACGGGTTCCTCGATCGGCTCGGCACCACCGGCTTGACGATCCGAACGGTGTCGGTGAATGCCGGCGGGGAGTCCGGACCGGCGTTCGCCTTTGCAGGCAGCGGCGCCTCGGCGCGGGCCCTGCTCCTCGACGTCCGCGCGCAGGCGTCGGCGCCGGTTCTGCTGATCGACGGCGTCGACTTCGTGGCCGTGGCTGGTGCCGCCACGCTGACCGGCGGGGCCGGGGACAACGTCTGGAGCGGCGACGCGATGGTCCAGAGCATGGCCCTGGGCGCCGGGAACGATACGGCTTTCGGCGGTGCCGGGGGTGACGTGCTGTACGGCAACACCGGCGTGGACGCGCTGTACGGCAACCAGGGGGCCGACACGCTGTATGGCGGCCAGGGCGGGGATATCCTGTTCGGCGGCCAGGGCAACGACGTGCTCGTCGGCAACCTGGGCGCCGACACGCTGTACGGCGGGCTGGGCGCCGACGTGTTCGAGGTCGGCAGCCCATCGGCGGCCGGCGACGTCATCGGTGATTTCGACGCCGGGGTGGACAGGATCGCGGTCGTCGGCCCGAACTTTGGTGCCATTCCGGCCGGCACGCTGTCGGCGCGGCACTTCGCGCTCGACCATCCGACCTCGGCCGATGCGCAGTTCGTGTTCGACACGCGCACCGGCGTGCTGTCCTTCGACGCCGACGGCAGCGGGGCCGGGGCGGGCGTGGCCGTCGCCACGCTGAACGTGCGGACGCTGAGCAGCGGGGACGTGCTGGTCCTCGCTCCGGGCGGCTGAAGGGCGGACGCCGCATCACCCCGAACGCTCTCCGCGCGAATGTTCTCCGGCACCGGGGCCACCCGCAAGTGGCAGGGGTGGCGACACAGAAGGGCTATGCGTCTTGACCCAAACGTTCCCTGGGCCACGGTCGATGCACGTGCAACACGTGGGAGAGATTGATATGGGCCGATTGTTTTTCGTGCTGGCGCTTGGCTTGGGCGTTGCCGCCTGCGGTCAGACGGGAGGCGGTAGCAACAGCGGCATGTCGGGCGCCAGCAGCGGCGGGGCCACGGGCCCGGCCGCCAGCAGCAGTGGCGCCGGGGTGTCGGGCGGGGCCGGCAGCGAGAGCGGCATGGGCGCCCGCGGTGGCGGTCCCGGTGGCGGTCCTGGTGGTGCGGGCTCCGGTGGTGCGGGCTCTGGCGGCGCCGGATCCGGTGGGGCCGGTGGCGGGAGCGGCGGCCGTTAGGGGGGCCGTTTCCGGGGGCTCGGGGTTGCGTGCGCTGCAACATGGGCATTGCGCGCGGCGCCGATCGGACGGAAGATCGGCGCCGCATCCCGGCGTTGACCCACGCATCCCAAAGGAAGGTTCGGATGGCCGGTTACGACAACGCTCAAGGCCCGGAAGGGCTTGTCATCAGTCTGATCGAGACGGCGGCGAAGGCGCTGGACGACATGTCCGACGCGGCGGGAGAGATCGCGCCGGACATCGGCGACCTCACCGACTCCCTTGTCGACGCGCAACGCGTGGCCGACCGCGCGGCGCAGGACCTGCGGCGCATCGCCAAGAAGGTGGCCGCCCGCCGCGCCGCGGCCTGACGATGGACGCACCCGGGCAGGGCGGGCCGAGGCGCCGGCCTGCCCGGGGCGCTTCCCGCCCCTGTCAGTCGCAGGCGCGTTCGTGGATGTCCTCGTACACCAGCGGGCTGTCGACGATGGCCAGGTCCTCCGCGATACGGTCGCGGGTGTAGGCGCGGAAATCCTCGGCCGCGGCGCGTTCGGCGCGGGTGCGGCAATCGGCATCGGCGACCTGGGGCGGTGGCGCGGCGCCGGAGCAGCCGGCCAGCAGGGCGGCGAGTGCGACGAAGATGGTCAGGCGGCACATGGCGTCCTCCGCGGGATCCGGCGCGTTCCCAATCTCAACGCGGCGGACCCGGCGAAGGTTTCCCGGCGAAGGTCTCCGGGCAAAGGTTTCCTAGCCTACTGGCGGCCGATCAGCGTTCCCATCAGGCGGGTGCGGATGGCGGCAACGGCGCATTCCAGCGGGCGGTCGGCCTCCGGCTTGGCGGGCACTCCGGCCACGTCGGGGCACAGTTCGTCCATCTTCCAGGCGCGCGGGTTGGGCGGCGGCGGCGCATGCGGGTCGCAGGCGGCGGGATCGGCGTGCGTCTCCTCCGGCGGCGGGCCGCCGTTGGTGACCGGCATGGCCGGCTTGATCTCCAGGTTCGGCGTGACGCCGAAGCAGTCCACCAGCGCCCCCGACGGGCGGAAGTAGCGCGCCGTGGTCAGCCGGATGCCGACGTCGCCGGACAGCGACGATATGGTCTGCACCGACCCCTTGCCGTAGCTGCGCGCCCCGAACAGCAGCGCCCGGCTGTGGTCCTGCAGGGCACCGGCGACGATCTCCGACGCCGAGGCGGAGCCGCTGTTGACCAGCACGACCAGCGGCAACCCGGCCATGAGGTCGCCCGGCGTGCCGGAGTAGCGGCGGTTTTCGTCCGGGTCGCGGCCACGCACGGAGACGATGTCCACCGCCTCCAGGAACCGGTCGGCGACGTTGACCGCCTGGTCGAGCAGGCCGCCGGGGTTGTTGCGCAGGTCCAGCACCGCGCCGGCCAGCCGGCCGCCGGCCTGCCGCCGCAGATCCTCCACCGCCTCGTCCAGCGCGTGCGCGGTCTGCTGGTTGAAGGTGGCGATGCGGATGAAGGCGACGTCGCCTTCCAGGCGATAGCGCACCGGCTGGATCTTGACGATGGCGCGGGTCAGCGACACGCGGAACGGGTTCTGGCCGCTGGCGCGCTGCAGCGTCAGCGCCACCGAGGTGCCGACGGGGCCGCGCATGCGGGCCACGGCGTCGCGCAGGTTCAGCCCCTTGACCGGGTGTTCGTCGATGCGGGCGATCAGGTCGCCGGTGCGCAGGCCGGCGCGCGCGGCGGGCGAGCCGTCGATGGGTGAGACGACGCGGACCAGCCCGCTCTCCTCGTCCATCGTCACTTCGATGCCCAGGCCGCCGAACTCGCCCTGCGTCTGTTCGCGCATGTAGCGGAAATGCTCGGAATCGAGGAAGCTGGAATAGGGGTCGAGGCCGCTCAGCATCGTGTCCAGCGCCGCTTCGGTGAGGGCGCGGTCGTTGGACTGAGGGTCTTCCTTCTTCTTTTTGTGCAGCCCGGTGAGCGCCTTGTCGACCAGCACCTGGGGGTCCATCGGCTTCACGTATTCCGCCAGCACCCGGCGCATCACGTCGGCGAACAGCACGTAGTTGCGGTCGCCCGTGGAGGGCAGGGTGCCGCTGCTGCGCACCTTGGCGAATTCATGGCGGTAGCGGTCGAGCGCTGCGCCGATGTCGGCGCGGCCGGCCGGCGCCACCGCGCAGGCGGTGCCCGTGGCCACCAACAGCAGCAACAGCGCCACCAGCAGTCTCGCCATCCTGCGCCCCTCTCGACCCGCCGGCTCGGCCGGCACAAGCAAATTCATACGACGCCACTGTATCAGCGTTTCGCCATTCCACGGCTTGCGCGCGATCAAACGCGCCGCGCGGGAGGGGCGGTCTCCGTGCAGCACGTTAGCATGCCGCACACCCGATCTCAATTTGGCGCGGGCCGCGCTCGCGCCCGGCTCCGGGCCATGTCCTGGAACTCCATGTCCTGGAACTCCGGCCCGCAACGAAGATGGGGATGGAGCGCCGGTTTGCCTGCCCGCATTGGTGGATTTCTGACGAAAGAACAATCGGGACTATCCATCGGGGCGGCATCAGCAGATGCGCGGCAGCTGTTCGCCCGACAGCCAGTCGACGATGCGCTTGCCGCCGAAACGCGTCTCCATCTGCACGAAGTGGTGCGGATCCTCGTGCACCGTGCCGACCATCGCGGCGTCGCGCCCCAGCGGATGCGCGCGCATGGCGTCCAGCAGGCGCTGCGCGTCTTCGGCGGCGCAGATGGCGATGAGCTTGCCTTCGTTGGCGACGTAGAGGGGGTCGAGGCCGAGCAACTCGCACGCCGCCGCCACCTCGCCGCGCACGGGGATGTCGGCCTCGCGCAGCAGCATGCCGACGCGCGACTGGTGCGCGATCTCGTTGAGCGTGGTGGCGAGGCCGCCGCGAGTCGGGTCGCGCAGCACGTGCACGTCCGGCACCGCCGCCACCATGCCGGCGACCAGCCCGTGCAGCGACGCCGCGTCCGAGACGATGGCGGTTTCGAAGCTCAGGTTCTCGCGGGTCGACATGATGGCCACGCCGTGGTCGCCCATGGTGCCGCTGACCAGGATGACGTCGCCGGGGCGAGCCCGGTCGCCCGACGGCGCCACGCCCGGCGGCACGACGCCGAAGCCGGTGGTGGTGATGAACACGCCGTCGCCCTTGCCGCGCTCCACCACCTTGGTGTCGCCGGTCACGATGGACACGCCGGCCTCGCGCGCGGCGGCCGCCATGCTGTGGACGATGCGCTGGAGGTCGGCCAGCGGGAACCCCTCCTCCAGGATGAAGCCGGCGGTGAGGTAGAGCGGCTTCGCACCGGCCATCGCCACGTCGTTGACGGTGCCGTGCACGGCCAGCGATCCGATGTCGCCGCCGGGGAAGAACAGCGGCGAGACGACGAAGCCGTCGGTCGTCACCACCATGCGCCCGGCCGGCACGTCGAAGGCCGCCTGGTCGTTGCCCTGGTCGAGCAGCGGGTTGGAGAAGGCTGCGGCGAACAGCTCGCGCACGAGCTGGGCCATGGCCTTGCCGCCGGATCCGTGGCTCATGTCCACGGCGCCGTTGGCGAGGTCGAGCTTGCGGGTGAACAGGCGGCCGGTGGTCATGGCGGGATGCACGCGTGGTGGTGGGGACGGGAAAGGGAGTGTATCAGCCGGTGGGCGGATCGTCAGGCGTACGGTCCTGCGCGCCGTGCCAGATGCGGACGATCTCGACATCTCCGAGATGGTCTTCGGAGGAGCCGGTGTCGCCGTCGATGCGGTAGACGAGGACGAATGGGTGCACCGTGGTCAACAGGCGCAACCCCGGCGCGTCAGCGGCCCGGCCGATGCGGGGGTGTTCGCGGAGGATCCGCGTTGCCGAACGCAGACGGGCCAACATGGCGCGGGCGGCAACGGTGCCCCAACGGCGTTCGGTGAATTCTCGAACATCGTAGAGGATTTGCAGCGCCTCGGGCGACCAGATAACGCGACGCGCCACAGCCGGTCATCAACGCTGGCGCGGCGCGCGCCGCTTGATCTCGGGCGGCGGCAGTTCATTCTCGGTGTCCCAGGAATCGACCCAGGCCCACACGTCCTCGTCATCGACGTAATAGCCGGCGTCGAGCGACGCGATCCCCTCCCGGACGGCCTTCAGGAAGGCCTCCCTGTCGCCGTAGACGGGGTCCCATTCGGCGGGACGCTCGGGCTGGGGCTGCGGCTTGGTCATGGCAGAAAGGCTATCACGCCGCCGGAGCACCGGCAACGGCATCCCCCGATTGCGCCATGCCGGCCTCGGCCAGCAGCGCCAGCGTGCGTTCGGCCTCTGCGGGGTCGAGCTTGTTGATGGCGTAGCCGACATGGACGATCACGTAGTCGTCGATGGCCACGTCCTCGACCAGGGCCAGGGAGATGGTGGTCTTCACCCCGCCCAGGTTGACGGTGGCGCGGTCGTCGTCCAGCAGTTCGACGACGCGGGCGGGCACGGCGAGACACATCGGTACCTTCCTCCCTGGCTCACAAACCTAGCTCAAACAAACTTGGCTCAAACGATGTGCGGCGACCCAGGCCTGCCCCAGGCTCAGGCCGCCGTCGTTGGCGGGCGCTTGGCGCGGCAGCAGCGCCGCGACGCCGCGCTCCGCGAACCCCGCCACCAGCTCTTCCGCCAGCACGGCGTTCATCAGGCAGCCGCCGGACAGCGCGATGCGGCCGAAACCATGGCGCTCCAGCACCGGCATCGCCCAATCCACCAGCGCCGCCACCAGCGTGCCATGGAACAGGTCGGCGCCGTCCGCCGCATTGATCTGCAACAGTCTTTCAAGCAGCGGCGCGAGGTCAAGCACACCGCCCTCGATGCGCCCACCCTGGATGCGCCCACCCTCGATGCGCCACGCGCCGTCCGCGGCGCGCGGCGCGCGGACCAGCGATTCCAGCGCCATCGGCGCCTCGCCCTCGAACCCGGCGACGGCGCGCACGCCCAGCAGCCCGCAGGCCGCGTCGAACCAGCGCCCGCACGACGAGGTGAGGGGCGCGTTCACGCCCTTTTCGATCATCCGCCGCACACCGTCCGCCGGTCCGTGCGCGGCGAAGCGGGCGGCGATCTCCGACGGCCGTCCCAGGCGCACCAGCGCCGCCGCCGCCATGCGCCAGGGCTGGCGCGCCGCCGCGTCGCCGCCGGGCTGGGCCAGCGGGGCGAGGTGGCCCAGGCGCTCGAACCGGGCGCCGTCCACGTATAGCATCTCCCCGCCCCAGGCGCCGCCATCGGCGCCCAGGCCGAAGCCGTCGAGCGCGAGGCCGATCGCCGGCCCCTCAACGTGGTGTTCGGCCAGCACGGCGGCGACGTGCGCGTGGTGATGCTGCACGGGAATGGCGGGCAGGCCCAGCTGTTCGGCAAGCCGCTCGGCGAAGCGGGTGGACTGGAAGTCGGGGTGCAGGTCGTGGGCGACGGCGACCGGCGTGACCTCCAGGATGTGCAGCAGGTGTTCGGCCGCCTCCTCCAGGAAGCCGACGGTGGCGGCGTTGTCGAGGTCGCCGACGTGCTGCGACAGGAAGGCCTCGGCGCCGCGGGTGACGCAGACGGTGTTCTTCAGGTGCCCGCCCACCGCCAGCAGCGGCGGCACGGCGCGGGCCAGGCGGATTGGGTCCGGCACGCTGCCGCGCCCGCGGCGCAAGTAGGCGGGTGCTCCGGCCATCACCCGCATCACCGAATCGTCGGCGCGCACGAGGATGTCGCGGTCGTGGCCGACGATCAGGTCGGCGATGCCGGCAAGGCGGCGGCACGCCTCGTCGTTGCCGATGGCCAGCGGCTCGCTGCCGGGGTTGGCGGAGGTCATGACCAGGGTGAGGTCCTGCGGCTGGTCCAGCCAAGCGGTGCCGTCCGGCCGCCCGGCGCCCTCGTGGAACAGCAGGTAATGGATCGGCGTGTAGGGCAGCATCACGCCCAGCCACGCGAGGTCGGGCGCGATGTCCGGGGCGAGCACCGGCGCGTCGTCGCGCCGCCGCAGCAGCACGATCGGCCGCGCGGTGCCCTCCAGCAGCGCGCGCTCCTCCACCCCGGCCCGCGCGAACCGCTGCGCGGAGGCGGTGTTGGCGACCATCAGGGCGAAGGGCTTGCCGTTGCGCTGCTTGACGCGGCGCAGGCGCGCGACCGCTTCGTGGTCGAAGGCGTCGCAGGCGAGGTGGAAACCGCCCAGCCCCTTGATGGCGACGATCTTCCCGGCCTTCAGCGCCGCCAGGATCTCCTCAACCGGGTGCGACAGGCGCGGGCCGCAGGCGGGGCAGGCGGTGGGCTGGGCGTGGAAGCGGCGGTCGGCGGGGTCGTGGTATTCGCGTTCGCATTCCGGGCACAGCGGGAAGGCGGCCATGGACGTCTGCGGCCGGTCGTAGGGCAGGCGGCGGGTGATGGTGAAGCGCGGCCCGCAGTGCGTGCAGTTGAGGAACGGGTAGCGGTACCGGCGGTCGGTCGGGTCGAACAGCTCGCCCAGGCAGGCGGGGCAGACGGCGGCATCGGCGGTGACGGCGGTGGTGACGGCGCGGCCGGTCTCGCTGGCGCGGATGGCGAATCCCGCGTCATCGGCCAGGGGCGCCACCGCTTCCACCTCCACCGCGTCGATGCGGGCGAGCGGCGGCGGTTCGGCCTCCAGCGCCGTCAGGAAGCCGGCGGTGTCCGGCCCTTGCGCTTCCAGCAGCACGCCTTCGCCGTCGTTCAGCACCCAGCCGGTCAGGCCGTGCCGGCGCGCCAGCGCGTGCACGGTGGGGCGGAAGCCCACCCCCTGCACCCGGCCGCGCACACGCACGCGGACGCGCTGCGGGACGGCCGTCATGCCAGCCGTCTGGCCTTCGCCAGCCCGGCGTCGATCCAGGCGTACCACGCGTCCAGGCCCACTCCGGTGGTGGAGGAGACCTGCATCACCTCCAGCCCGGGCTTGAGCTGGCGGGCGTAGCCGACCATGCGCTCCACGTCGAAGGTCAGGTGCGGCAGCAGGTCCACCTTGGTGACCAGCAGCAGGTCGGCGGCGGCGAACATGTTGGGGTACTTCAGCGGCTTGTCCTCGCCCTCCGTCACCGACAGGACGACCACCTTGCGCGCCTCGCCCAGGTCGAAGCCGGCGGGGCAGACGAGGTTGCCGACGTTCTCGATGAACAGCACGCTGTCGTCGGCCACGCCCAGGCTGCCGACGGCCTGGGTGATCATCTGGGCGTCCAGGTGGCAGCCCTTGCCGGTGTTGATCTGGATGGCGGGCGCGCCGGTGGCGCGGATGCGGTCGGCGTCGAAGGAGGTCTGCTGGTCACCCTCAATCACCGCCACGGGGAAGCGGCCCTTCAGATCGATCAGGGTGCGCGCCAGCAGCGTCGTCTTGCCCGAACCGGGGCTGGACATGAGGTTCAGGACGAACACCCCCTTGGCGGCGAAGAGCTGGCGGTTGACGGCGGCGAAGCTGTCGTTCTTGGCCAGGATGTCCTGCTCGATCCGCACCAGCCGTGTCTGGCTCATGCCCGGCACCGAGGCGCCGGCGGCGCCGTGGCCGTAGTGCAGCGTGCCCCCGCCGTGGTGGTCGTGCCCATGGTCGTGTCCGTGATCGTGCCCGTGGACATGCGCCTGCGCGTGGCTGTGGCCGGCATGGTCGTGGGTGTGGCGGATCACCGTGCCGTCGGGCAGCACGTGCTCATGCTCATGGTGGTGGACATGGCCCTCGTCCCGGCCTTGCCCCTGGCCCTCGATTTTCGTCTCACCGTCGCCGCAGCCGCAGACCGTGCACATCACTCCACCTCCAGTTCCTTGATCCGCATCTGCTCGCCGTCGACGAGGACCCATTGGTGCCCGCCGCACTCCGGGCAGGGGGCGTAGCGTTCGGCGATCTCCACCGTCTTCGCGCAGGCCGTGCAGAAGGCCTGTCCGGGCGGCCGCTCGATCTCCAGCCGCGCCCCCTCGGCCGGCGTGCCGCGGCTGACGACGTCGAAGCCGAACTCTATCGCCTCCGGCTCCACGTGCGATAGCCGGCCGATGACGAGGCGCACGGTTCTCACTGTGCGGAAGCCCTGCGCTTCCGCCTGCTCGCGGATCACGTCGACGATGCCCTGGCTGAGCGCCATCTCGTGCATGCCGGTCAGAGCCCCATCTGCGGCCGATAGCCGTCGGCCAACGCCGCGACGATGGAAGGCGGCGTCAGCAGCGCGAAGTCCGCCGCGTCCGCCAGCGGGCCGGCGTCGGCGTAGCCATTGGGTGACCAGCGGTGCAGCCGGCCTCCGGCCGCCAGGAAGGCATCCACGCCGCGCGCCAGGAACGCGCCGTCCGGCAGGTCTCCCGGCAGCGGGTGCAGGCGACGGGCGCGGGTCGCGGGATCGATCCGCTCGGCGTGCAGGCGGGCGTCCAGCTCCGGCGCACGGGGTGGGGAATCGAGGCCGTTGCCGCGCGTCCAGTGGGCGCGGAAGCGGGTGAAATCGGCACGGCGGCACTCGGCGCAGGGGCGGTGCCCGGCGGCCAGCGCCGTCGCCTCGTCCAGGAAGAACAGCTCCGTGTACAGGCCCGGCTGCATCAGCGGGCGGCGGCGTCCCTTGAAGGACGGAAGGCAGCAGATCCAGGCCCGCGTCGTCCAGTTGCGGCGGATGGCGCCGTGCTCGTCGTGCAGGCAGCCACGGTTGCCCATCCAGGCGCCGCGCGCGGGAACGGCGACCGGTTCGCCGAACGGGGTGACGCGGTTGCGGCGCGGCATGGCCTAAGCTTCCTCCACCGTGACGGCGGCGCGCACGCAGGGATCCAGCGCCGCCACCAGCAGCGCCGCCCGCCCGGCCGGATCGACACCGGCCGGGGCGCTGGTGAGGCCGCGTGCCAGCGGCCCGTCGGAGGCGAAGTTCCACTCCGTCGGCGCCACGGTGCGGTAGTCGGCGATCCGTCCGTCGGCGATCCGCACCCAATGCGCCAGCCGGCCGCGCGCCGTTTCCACCGCTCCGGCCCCGGTGCCGCCGCCGGCCCGTGCCGGTGCCGGGCCGGCGGGGGCCAGCCGGTCCAGCAGCGCCGCCATGCGGTCGGCCAAGCCGGCCAGCTCGACCAGCCGGGCGGCGAAGTGCGCGGCAAGCCCGGCACCGGACCGTGTGACCAGCGCCGCCACCAGCGGGTGGTCCACGGTGCGCGCCAGCGGCCCGGTGATAGCCGGGGCGCCGTCCCGGTGCGGACGGGCGGAGAAGCCGGGATCGGCCGCCAGCCGCTCGGCGAACCAGGAGGGCGGCAGGTCGGGCAGGGCGGCGACGTCGCAGCCGCCGAAGCCCGCGAGGTCCGGCGTCAGGACCTTCGCCATCAGCCGCGCGGCGACCGTGGCGCCGTCGGCAGCCCAGGCCGCGAGGTCGTCTGGTGCTTCGGGAGCCGGCGCGCCACCGAACACGGCGTGGGCGATCCCGGCGCGCAAACGGTCGATCGCGGTGGCGAGCGCCGCCGCGTCGGGGCGCAGCGTGCCGCCGCCGGGGGTGATGGCATCGCGCTGCGGATACAGGGCAGGCATCAGCGCCGCCACGGCCGCGCGCAACGGGGCGAGGTCCTGCGGGCGCGGTGCCTCGCCCAGCAGGCGCGGCCAGTCCATGCAGGCCTGCCACGCGTGGCTGCCCGCCGTCTCGCCCAGCACCAGCAGCGTGCGGGCCGCACGGTGGGGAGCGTCGGGTGCCGCGCCGAGCGCCGCCTCGCACGCCTCCACCGCCGCCACGCCCTGGGCCATGCCGCAGACGCTGTAGAGCAGCGGCACGAGGCGCAGCGCCTCCGCCACCGTGCGGCCGGCCAGCGCCCCGGCCGCCGAGGTCGGGCGCTGCACGGCGACGCGCGCGGCGCGCACGGTGCCGCCCGCCACCGTCAGGTGGACGGTCACCGCACCCTCGATGCCGGCGGTCATGCTCATGCCCGGTAGCCCCTCTCAGGCCGGTCATTCTGACGGAACGGGGGCAGGCTACACTGATGTGCATCAAGGCCGCACCACCCGATCGGGCAGGTGCGCATACGGAAACGGCGCCCCGAAGGGCGCCGTCGCGTCGGGGATGCGGACGGTTCAGCCGCGCCGGACGATGGACAGGAAACCGTTCACCTCGTTGCCCAGCTTCTGCGATTCACCGAGCAGCGCCTGGGCGGCGGCCAGCAGCTCCTCCGCGCTGGCGCCGGTGCTCTGGGCTTGGCGCGACACCTCGCCGATGCTGCCGGTGACCGAACGCGTGCCGGTAGATGCCTGCTGCACGTTGCGGGCGATCTCGCTGGTCGCGGCCCCCTGCTGCTCCACCGCGGCGGCGACCGTGGTCGTGATCTCGCTGATGCGGCGGATGGTGTCGACGATGGCGGAGATGGCGCCCACCGCGCGCTGCGTCTCGCCCTGGATGGCGCCGACCTGGTTCTGGATGTCCTCGGTCGCCTTGGCCGTCTGGTTGGCGAGGTTCTTCACCTCCTGCGCCACCACGGCGAAGCCCTTGCCGGCCTCGCCCGCGCGGGCCGCCTCGATGGTGGCGTTCAAGGCCAGCAGGTTGGTCTGGCTGGCGATGTCGTTGATCAGGTTCACCACGTCGCCGATCTTCTGCGCGGCGTCGGCGAGGCCCTGCACGGTCGTGTTCGTCTCCTGCGCCTCGCTGACGGCGCGGTCGGCGACCTGCGTCGCCTCGCCCACGTGGCGGCTGATCTCGCCGATGGAGGCCGACAGCTCCTCGGCCGCCGCCGCCACCGTCTCGACGTTGGCGGAGGCCTGCTCGGACGCGGCGGACACGGTGGTCACCGCCGCCTGCGTCTCCTCGGCGTTGCGCGACAGCCGCTCGGCGTTGCCGCGCATGCGGTTGGCGGATTCGGTGACGGCGCGCACCACCACGTCGATGTTGCCGGCGAAGCTCTGCGTCGCGCGGTCGATCTCCGCGCGGCGGCGGGCCTGCTCGGCCTCGCCCTCGCGCTGGCGGCGGTCCAGCTCGTCCGCGTGGCCGAGGGAGTCCTTGAAGTGGGCGACGGCGCGGGCGATGTCGCCGATCTCGTCCGTGCGGTCGGTGTCGTTGACGGTGACCGCGAAGTCCTTGCGCGACAGCGCCCCCATCACGTCGACGAGGCCGTGCAGGGCGCGCAGCTGCGACTTGACGTAGTAGAAGGTCAGCACGACCAGGGCGATGCCGATCAGCGTGGCGATCATGGCGATGCGCCAGCCCAGCGCGGTGACCATCTCATAGAACTCGCCCTTCGGCATGCCGACGGCGATGGTGCCGATGGTCTTGCCGGCGGTGTCCTTCAGCGGCACGTAGCTGAGGATGTACAGCACGTCGCGCACCATCGCCTCGCCCACATAGGCCTGGCCGCGGCCGATCACCTGCTGGGAGACGGCCTCCGAGATCCTCGAGCCGATGGGGCGGCTGCCGTCGGGGTTCTTCAGCGTGGTGGCGATGCGCTCGTCGCCGCGGGTCATGGTGACGGTCAGGCCGCTCAGCGCGCCGCTGATCTTGTCGACCACGTCGAAGGAACCTTCGACCACGCGGCTGCCGACCGCCAGCTTGCCGTTGATCAGCGAATAGGGCTCGTTCAACGGGTTCAGCACCGCCAGGGCGACCTTCATGTTGGTCTCCTGCCGGGCGATCTCCAGCTCCTTCAGTTCGCTGGACACGAAGTAGAGCGCCATGACGACGATGGCCGAACAGCTGACGATCGTGCCGACGATGTTGAGGACGACGAGCTTCTGGTTGAAGCTCAGCCGGCTGAACAGGCCCCCCATGCGCAAAACTCCCACGTGCGTGACCGCTTCGGTCCATTGCCGTAAGCGAAAGAATTGTGCGCGGGAAGGTAGCAGTTTTAAGCGATGGTGCGCAACAAGCGGAGGGAGCGCCTTTCGTCGCGCCCGCCGCGTCGTAATGCGCGGCGCTTCCCATTGGAAAGTTGATCTGGCACCATCTCGACACTCGAATAACGGGTGCGGGGTGTCGTCATGAGTTCCTGGGTGTGGGGTCCGTATTTTCAGTTCCCGAGCGGGAACGTGTCGCAGAACGGCTGGCTCGACCATCTGTCCTGGTTCAGCCCGACCATCAATGTGGGTGCATCCGCCGATCCGCAACTGGAGGTGCGCATCACCCGCGAGCTTGGGTCGTATGGCCGGCAGCTCGGCACCATCCTGGACGCGGTGGAGGTGCTGCGCCGCCATGCCAAGCTGGACACCGCCGCGCTGCCGCCGGAAGACCGGGCGAAGCTGGAAAAGCTCGACCGCCTGCACGCCGCCGTCGACTGCATGAAGGAAAACGCCCGGACATAGCGACACCCGCCCGGCGCCCTGCCCGGAGTGGCTCTTGCGCGCCATCGGGGACGTTCGTTAGCATACGGCAACAATAACGCCGGCAAGGGGAGCGGCGCGGGGTGGCGGAACCGGTGGCCCAGGGCGCGGAATCGGCGGAGGAGCGCATCCTGCGGCTGGAGCGCCGCGTGGCCGAGCTGGAGGCGGAACGGGCCGCCGCCGCGGCGTCCCTGGCCGACCTGCGCGCCAGCAAGGCGCGCCTGCGCGACCGCGAGGAACTGCTGACCCTGGTCATGCGCGGCCCCAACGACGGGCTGTGGGACTGGAACCCGGTCACCAAGGCGCTGTTCCTGTCCGCCCGCCTCCTGTCGATCATCGGCTTCGACAGCGACACGCTGCACACCAACACGCACGAATGGCTGAAGATCGTCCATCCCGACGACCGCGCCGGCTATGAGGCCAAGGTGGCCGAGCACCTCAAGGGCCTGACCGACCAGTTCGAGGCGGAGTACCGGGTGGCCGGCCCCGACGGCGCCTACCGCTGGGTACTGTCGCGCGGGCTGGCCTTGCGCGGGCCGGACGGGCGGGCCTACCGCATGGCGGGCTCCATCGCCGACATCACCGACATCAAGCGCCGGGAGGGCGAGCTGCGCGCCAGCGAAGCGCGTTTCCGTTCCCTCATCCAGACGGCGGGCAGCATCATCCTGGTGCTGGACGCCGACGGCATGGTGGTGGAGGCCAACCGGGAGGCGGAACGCGCGTTTGGCGGCTGGCCCGTCGGCCGGTCGTGGCGGGAGCTGATCGACGAGCCGCCGGACGGCTCCTTCGCCTACCAGCTCACCGTCGCCAAGGCCGGGCGGGAGATCCGCAACTTCGAGCACGCGGGGCACGACCCGGCCGGGGCCGAGCGCGTCATCCTGTGGAACATGAACCGCCTGCCGGAGGCCGGGGGCGACGGCGCCGCCGTCATCTGCGTCGGCCAGGACATCACCCGCCGCAAGCGGATGGAGCGCGCGCTGCGCCAGGCGCACGACGAACTGGAGATGCGCGTCGAGGAACGCACGCTCGACATGCTGCGCGCCAAGGAACAGGCGGAACTGGCCAACCGCGCCAAGTCGGAGTTCCTGGCGAACATGAGCCACGAGCTGCGCACGCCCTTGAACGCCATCATCGGCTTCGCCTCGATGATGGAGAGCCAGCTGGTCGGCCCGCTGGGCAATCCCAAGTACCAGGAATACGCGCGGGTCATCGTCAAGTCGTCGGGGCACCTGCTGGCCGTCATCAACGACATCCTGGACGTCGCCAAGATCGAGGCCGGCAAGTTCGAGATCCACGCCCAGCCCATGGACATGCGCGACGCGGTGGAAAGCTCGGTCATGCTGATCCGCGAGCGCGCCTTCGACGGCGGCATCGACCTGCAGGCGGAGGTCGCCGACGACACGCCGCCGGTGCTGGCCGATGGGGTGCGGGTCAAGCAGATCCTGCTCAACCTGCTGTCCAACGCCGTGAAGTTCACGCCCGAGGGCGGGCGCGTGCGGCTCAGCGTCCGTCCCGCCGGCGCCGCCCGCGTGCTGGCGGAGGTGAGCGACACCGGCATCGGCATGAGTGCCGATGGAATCGAACTGGCCATGCAGCCCTTCGGGCAGGTGGACAGCCACCTGTCGCGCCGGGCCGGCGGCACCGGCCTGGGGCTGCCGCTGGTGCGCTCCTTCGTCGACCTGCACGGCGGGGACATGGAGATCGAAAGCACGGAGGGGCAGGGGACCACCGTGCGCGTCTACCTGCCCGTGGCGGCGGACGCGGCCTGACCTGCACCGCGACAGCGCACGGTTGACAGGGAGGGGCGAAGCGGGTGTCCTGTCGCCCCAATCCCCGGCAACAGCCCTCGGCACCAGACCCCATCATGCGCCTGTCGATCGCCGCTTCGCTCCTCGCCACCCTCGTCGCGCTGCCGTTCGCGCTGCCGTTCTCCGCGCACGCCCAGGCCCCCGGCTACGATTGCGCCCGCCCCGCCTCGCGCGCCGACAAGGCGCTGTGCGACGACCCGGCGCTGGCCAGCCTCGACCGGATGGTGACGCGGGCCTACACGCTGGCCCGCGAGAACCGGCCGGGCGAGGCGGACGCGCTGCGGGCGGAGCACTGGCGCTGGCAGGCCGGGCGCGACGGGCTGCTGAAGGATCCCACCGACGTCAAGCCGCTGTTCCGCGCCTACGATTCCTGGCTGCGCATGCTGATCGTCAAGGCCGGCCCGCGCGCCACCCAGGCGGCCCTGGCCGCCGCGCGACCCATTGATCCGCTGACGGAGTCCGGCGCCCAGGCGGAGGAGGCGGCGGCCTTCGTCGCCTACGTGGCGACCACGCAGCAGCCCGACCCCAACCCGCCGCCCGAGGCGCCGGACGAGTTCCTGTCCACCTACGAGCGCTACGCCGGGTTCACCTTCATCGGGGCGCTGGCCGACGGGCGCATGGTGGCAATGGTGCCGACCGACTGCTTCGCCTACCAGTGCGCGGCGGCACCCTACCTGCTCGACCCCAAGGCGGGACGGATCACCCGCGCCGCGGTCGACGTGCTGGACAAGGCCGGCACACTGAAGTCCGATCCGCACGCCACGCCGCTGGGCATCCCGTCGGTCGGCGGCGGCCAGATCGAGGTGTTCGAACAGGCGCGCGGCAGCGGCGACTGCGGCAACCGCTGGACCTACCGCGCCGACGCCGCGGCGCTGCGCCTCGTCAAGCGGATCTCCAAGCCGGCCTGCGACGGCAAGGACTGGGCGCCGAACACCACGGTGACGAAGACGTACCGGTAGCCCGCCCGCGCGATTGACCGCCTCCGCCGCACTCGCCACCTTAGGTCAAGGCAGACGGGGAGGGCGGCGATGACGGGCGGCCGGCAGGAACTCATGCGGCGGATCGACCAGGCGCTGGGACGCGCCCGGGCCGATCTGGTCGTCAAGAACACGCGCTTCCTCAACGTCGCCACCGGCGAGATCGCCGAAGGCGACATCGCCATCTGCGGCGACCGCATCGTCGGCACCTACGAGTCCTACGACGGCGAGCGGGAGATCGACGGGCGGGGCCTGACCGTCGTTCCCGGCTTCATCGACACGCACGTGCACTGCGAGTCCACCTGCGTCACGCCGTTCGAGTTCGACCGCTGCGTCCTGCCGCGCGGCACCACCACCGCCATCTGCGACCCGCACGAGATCTGCAACGTGCTGGGCGAGCGCGGGCTGACCTACTTCCTGGAAAGTGCCGGGCGCATGGCGCTGGACCTGCGCGTCCAGCTGTCCTCCTGCGTGCCCGCCACCGACCTGGAGACCTCGGGCGCGCGGCTGGAGGCGGACGACCTCGTCCGCTACCGCGACCATCCGCACGTGCTGGGTCTGGCGGAGTTCATGAACTTCCCCGGCGTCTTCGCCAAGCTGCCGGCGGTGCTGGACAAGCTGGCCGCCTTCCAGGACCGGCACATCGACGGGCACGCCCCCCTGGTGCGCGGGCGGGAGCTGAACGCCTACCTGTCGTGCGGCGTGCGCAACTGCCACGAGACCACCAGCGCCGACGAGGCGTGGGAGAAGCTGCGCAAGGGCATGCAGGTGCTGATCCGCGACGGCTCCGTGTCCAAGGACGTGCACGCGCTGGCCGGGGTGATCGGGCCGGAGACCTCGCCCTTCCTCGGCTTCTGCACCGACGACCGCAACCCCCTCGACATCGCCGAGGAGGGGCACATGGACCACCTGATCCGCGCCGCCATCCGGCTGGGCGCGCCGGTGGCGCACGTCTACCGCGCCGCGACGTGGTCGGCGGCGCGCGGCTTCGGGCTGTTCGACCGCGGTCTGGTGGCGCCGGGCCAGCGCGCCGACCTCGTCCTGCTCGACGACCTGGAGGACTGCGCGGTCAACACCGTCATCAAGGGCGGTGCGGTGGTGAGCGCCGAGACGTTCGCGGGGCGGGCGCCGGTCGACCCGGTGGGGCTGGACTCGGTGCGCCTGGACCCCGTGCGGGTGGAGGACTTCCGCGTGCCGGAGGGGCCGTCGGCGCGGCCGGTGATCGGCGTGCTGCCCGGCAAGATCATCACCGAGCGCCTGACGCTGGAGGTTCCGCAACGCCGTGGCGAGGCGGTGGCCGACCCGGACCGCGACATCCTGAAGGTCTGCGTCTTCGCCCGGCACGGCAGCAACCGGAACGTCGGCCGCGGCTTCGTGCGCGGTTTCGGCTTCACGGAGGGCGCCATCGCTTCCTCGGTCGGGCACGACAGCCACAACGTGTGCGTGGTCGGCGCCTCGGACGCCGACATGGCGATCGCCGTCAACCGCCTGATCGAGCTTCAGGGCGGCTTCGTCGCGGTGCGCAACGGCCGGGTGATCGGCGAGATCGCGCTGCCGCTGGCCGGCCTGATGAGCCTGAACCCGTTCGAGACGGTGGAACGCGAGCTGAAGGACCTGCGCGCCGCCGTGCGCGCCATGGGCTGCCCGCTGGCCGAGCCGTTCCTGCAACTGGCCTTCCTGCCGCTGCCGGTGATCCCGCACCTGAAGATCACCGACATGGGGCTGGTGGACGTTGACCGATTCGAACTGGTCGACGCGTAGGCCTGCTTCTGTAGGTTGGTGCCAAGCGCAGCGCGGCCCAACACCCGCCGCCATGGAGGGGATTGTTGGGCCGCGCTGGCGCTTGGCGCCAACCTACACTTCCGCCACCCTCCGCCCCTGGTTGAACAGGTACGGCACGAAGCTGCGGTGGTGTTCGTCCACGGACAGCTGGCTGCCGATGGGTGGGAAGGCGCGCTGCTGGCAGTCCATGCGCTCGCAGATGCGGCAGTTCACGCCGATGGGCACCGCCGCCTCCTCGTTGTGGATGTCGATGCCGGCGGAATAGACGACCTCGTTGGCGTAGCTCGCCTCGCAGCCCAGGCCGACGGCGAACTGGCGCGACGGGCGCAGGTAGGCGCCGCCGCGCTTGGTCACCGTGCGGGCAATGCCGATGTAGGTGGTGCGGTCGGGCATCCGGGCGAACTGCACCAGGATCTTGCCGGGCTGCGCGAAGGCCTCGTGCACGTTCCACAGCGGGCACGCGCCGCCGAAGCGGGCGAAGTGGAAGCGCGTGGCGGAGTGGCGCTTGGTGATATTGCCGGCGATGTCCACCCGCACGAAGTAGAAGGGCACGCCGCGCGCCCCCGGCCGCTGCAGCGTGGACAGCCGGTGGCAGACCTGCTCGAAGCTGGCGCCGAAGCGGCTTTGCAGCTCCTCCACGTCGTGGCGCAGCGCGCGGGCCTGGGCGGCGAAGGCGCGGTAGGGCATGACCAGCGCGCCGGCGAAGTAGTTCGCCAGCCCCACCCGGCAGATCGACTTGGCGTCCTCGCTGGAAAAGTTGGCCTGCGCCACCAGATCCTCGATGATGTCGCCGTGGCCCAGCAGCGCGATCTGGTGCGCCATGTGGAAAGCGCGCGACGGGCCGTTCAGCAGCGCCGACAGGCGCAGCGTACCGGTGCTCTCGTCATAGCTGCGCATGGCCGTCTCGTCGGCGCCGGGATCGGCGACGATCTTCACGCGCACGTCGTGCCGGCGCTTCAGGTACGCCGCCAGTTCGTTCAGCACGGCGCCGGAATGGATCTTCTCCCGGTCCCACAGCAGCTCCGCCGCCTCGTCCAGCGGGCCCACGTAGTTGTTGCAGTAGTGGAAGTAGTCGCGCACCTCCTCGTACGGGAACTGCGCGCCGGTCAGGTCGCCGGCTTGGTCCTGGTTCGACAGGCTGTCGGCCAGCCCCTGCACCCGTTCCGTCAGCTTCTGGTAGGCTTGATGCAGGCCCAAGAGGCGCCGCGCCAGCTCCGGCGAGGCGTTCACCACGCTGCGCAGCTCCGCCGTGGTCGGCGGCGGACCGGTGAACAGCGGGTCGGCCAGGGCCTCCTTGAGGTCGGAGACGAGACGCGCCTCCTCGTCCTCGATGAAGTTGGTCAGCTCCACTTCGAACACGGAGCTGACCTTCAGCAGCACCGCCAGCGTCAGCGGGCGCTGGTTGTTCTCCAGCTGGTTCAGGTAGGAGGGCGACAGGTCGAGCGCCTTGGCCAGCGCGGCCTGGGTCAGCCCGCGCTGCTCGCGCAGTCGGCGGAGCTTGTAGCCGAGGAAGAGTTTCTTCTGCATGGTGTCGGGGACGCGCCGGGGGGTGTCGGGTCTTCGCAAACTTTGCAACACACTATCGGCGCGGGCGAAGGAATTTGCAAGTTCGCACGTTTTCTGTGACGGCTGGATTGCCCCTTTGCAAAGTTTGTGAATAATCGCGGCATTCCTGGGCGCATAGGACCGCCCGTTCCG
>Ga0196970_1001101_pt1 | contig 21054 bp, 17 predicted proteins | sample S1v_513CmetaG_FD_148672 | JGI IMG/M metagenome (GOLD analysis project Ga0196970, IMG submission 148672) | Soil microbial communities from Anza Borrego desert, Southern California, United States - S1+v_5-13C | ecosystem: Environmental > Terrestrial > Soil > Desert | place: USA: California...
AGAACTGACCACATCCAAATCAAAGTAGCACTCAGATCTTGGCCGTGAAGAAAGTGGATAATAAAAGCAATCGTAAAGCAAGCTACAAACGCTGCCGCAAGGAAAAGGGCGATCACCATTGGAGTGGTTCCTGAAAGCGTGGATCCTTTCCCCTGATTCAACTCAGGCTTTGGCACAAGTTTGTACGGGCTTGGTCGATTACCCAAAAACGTCAGTATGGTCAAAACCAAGCCTTCACCTCCAATAATAGAGGCAAGGAGTACGCTTGGGATTGGCCCAATGGATGTCATTTTTCTTTCTTTAGAAAGGAAGAAACCTAAACCCCCGATGAGGGCGATATATGCAGAGAGAAATATATATATCAAAATACGAAATTATATTTCGATGTGAACAATGACACAAGAATCGTTATAGGATTTAAAGTATGGCCGCGAGTACACCTTTGCACACAAATCGGCAAGAATGGACAAGGTTATATTGATATATGGCACGTATGTATATGGCCAAAACCACTTAATAACCTTGAGTGATCCTTCTACCAGTTAACAACATGGACATATTTTCTCCCAAGTAAATGCGCTGCCTACATTGTGGGTCAGCACACCACGCATATACAGTTTCCCTGTCCGTGGTTCCAATGTAGCTCTTGTTGCTTTGATGGAATCCCGTGCCTTCGCCCCTAGCATGCTTTGCTGCGCAAAAGAACGGGGGATCAACCACACATTCCCAATTTCCAAGATCGTCAACTTTAACATTTGAAACTATTTTAAATTCCCCGTAAATACATCGAAGGTATTTCAGCGTATCTTCAATGCACTTCATCGTGTTTGGATCATCCTTAAACGATCTCGCTCCTCCAGGGAGTAATTGTTCGCCGTCGCTCTGGTCCGCTCCAAGAGCAATTCGCGAGACGTGAGTGACGGAAATACTCCTAAAACCACCAGCAGATTCCGATTTGGGCTTGCCAAATTTCAAACACTCTTCGTAAGGAGGAGGAGTGGCAATGGTACAAGACGCAACGCATTCCAAGAACAAGTCCCAATCAGGTAAACGTTGGCTTCCCCTTGGAATTAGCGCCCGGTGTGGATCCGAAAGTTTTGCACAGTATGGAAGCCGCAAACTTTTCAATGAATTATCACTATAGATTCCAGTGTCGATAAAATCCGCGGGATACTTGGAAGCAATGTCCTGCATGAACCGGCCAACATCACCAGGAGTGGCAAACCATGCATTTGGAAACACAATGTGATCCGAAAACTTCCGGGGTAAACTAGTGGCATCTTTTATCATACATTTCCCGACATCTCTACCACCGTAAACGGCAGCGAACTTTTCCCTAATGTCAGCGATGACAGACTGCAGCATAGCCTCGGCATCTGATCCATCTCCCTCGATGTTTTTCTTGTCACAATCAACAACTAATCTACATGGAAATCCGGATGGAATAATCTCGTGTATTGACGCCCAGCTACTTACTTGAGGAAAGTATATGCGCTTTCTCAATGAACGTAAGGAAATAATTTCCGCTGCCCAGTTGTTTGATTCATCTTTAATCAACACTCGCGGGCTGTCAAAGTTTGTTAACTGATCTCTAGAAGCCGAAGTATACCAGTCGCGCCATTGCCTAAACACGGCCTGTTGCCTTATTTCCACCTCTTCCATTTTCTGTTCTTAACCACAAGAACCAAGAAAAAAATGAGCCTTGACCCAGGAACAAAGGGCTTTATCCAGAAAAGAAGTGGCGAGTTGAGTGTGAGCAACGAAGATCTTGAAGATGAATGGGATCGTTTACCTTCTATTAATCTTGGTAAAAAAAAGAAACGAATTGTCGATTTAGATTCAAGTGTGAATTATGGGTTAGATTATCGCCAAAAGGTGGACAACGCAGAGATTCAAATCCTACCAAGCGATGAACCCCCCGAAAAAGAGAATGTATCTATATTGGCTAATTGTGAGCTCGAAGATGGACCAAAAGCTAAATCTAGTGGGATTTACAGCACAGAAGTATCTCTTGCAGACCAGCAACCTTCTGCTTTAGTGGCATCTCCTAAAGCAGGCCCGTCCGTACAACGACGATTATGTATGGGAATTGATCCTGGTACAACTCACATTGGAATTGCGTGGTATGATTCGTTATTGCAAAAGTTGATCATGTCCATCATTGATGTGCGCGTACACAAAGGATATCGATATAAGATTGATTTGTTGTATTTAAAAGAAAAGGCTGCTTGGTTGGTAAGGCAATGGGAACCATTGTTGCGAGGTACGGCATCTCTTCACATCGAAGAGATGAATCACCCCAAATCGAACAAAAGTGTTAAATTGTTTGGGATTTTGCTTGAACAAACCATTCGAACGTTGCACCCTGAGATTGACATACATTTGACTCGGCCTCAGGATTTACGAACCTTGTTTGGAACGCGCGGGAGAACGTACAAGGAACGCAAATTATCTAGCATTGCAAAGATGATACAAGTTCTTGGAAGGGACACCTATCGCGCAGCGGAAGCCCAATTAAAGTTGCCAAGATCTAAAAAGGTTTTAGTGGATGGATATGAAGCGGGGCTTTATGCTTTTTATGGTCATATTAGCCGAGCTCCTCGCCCAAGGCCATTTGCCAAGCCAACTTCCAAGGTCAATGAAGCATCTGGAATGCAATATGTGTGTACAGTAGAAAGCACTGATTTGGGTATTTACGTGCCAGGAACAACGGACCGCGACAATCGCATTGACGAAATCGATTTGTTAAAAGTCGCCGAGGTATCGAGGTTTATTACGCGTAAAGACGTTGAAGATATTTTACAAGAGGCACGAGAGGAAGAGGCAAAGAAAAAATCCAAAGCCGAGGAAACAAAGAAGAGGGCAAGGGCTAAAAAAGCAGCAAAGGAGGAAGAGGATGAAGAGGAGGAGGCACCTCCTAAGAAACGTGCGCGAGCTACAAAGGCAGCAAAGAAAGCCAAGGAAGAGGAAGCGGATCCAGAGGAGGCACCTCCCAAAAAACGAGTACGATCTTCAAAGGCTCCACCAGCAAAGAAAGTCAGGGTGTTAAAAGAGGAAGCACCTAAACCCAAGGAAGAAGAGGAAGTGGAGGATGAAATTAGCGAAGAGGAGGAATTGGATGAAAGGGCAGCCGCACGAAAACGAATGGAAAAGCTTGTGAGAGACAGGATTATGTTACAATTAAAAGCAAATGGTTTGTATACTGAAGTATAATACTTAAGGTTCATGTTTAAAACGAATAACGTTCATATGCTTCTAACATTGCCATGCTTGACGATGGAAACAGCCCCTCAAATTCCGGTTGAGTAGAGAAAATACATTGGGCCGAAACCATACCATACATGAACCGAATGATTTCCCTTGACTTTTCCGATTGATCAACCTTTGACGAGCCCAATATCTTTCTTACAACCTCTCGCATCCTTTGCCTCTCGGGCTCCAGATACAAGCGCTTCCCTGCAATCATATTCACAGCACTCAACAGTCCATCAACAAGATCAATTGATTGATCTAGTATCAGCGCAGGCGCGAGGTCAATAAACGTACGAAGAATGAAAGCCGGGTATCCCGTTTGCGATACTTGTGGCTTATCTGGATACTCTACCTTACGTGGCCTGACATCTTCTATCACTTTTCCCACAAGCCGTTTCGCTTCATCTTCAGTCAACACGCGCATGGTCACACTCTTCACTTGTTTGTCTGGTTTTGTTTCCTCCTCCTCCTCTTCCTCGTCCCTGAGTCTCTCCTGTTTCTCGCGTTCTTCTCTCTCCCGTTGCTTTTGCAGCTTGATTCTCTGCTTCTTTGTCATGTACGGATTATTCGACACAGGCTTTTCCGTCGATGTTGCACTGTCCGATTTGGCTAGAGGGCACATTGGCGAATGTTTTTCCTTCTTCTTTTCCCTCTCCAAATTCTTCTCTTTTTCCAATGCAATCATAGCTGAAAAAATTTCATTAAATGATTCAAATGACGCAAGGCTCCTTGGAGCACTCGTTAGCGATTGAGAGTCCATTTTTTTTTTGTTTTTCCTTTTGCGAGGGGGGAATTTTCTCTCTAGTGAAATGTGAGAGTTTAATGGACAGAGTGCACTGATGTCCACCCTTTAGGTTGTACCGTGGTATCCCCTCTACAATGGCGGACAATAAAGGTGTGCACTCCAAGTGTGCGCAGGCTGAGAAAATACAAACACACATTAAAGAACAAAGTTCACATATATTTTGTTTGCCACAAATCTATTGTGTGTATACAAGATGATTCCATTGCCAATGTGTAATTCGCAGACATCGCCCAAGGTCGGGCATTCGGAAGGACCTGAAATTCCAACCATGGATGGTGTTGTTCAAAGGCCGCCAGCCAATCGACAGAAGCTCAGTCGACTTGCGGTGAATTTCGCACACGCGATCCATGCAGCGGTAATGTATGGTTTTCTCATGTGGGTCATCCACGGACACAAAGCTGGATACTTTAAAAGGCCAGAGGATGTTGTGCAAATGTACAAGCCATGTGAATTCATGCAAGACGCCCTTGAAGAAGACAAAGACGACTATTATCGCCCTGATACGTTTGGAGAGCCAGGCCATTATACAGTTGGAGAGCCAGGTCATTATACGTCAAGTCGTATTGTAAATGAAATGTGCCCTGAGACTGTGGATGCAACTCTTATTTTCTTTTCAATCGCACTGAGAAATCTTCTTGTTGCGACATTGGCGGCGTATTTCATATTGAGATTGGGCGTGCTTACCAGTACGAGATTTTCAGTATCTAAATGGATTGTCGCCGTTGACTTGATCTCTACGTCCATTATCTTTGTGCTTCAACGGATTACGACACATTCTCGATTTATCGATGGATGCCGCGAATCCGACGAATGTATGTCCGTCAAATCGGGTACGCCTCGCCTGCTCCACCTGTGGTTCATGTCAATGGCAGTTGTAGTTTCGCTTGGATCGCTTCATGTCACTTTGAAATCGGAACGCAAGGAACGACGGCGCCAAAGGTGCAACGAACACGCCGGGTACACAAAGATGCACGACGAGGATGCTGCGGGTGTCGATCCTGAATCCAGGGATACAGGAAAGGACGGCGAAGAGGATGAGGACGAGTGGACATCTGACGAGGAGGAAGAACCCATTCTCAAAAACGAAGAGGGTGGCGGCATCAAAGAAGAGGACGGTAGCGCCCATAAAACGGGAATCTTTATCTTGAGGCAACCGTTAGTGTACGAGGTTTACCGCCACGGCAACAAAGAATTCTTCGTTAAAACGGAGAATCCGTCCGTGTATTACGAGGTTAATCGCGATACCGGCAAAACAAGAATCGTCGAAATGAAGCACCCGCTTGATGGTTTGCACACATCCGATCGAAACTCGGAGAGTAATTAGAAATGCATTTCCGGGGGAAGAGTATATACAGGGAAACAATTTTTCAAGCTTTAAGAATGTTTAAGATTTTTTTTATTCAGGATACCAAATCGTTCTCACGCTACAATTTGTTTTACATGTTACGTGGACATACGAGTCCAGCATTTGAAAATAGGGATTGTCCGGCACCACGACTGGGTTTTGATTTGAGCGATACATAATTGCTGCTCGATCCAATGAACTATCTGAAGCCACGAGTCCGTCCGCTAGCATCATACGATGAAACGTAAGCAACACTGAATTTTCATTTCCAATGTGCACGTTTTCAGGTCCTAACCTTTCTGGTAAGGTTTTTTGAATGTAGTCCCATTCAATATCATCTGATTCAATTAAAAAGTAAGTTGAATTGCCATAGAGTGTTTCGTAATAATCAATCGCTGCATCGTAATATTCCGTGGTCATGGCTCTCCACATTCCATCGCCTCGCCGAATGTGTACAACAACATTCTTTGTACCCGAACGAAATTTCGTATTCACTGGATTGGACCTTTTCACGAAATCGTTAAAGTAGGCATGCCTTAACCCTTGAAACAAGGTAGAATTCATTAAAATATTGTTTATCCTAGGCTTGAGTGTTAGATTATACAAAGTCGCCACCCATGCATTATCTACGGAATAGATGACATAAGGGTCACAAGGCTCTGAATAATTGACAATGTAAGGCTTAAGAGTTGAAGGATATTCATAATCCCAATCAGGATGAGGCTCAAGAAACAAATCTTTAAATCCCATGTACTGTTCCACATATTCGCCAGTCAATGTAATGTGTTGAAACCCCTTGAACGGTACATGAATGTATTCAAATCGTTCAGGAAACAACTCGGCTAGTAGCATGACGGACAATTTACCCTCCAGTTGATGTCCAAACCCATCTGATCCATTTTGTGTCACGGAACAAACAGAAGACGTCACTTGTAAATCGTTCACTAATTCGTGCCCTGCAAAATAAAACCATTCTCCATATGCACCAAGAGAAAGTGGTTTGGAATGAAGTCCGCGGTATACGCTAAACACAAACCCAATGATAAAGCCTAGTTGAATTACCGCTTGAATTCTAAAAATCCAAGTGAGCCATTTCGCAATGCGCGAATTTGGTTCAAGTAAGCGAATGATACACATTGTACAAGGGAGAGAGAGCACACGGCACGCAAGAGCATAAAGTATATATTTTGTGTGTTTTGTTTGGTGTCCGAGCGGACAGTACACACTCGAGCAGAGGTGAGCGAAAAGATGAGAGGAGGGGGACTATTCAGAAAAAAAACGAAACAAATACTTTTTCACAAATAATATATCCTAGGCTCCATCTCTTGAGCGGACAAAAATGTCAGGATCTATTGTGGATGTGAAATTCAACGCGCGCGCTTTTTCTATAGAGCATGTCGAAGCATTAAAACATAAACCACGTACCGGAGATGAAAAGCCCGTGACTCATCTCTTTGTGACTGTTGACTTCAATTCATTGTTGTTATATGGCCCACGCGTGATGGAGGTAGCCATGGTAGGTTTTCCTAATCATGTGCTAATCGCCGGAGCAATGATTAAGCTGTTACCTACGCTTGAACAAGTGGAAGACAGTCTTTCTACTTTTATTGTTGATACTGTAAAGAATCACGCAATTTGCCGAGAAGCCAAATTGGTATTGGTGATGAAACAAGACGAAAGATTCGCGAGTGCGGATGTCATAGCAGAAAAGGTATCCAAGCATATCCCTGTACTCACAGTAATGGGTGATGCGTTTGCTAGGAACGGTGTCTCGTATCCTCATATACGAGACATCCAGGCTGGATTATTGAGCATGCTTCTTGTATCGAACAAATTGTCCATCTACAAGGATTTTGATACCGGCAAATCCAATGCCCTGGCTAACCTTCTTGATGTCTTCTTTAAGGATATGTCAGAGTATACCACGGAGACAACAGTCTCGTTCGGAGCCAGACAGTCGAAACGATACATGGCTGCTTCAACGGAAGTCACTAGAGGAATATTCTTTCCTTATATGGAGGCACTTCATGCGATTCATGATTTCGTCAATAAATTTGTTGAAATTTAACTACAGGAGGAGAGGGGTTCTTTTTTTTAAAACAGTTTTAAATAATCAATTCTACCAACATTTCCACCATGGTTTGAGTTCATACACTAAACTTTTAAGCACAATTTTTTCCGGTTCTGGCCAAATAGTCGGTTCAACACTCACTTCAGATTGTTTAAATCCAATCAAACGCTGTTTGAACTTGGCCACATGTTCTTTTGGAACGCAAACAATCACCTTTACTTTTCCTCCTTCTTCGTACCTAGTAATGTAATCAATTTGGCTTTCAGTCCAAAATGGAGCAATTTCAGTTTTTATAAATAAAATAAGTTCATTTGCCCTTTTCATGTTATCACAAGGAGGCAACGAAAGGTCTGAGTGTTCCATTTTGTATTTGCAATGGAAAGATTGAGTACCAAAAAAAACAAATTTGGATATTTTTAGTTTTTCTTTAATTTTTTGTGAGCAAAACTTCAAAAACAAAACATGCACACTTTTAAAACGAGAAGGGATTGACTCTAGAAAGCAAACTCATAATCCTTTTTTTCAAACGCATCATCTAAAAGCATTCTTAGCCTTGCATCGTCTTCGTCTTCCTTGCCTTCCTCTTCAGGAGAAGGAGGTGTAAGAGTTGGCTTAAGAGCTCCTTCGTATTCTTTATGCTCGTATTCGTACTCGTATTCGTATTCACGCCTAATGGTCGGGGATTTCATTCCCCCAGTGTAAGGAAACGGGGAAAGAGTTGGTTCTGGAGTAACATCTGGTGATAGGGTAGGAAAATACGTTGGAGTTCGAGTTGGACTCTTCGTTGGTGTTTCAGTTGGACTTTTAGTTGGTTTAAGAGTAGGTGCATTTGTTGGTCGCCTGGTGGGCTTGAATGTTGGCTTACGAGTTGGCACTACAGGGCAAGTGCTTAATGGTCCACTATAACCATCAATGTTTGCACACTTGTTGTTTTTCCACTTGCACCCGTTCCTCAGACACTTATCCTTGCACGCAATGTCACAGTAATTTGAACATTGGCACCCTGATGGTCGTTTCTTTAAACCGTCGCATCCACCCCCGTGAACCCATTTCAAAGCAATTCCATGCTGGCACCGGCACCGATGCATTAGATTACGGCATTCTCGTTCTTTTGTCTTTGGAGCCGGGCGGCATAGTTCAGGATCAATGTAGTTGCCACATCCCTTTGGAACAGCGGATGTAATCGCTGCTAGAAGCAGGAGAGTAAACGTTAGCAATAAAATGCCGGCCATGATCACTTTTCGGTTTGTTTAGATAAAACATATATATATAGCTGATACAAAATTTATATTTTAGATTGTAAACAAAAAACCCACTTATGTATATGTGCGCATCTACCAGCGCCTACCCTCTCTTGTTCCTTTTTCTCTCTCCCTCCCTCTTGGTATTCAAACTGACGATGGACCAGGATGAACATATGCAATTCCCTTTGCATCGCGATAAATTCGTTCGAGCTCTATCCTCTTATCTAATGGTTCAGAAAGGCGAATTATTTGCCGGCATGTGTCTGGTGGCATTTCCCAGTGATCTGTGGCAATTTCATACGCAGTTATGACCTGTTCAGCGACACGAACAATGTTCAGCGGTAAACCTGGATATCTTTGACTTGCCAAAAAAATCAATTCGTCCGCGCTTGGATATTGTTTGTAATCGTCTATAAAGTCCGCTATGCAACTCTCAAACGATAATACAATAGATTTAGTTGGAAACCTTCCATGCTCTCTATAAAAGGTATATGCCCCATATTTCCCTTCAACATCAAAATGATATGGCCTCATTGTTGCAGGGCAAATTTCCACATTGCCAGAGCCAAACGCCTCATCCCAATACACCTTTGGTTCTGGTAATGGTAGAAATGGACCTTCAACAAACGTACGCGGCATCATGGATGTCCCCAATCTAAGCATGGTGTAAAGTTGATCTGCTGTACAGTTGCGAAGTACTTGCGGGAGCAAATTCTTCAAATCATGAATCATGTCTTGCGTTGGGACACCATCCAAAAATACAATCACACTAATTGGATAATCATCCGAATTGCCCGGGGTGCCATTCGCGGAATATTTATATAGCGAAGGTTCTTTTGGACGAACGGTAAATCGCCTGCGAATGTAAAGAATCTTACTTGCTTGATATAGCGCTCGAGTAAACTGGGTCCAAGTGATGATGGAGTCTGGTAAGAATGTCTTCCACCTCCTTTGAAAATCACAAAACAAATGAAACGATGTGATGCCATCCACAATCAGATTCATGTTTCTTTCCTTGCCTTGGATTCCAGCTAGGTTGCACAACTTTACAATCAATTCCGCACTTGCCCAGATTGAAGTAACCGACGATGCAGTGTACTCTCCTGCACGTAAGCAATGCATCACGTGATGAATGACCGTATAACACGCCGCACCAAATGTTAGAGGGCCACCGGCTTCGCTATGCGTTCCACTTAAAAAGGCTGGTACCTTTCTATTCTTCAACCTCCAAACTAATTGATCCGTTATTGCCCGAGCAAGCTCATCCGATACTTTGAACCTAGGTTCAAACGGGGAGTTATCGTACTTGACGCGAATAGACGAAGGAGCGCACACCACGCGATACCACAAGATTGCAAACCAAAGATCCATCAAAAAAACCAAACTTTCAGGAACACCCATCATACAAGCTAGAGTACGATCCGTAATTGCAGCATGAATTGGATTCGCGCCTAGCAAAATGTAACCATTTTTATGATGGTCAAACGTCATCTCGTCATAACTTGTTACCCTTCCAGCATACATAATTGCACTAAATGGGCATTCGCTCGAGCTCCTACAAGTTTCCAGAGTCTTTAATGGATTTGCCAAGTAAGCATACGCAGAGCTGCTTTCGGATTTGATCGGTAATTTTGCCAGCACAGATGGTCGTTTTTGCATATCGACCACGAGAACAAAATCTTCGCGTTCACTCGGAGAAGCTTCGGATCCATCTTCAGCGTTGATAACAGAAGCATTACCTACAACAGGAATTTCTTTTCCATCCTTTATGTTCCAATACTTCTGTACATTCTCCATGTACCACGCCATACACAATACTCTTAAATGCACGGGCGTGAGAGTATCGCGTACATACTGCCTCAAGGGTAAATGCAAGAGAGGGGACGAGTTTCCGTAGAACGAAAAAAAGATGTTGAACAACGTATAGTAGTTGTGTTCAATAGCAGACAATCTATTCTGCTGTGCAGAACGCAATGCCTTGAGTTCACCAACCAACCGAATACATTCCAACTCATCTTCTTTAGACGGTACGTTCACATGCCCTGGTGGATAATCAATCCAACAATACCGAATATGCGCATCCAGCCTGCGCATGACAATGTCAAATTCGGTTGTCAATATCCCTGATTCACCGCCGCCAGACTGGGTCAACACACTATTGGGATCCCTCAACTGTGCAATCTCATTTTCCGTAATGCGAGTAAACATGGAAGCACATGCAATGGCCATACGATAATCCGTGCAGTACCTTCCCATCATGTGCACCCGCGCACTTTTGATCAACGTTGGTAATCGTTGCATGAACTCGCTAATGTTCGATATGCGGTGCATGCTACGAATGGCAAACACGTCATCACGTGAATTCTCCCATAACACATCAGCCGATGTGTTTCCAACGAGGCGTATCCTATACATTTCATGCGCAGCAAGCCTGAGGAACGGGGAAATGTACTCGTTGATACGAACATTATTATCCCCTCCTGCTGCCATGTTTTGAAACACGGTCACTCTAGAAACGATGCTTCCAGGTTCAATGTACTTTTCAATCATACGATCTGCCGCATCTCGTTGTATGTTATATCCAATACCCGAAAGATCCTCATTATCGTACCTTGCTCGAGAGGCTTCAGCATCAGACGTCACGATGATCAAGTGTATTTTTCCCTTGGAGCTGGAAAACCTGGCAACATCGAGTAAATACCCGACAATGGCTTCTGGATTCAATCCACTAAACTGAGCCGACGCTGCCCGATAAAGAAATAATGGATCGGCCAGGTCTTCCGACTTGATCTCCTTTATTTCATGGTTCCACATGAAATATTTAATCGGACCTCGAGATAGCTCAAGGATTTTAGAAGAGAGGCCCATGTGCGTTTCCGCATCTGTTCCGCTCCACTGCGCTCTGATATACTTAGAAACATCATAAAACACTAGAGTTGAATAATCGCTCATTTCTGCTTGCTGGTTTGCAGCAGCAAATGTGGCACTTTGCGCCATTGTTTAGAAAAATTTGTGTGCTTTAAAGTACAAAGGTAAATGAATTGTCCGACTCAAAAAAGGTGGACAAATTTTGGTTTCAAAAAAAACTAAACCAAACATACCAAAAACAAAATGCATGCATTTCAAGGAGATGCAGGGTCGCTCCCTGCTTACGAGTATATGATAAAAGGATCCAGTGGAGACCTCTATACGAGAACAAACAATTTTCGTTGGGTTCTTATTCGTACAATTGAAGATCTTAAAACATTCACGGGTGGTCAGCTCCATCTTCGTGCATATTTCACTTTTGGATCAACCAGTGACATATCGTTAGATTTGAGCGAGTTTACCGTGGATAACGCAGACATTTTGTCCGGGGTGAAATTTGATGTTGGGAATCCAAAGCTACCAAAGATACGAGATTTATCTGTGCGCGCGGGTGTAACGTTCCACAGCAGCACAGGACGCACAATGCCTTCTGTTACATTACTGAGGAACTATTCCGATAAACCGTTTGAAGGACGATATTTTCCGTCTCTTAATGAATATGTTCACGGAGTACGCACGAATGTTATTCCTGTTAGCGAATCTATTACAAAAGTCCGTTATGTTATAATGGATATATCCGATGCGAGGGAATGTATGCGGAACATGCCAAAGCTTAAATTTATATCTTCGTCTGAATTTCCGGATATGTTTCAGCGGTACGATGATGTTCATTATGAGTTCATACGCGAGATCATGTACCACCCTCGACTAGAAGGAATCGGCGTGTCCATTCTTGTGAAAGGAGGTAAACCATACAGTCTCCAGCATCACCTATTGTGTCCTGTTTCGGGGTTGCCTGATAAACCAATAACCTTACTGGCGCATGCAGTAGAACGTACATTCTACTACAAATTACGGGTGCCATATGCATGTTTGCTACATGTATTTAGTTCAAACATTATAAGAAATATCTATGGGCTCGGGCAGCACGGTCCATTTAATGAATGATATCTCGCGAAACAAGAAACAATCCAAAATGTAACGGAACAAAATGATTTAAAATTGTTAAAACAAGCAGCATACTTTAATTCTTTTTATTCCTGACCTGAAGCTTTGGAGGTTGTGGCTTTTTATTCCCGACCTGAAGCTTTGGACGTTTTGGCTTTGAATCCTCCTCCTCGTCCTCCTCTTCTTCCTCGTCCTCTTCTTCTTCCTCGTCCTCGTCCTCTTCCTTGTCCTCGTCCTCTTCCTTGTCCTCGTCCTCGTCCTCGTCCTCTTCCTCTTCTTCGTCCCAATTGTTTTCACAATCAGATTGATCCCATTGCTCGGCAAGTGGAAGAATCGCATGAACGTTAAGCGTGTCCATCAGATAATCATTGCCTATAAACTCACACGCATCCTTTAAAAGGATGTCATGCAGCGTTGTCGCAATGCCATCATACAAAAAGCGGCCCGAATCGTTGATACCGTCCTCTTCATCCATTGAAAAATACACATCTTGGATGTATTGTGCAATGTATGCTTCATCTTCTTCGTCTTCGTTCCGGCTGTCACGTATACCAACAATTGCACTGATTGCAAGCCTCGTGTACGCGTTAATGGCAAGTTCTTCGTAGCTATAATCACCCGGTGTGTCCGTCAATACTGCGGCCGATAAAGCCTCGGAGATGGAGGCATATTTCGCTGGGAGGCGCTTAATGCGGAGAGACTGGGCAATGGAAGACAAGCAGCTAAAAGCCCAAGAGGAACAGGACGTGGCAGTCACACAAGAGAGCGCAAATGCTTTCAAGACAATATCTCGATGAGATTCATGGATATCAAAGCCCGCGAGCGCGTACACTGTGTCATCTAGCCCGTTTGTAGCAATAATCTGGCTAACAAGGATGTCATACGCACGCTGGATATGCTCGTTGTCGGGACTTACGGCTTTGCAGTAAGTCCATCCGAGGATTCTCTGCCACGGCGCTGGGCCAGATAGCATCGCAGCTCGACTCAATTCCACTTGGCCAGATGGGAAATCCGTGCAAGGTTCAAACTTGATTTCAACCTTTTCATCGGACTTGTTCCAGAATGCAAAGAACAGCATGACGTCTGCAGTAAGTCGCATCATCCCATTCATCCCGCTTATATTCAAATTAGTCCACTTTGCCTTCTTACCAATGAAAAGGCGCGCGGATGCAAACTCAGAATCGAGGCGGTTGTTTTCAATCACTTTAAACAACACGTAAAAGCAAGCAGCATGAATCACGGTGATGGTTTTATGTTTCACCAACATCTTAAGCAAATCCGCGCGTTCCTCCTTGTGATGATTGGACTTGGTCAACACACGGTAAGCGATGGAGACAAGCACGCGATCATCTGGTGTCATAGTGGAGTAGGTCACGTATGCAGTGTCCAAGCAAAGAGCTTGGAGCATCTCATCCATACTCTTCTCATTGGATCTACCAGTGCCTTTGCCTCCTCTTCCTCTTCCAGACATTTTTGCGCGTAAAAAATACTTATATAACAGAAAGCAAAACTTGGAATAAGTTGTGAGCTTCCGTTCTGTACACCTCCTATGCATGTCCGCCTTAAAAGTCGCCCTTGGTACACACCTTGGTACTGTCCGCCCTTCTTTCGAAAACAAAAATATGGCTGCACATCCGTTCCGTTTTTGCAGCCACAAGTTTGCTCACAAGTATATATAAACGTGTGTTTATTGCAAGGGGGAGCGGGGAAAAGATGAGCACACACGAAGAAGAAGAAGAATCATGGGAAGATACAGATGTACTTAAACGTTTAAAGGCACTTACTGCTGAAATTATGAAAGATCCTACACCAATTGGATCTCAAAGTGGAAATATCAAACATCACATTCCAAGTTGGCTACGTATTAAAAAGGCATCTGAATATGAAGAAGATGCGGACGACGAAAGCGAAGAAGGCCCGGAACGTAGAAGTTCAATGGTTGAACGTCCAATCTATAACCTTCGTGTTTCTACAAACCAAGAAGTCAATTCAAAAAGTGTTCAAGTTAAAGTAGAGATTGTTGAAAAGTCGGAAACTTTTACAATTGAAGTTCCATTGTTTGCAAAGGTATCCAATGCAGTTCAAAAGGAAGTGCTTAAGCGAACAATCAAAAAGGCCAAGGCCCCAAAAGAACTCGCGCCAGTGTTTATCGTTGATCGTGTTCAAGTTAACGGTAAACTTGAAACAGATGCCGTTCATCTACTTCGTAATGCTTTGTCTGCGCGATTTGATAAACGAAAGTTATGAAAAGCAAAAACAAGTCTCGGGATTCTCTTTTTTGTTTACATACGAGATCTAGTAACACTTAATGCATGTCGTCGGATCACCAATTCTCTATAGACTATTTGTAATACAAGCCTTCGCCATGAATCTGGTTTATAATACGGCCCTGCTGTTGCAATGACATGCAAATCAGTGTCATTACCATCGTGCATGAATCCACAGAAACGAGTGTGGAAGAGTCCATTGACGCGAAACTCTCCTTGACATGGTGGTAAATGATACTCTGTATCCCAAACTACCTGAACAATAGTATCAGTGGGACCCCATCCGAATCGAGGATAATTAATCCGCTGAAGCCTAAATCCAGTTTTTAAAGAGACGGCTTGGAGAACCGAATCCATTCTTGCGCACTTTGTTTTATTTTTGGATGCAAAGGGAGGGGGGACTATAACCAAAAGTGTGTGTACTCAGTCTCCCTTTCTTACATATTCGCTTCACAAATTATTCGCATTCTTCAGTGAATAAATAAAATGAGCGAGGAAAATACTACCGCGGCCGATGACACTTCTCAGGATAAACAAGAAGAGATGTATAGCCGCACAAGGGACAAATTCGATCTTGTAAGAGAACGATTGTTTCACGAAAGCAAACGGATTGTATCTGCTGGTGTTGGCACAGATTCAGTGATTCACGTTTCCTACTTGAAACACAGCAATTTTAAGCAGACGGAAGAATGGGTCAAAAGCCTACTTCCAGGCGAACAAATTGAGTTTGATACAGGGGAACCCATGAGAAGTGGGGCTACGTCAAGCACCGTCGTCCAAACGAAAGAAGAGGCGAAGAGGAAAATGATACAGCAGTATTATTTTCGTTACCAGGCACTCACAGACTTGAAGTCTACCAGGGACGGAGGAAAGGCTATTCTTGGATCAATTCGCGAGAGGGTCGAAGATTTAGTGACTCATGTCCACCTTGCCACGGAATTGATCGGGGAAGACGGTAAATCCTTGTTGCGACTTGGCCCAGTGAAACAACTTCACGCTGGAACGTTTTACCTGTTTAGCGGAGGCGCATCCGAATTGATTCGGCAATTGCGCCAAGGTGAAAACGTGAACCTGACAGAGAAGGATACAGCAACTGCCCTTATTCGCTATGATTTATCAGAGGTGTACGAACAAGAAGTGGAAGATCCTTATGAATTGATGGAAATTTTAACCAAGGCAAGGCGAACCCAGACAAGCGAATGGAATGAAACATGGGCTGATTTCATTTTCCGTAAATTTGCATCCGTTCCAATGAGTGTCATCTGGGCACGAGGAAAGCGCAAATGTTTCAGTAAAGTATTCCATCTTGGATTTGGAACAGAAACGGACGAGGAGGAAACCTTTGTGCTTTTAACTCGCGAAGCTAGGTCGTTTCGTAAGATTGTTCATTTTATTCGCAAGCTGCCAGCAAGTGAATTTACAGATGGGGACCTCTCGCGTTTTGATGACACAGAGTTCGCATCTGTGCTTACATACAATGGCGTTGAAATTTTTTGATTAAAGTGTAAAGCAACAAAAATCTCTCTCATGTAATATATATTTTTTTTGGAGCGGGAAAAAAGTCACGTGTATACGTAGGCATGTATACTAAGGAATGATGAGTGGTGTTCACTTTTTGGGCGCCTGAAAAAGAGGGAGGGTATTTTTTGGAAAAAGTAACGTTCGGATTTTGAGGTGTACCCATATAAAATCACCTGAATGGTGATCTCAAGTGGTACTTGATTTTGGGTATATGAAATGATGAGTGGTGTTCACTTTTTTGACGCCTGAAAAAGAGGGAGGGTATTTTTAGGAAAAATTAACGGTCATATTTTTTTGAATTCACTAGTAAAATCACTGAGTGGTGATCTCAAGTGGTACTTGAATTTGGGTATATAAAAAGGAGGACTATTTTTTGAAAAATAGAAAGATAAACACAAAATAAAAATGCAAGATCAAAAAGATACGGGCGTGGATATTACATCCACCGAGTTTATTGAATTCTATCGAATTTGGAAACCAAAATATGAACATACTAAATTAGAAAAAAATTTTTCTAGAATTAAAATGAGGCTGGACTTCCCTCGTGAAGGTTCATGGCCTTTAGATCGCATAGTTGCTGGACTTAAAAAACCAGATGGCATTGTTGCGTATGGAATTCTTGAAGGCATGCACAAATCAGGCAAGATAACAGATGAAGCTTGGGATCAAATTAACCAAGCCATTGAATATTTATTTCCTCCTAAAAAAAGGCAAAAACCATGTGAACCTAGCGAACCTAAAAAAGAGGAAGGAGAGGAGAAGGAAGCAAAGAAGGTAGAGGAGCCTGAAGAAGATGTATCTCCCCCCTTTAGCAGCGCTTCTAAAGAAGAAGCTGAACTTGCATTAGCTGCATTTAGAACCACCAAGGGAGTATATCTAACTGGGCGCTCTGCAGCTTCTATTGAAGCTCGCGCAAAGTTTAGAGAAGGCGATCGCGTTAAAAAAGATGGAGTTTTTGGTATCTTATTGAAACCAGTTGAACAAGATACTTTATTTAGAAAGGCAGATAGAGCTGTTGCAAGAGTAGTAAAATACGACAAGGCAAAACGACGACCTCTTTGGGATAAATTTACAAAAACGTTAATGTATGGTTACTATGATGAATTTCAGATTTTATAATTCTTAACTAATTAAACATTTGTTCTTTAAGCGTTCATCCAATCTGCATCGCTCCAATCCGCTTGGTGGAACGTGAATAGATCATCAGAAGCAGGTCGATCGGAAGGAATACCCATCGTTTTTAAAAGGTTTGTGTATTCTACATATGCATTATTTATAGTCGCCCCGTTTTCAGTGTGCATATGTCGGGCTGTATATACACCTAAATGAACTGCCAAATTCTTCTGTGGTATATTCCGTTCCTGTATTAACTTTTCGTATTTCACCCGCAGATCGTGAAACAGTCCAAATAGCGCTCTATATCTCATAAAAGACGATTCTTCCATGCCAGAGCTGCTTTCTTTAAATGAAAAGCATCGTATATCGTTCCCGGTTACAATATTCTCCCAGCAATATTTGGTTGAGAGATGGCCAGCAAACGATTCTTTATCTTTAATTCTTGGGTCCTGGTAACTGTGTTTAATATGGAGATGGCCAATTGTACAGTTGATCTCTCTCTTTGGGTTTGTAAGTGCTTCCTCAACTCGAAACGGGGAAAAATCAAAATCGCGTTCTTTCAGACCGCCGCGAAGAATCAGCACACGTTCCAAATGCTGAACGCCTCTGAATATCATCCTTAGGTCATCCCGGTGCATATACGCATTTGTTAGAGTAATCTGATACCAAGGACCCAATCCAACGAACTGTTGATGAAGTTCAAGCTCAACATAGTATAACGGATGAGTGGCGTCAACGCCATTCCTCTGACGTTGGCTAAATTGAATGTTATACTCTGACTCGCTTACTTTGCGTGTACCACTTTCGTGCTCTAAATAACCGCGAATTGTCTCTACGATGTTTTCCGAATCCTGCAATCGTATTGTCGGAGAACCCTGATCTGCAGCTACTGCCGCTACTCCAGGTACATTGGCAAATATCAATCGCTTGCATTCATTGGTAAAAACGAATTTTCGATGAGCAGCCGGTTTGGATGTATTCACGTAGCGAGCACTTACATGGTCAAATACACTAAATGTAATCCATTCCTCGCTTTCGGATACAAACAATCCTTTGTAAAGAGAAAGCAAATTTTGTGCAATTGTATAATTATCCCCTCCATCTTCCGCGAGCCGAACCTTTACATGAACATGTTGCACTAAACCAGACGCTTGCCTTCGAGTAAGAAGATACATTATAAACATATGCAGCATGGAAAACATTCGAACACCCTCCAAATTAACTTCAAGTGTCTGTATATCATTTCCTCTAGCTTTAGCTTGCTCAAACAATGGCTTTGCATGTTGATAAATACTACACACGACACTGTCAACATCCTTTGGATCAAGGAGATAAGTTGCATCCAAGCGAATGGTACTGGTTATACGGCGACCTTCTAGCCGTTGAGTTCCATCTGCCATTTTGTTTCCGTGGATCAAACGAAAGATGAGAAAATTTTTGATTATACTTTAAGGGTTTTTTGGGGAGGATTTTAAAACAAATACACATGGAACCAAGTAATATATAGTGTTGTGTGAGGCACACAAAGTACCCTCTTTAAACAAATTAAATCTTTTTATTGTACAAAACCACTCTTCCGCTAACTAATCAATTAATACCTATGCTCTGGAGCTTCACCCACTGGCCAGTTTTCGTCTCTTATCAAATCTCGCATTGATTCTTCCTTGCCCTCTAACCTTGTACGTAGCATTTCATAATGTAACTCGTACAATTTGTACCTGGTGATAATCTTGGACATTTCCTCTTGCTTCATGAAGATTCCATCTACTACAGACGGACGCTTATACTCTGCAAAAAATTCCGGAATAAAATACACAAAGTGTCTTTTCCATTCGGGATCATTTGAAGCTGTACGACCGGTTTTTCTCATATACATAGTAGCCTTTAATATTGCTTCCTTCAATTGCCCAGCCGCGGCGTGCCAATTTGTCCCAGCTTTTGCCTTGAGTTCACCTGTAAATCGCGTGTAGAATTCTATACCCAAAATGTTAACTTTGTCTCTAGTGTACACCTCTTCGCACCAATGCGTAGTCGTTACAAATAACGGCTCGTTCACTGATAAAAACACGTCGGTGTACGTGTGGTCCACTTGCAAGTAAACACCCTTTCGTGTTGTGTTGTATGCAGCGTTTTCAAGTAAATAATGTTCTGGTTCGTTAAAATCCAAAGTTCGTTGAATACAAAGATTCATTCCAGTTCCTATGATACCAGTTGTTGCCATCTGGACTAAAAATGGCCGGGGCGTTTTTCCGTATATAACATGCACAGTTTCCCATCCCTCTAAATCAACAAACTTTTTTGCAATCTCATCAAACATTACTTGACTTACCGGACTTGAGAGGATCGAATCTACCTCCGTCTGGTCCAAGAACAATCGAGTTTTCTTATGCCACAATTTTGCGTACTTAAACATATCCATGCCCACGTTGATATATCTTATAGCATCGAGATTGACACATACTTGAGCCCCAAATGTTGTAAGTTTGATTTTGTATCGCGATAGTTCGCGGAGTATTTTATCTTCGGCAAATTTTTCGTCTTTCGCAATGAGAAACACATGATGCCTTGGAGTATCAGCCTCTTTTGGCAAGTCTATTCCATTCTGAACAGTCGATTCACCAAACCCATTTTTCTTAACCAATGTAATGTAAAAATTTTCCGTGACATTGTATGCCTTTGCATATCCTCCAAGAAGTCCACGAAGGAGGGCTGGATAATCATGGCCGTTCTTTTCTGCCAAATCACCCTGTTCGACTACTATTCGCAAAATGTATGTGCTCCGATCAACCACTTTTAGTAGCGTTCTCAAAATATGATGCACAACATACAGTGCATCTATGTTGTAAATGGTGCAGGAATATACAGTGTTATCGGCACTGGCGTTGGCCTTGACCCTTGCATCTAAATTTTGAGGGTCTGTTTGCTTCTCGTACTCGGCAAGAACAGTGTGATACAAGTCATCTCCACTGTAATCCTTATATTCCGCCGCATTGAACCTTTGCCCTATATAATTCATGGTGTTTTGCTTTGCGAGAGACGCTCGTATTTGTTTTTTCTTCTCTTGCCAAAATAAACAGTTTAAGCGAACAACACTTAAATTTTAGTGTGACATTTATAATGCTATCAAATGAACGAAACAAAAACAAAAAAGAAACCTATAATAATACATAAAACTTTCCCTCTGAAGAGCCAATCTGGTACGCAATGGTATTTATTTTATCTCTTTGCATACAGCATTAAATGTTGGGTACTCGAGCTCCTGATAGTTCACGTCCTCTGTAGTATCACGCAAAAACTTTCGTAGTTCAAACATTTCATGCTTTAGCAACAATGCATCCATGTTGGAATCTGCATGTACCACAAGTGGTATTGTTCTTCTAGATCAATTGCACAGCTGTTCATCCAATAGACTATCACGTCAGTAGTGATCACAAATATGTGCTTCACGTTGCGTGTAT
>Ga0196970_1001102_pt1 | contig 21004 bp, 19 predicted proteins | sample S1v_513CmetaG_FD_148672 | JGI IMG/M metagenome (GOLD analysis project Ga0196970, IMG submission 148672) | Soil microbial communities from Anza Borrego desert, Southern California, United States - S1+v_5-13C | ecosystem: Environmental > Terrestrial > Soil > Desert | place: USA: California...
TGCTGCTGGACGAGCCGTCGCTGGGTCTGGCGCCGCTGATCGTGAAGCAGATCTTCCAGGTGATCCAGGAGATCAACCGGGAACAGAAGATGACGGTGTTCATGGTGGAGCAGAACGCGTTCCACGCGCTGAAGCTGGCGCACCGGGCCTATGTGATGGTGACGGGGAAGATCACGATGACGGGGACGGGGGCGCAGCTTCTGGCCGACCCGGAGGTTCGCGCGGCTTATCTGGAAGGGGGCCACTGAGATGGAAGCGATCCTTGGCTCATCGGTTCCGGTGTTCGTGTTCCTGACGGTTCTGGTGTTCGGCGGCTGCGGCGTGCTGACCGGCCAGACGCTTGCCGAAGGGTGGAAGCCGGTGTCGAGCGTGCTGGCCTATTCGCTCCTGCTGGGGATGGGCCACCGTTTCCTGGCCTGGGGCCTGTTCGGCGAGCAGCTGCTGTCGCTGTGGGGCTTCATCGTCCACACGGTGGTGATCGGGCTGATCACGCTGACGGCGCACCGCATCGCCATCGCACGCCGCATGGTCAACCAGTATCCGTGGCTCTACGAGACTGCCGGCCCCTTCGCCTGGCGGGAGCGGACTGGCGCGGCCGCCGACAAATAAGTCATTCGGAATAGACCGTACGGCTGATTGGTGCCCGTGAAACTGTCGCACACCGCACCACTTGGGGTATGGTAATCTGGAAACCGCCGGAGGGGACCCGGCGGCAAGGCCCGCAAGGGCCGGGGGTATGTTGCAACAGGGACCATTCACAGAACAGGGAAGCACACCCATGAAATTCAAGCTGTCCCTTCTCGCCGCGATCGCGGCGACCGCGCTCTCCGCCACGGCCGCCCAGGCCGACATCGCGGTGGCGACCGCCGGTCCGATCACCGGCCAGTACGCCACCTTCGGCGAGCAGATGAAGAAGGGCATGGAGCAGGCCGTCGCGGACATCAACGCCGCCGGCGGTGTCCTGGGCCAGAAGCTGAAGCTGGAAGTCGGCGACGACGCCTGCGATCCCAAGCAGGCCGTCGCCGTCGCCAACCAGCTGGCCAAGGCTGGTGTGAAGTTCGTGGCCGGACACTTCTGCTCGGGCTCGTCGATCCCGGCCAGCCAGGTATATGCCGAAGAAGGGATGCTGCAGATCTCCCCGGCTTCGACCAACCCGAAGCTGACCGAGCAGGGCCTGAAGAACGTCTTCCGCGTCTGCGGCCGTGACGACCAGCAGGGCCTGATCGCCGGCAAGTATCTGCTGGACAATTACAAGGGCAAGAACGTCGCCATCCTTCACGACAAGTCGGCCTACGGCAAGGGTCTGGCCGACGAGACGCAGAAGGCGCTGAACGCCGGCGGCCAGAAGGAAACCATCTACGAAGCCTACACGGCCGGTGAGAAGGACTATTCCGCCCTGGTGTCGAAGCTGAAGCAGGCGAACGTCGACGCCGTCTACATCGGTGGCTACCACACCGAGGCCGGCCTGATCGCCCGCCAGATGAAGGACCAGGGCATGAAGGCCATCATCGTGTCGGGTGACGCGCTGGTGACCAACGAGTACTGGGCCATCACCGGTGACGCCGGCGAGAACACCATGATGACCTTCGGTCCGGATCCGCGCGAGAAGCCGGACGCCAAGGCCGTCGTGGAGAAGTTCCGCAAGGCGGGCTACGAGCCGGAAGGCTACACCCTGTACACCTACGCCGCGCTCCAGATCTGGGCCGACGCGGTGAAGCAGGCGAACTCGACCGACGCTGCCAAGGTTGCCGAAGTCATGCGCAAGGGCAACTACAACACCGTCATCGGCAAGATCGGGTTCGACCCGAAGGGCGACGTCACCAGCCCGGCCTATGTCTGGTACAAGTGGAAGAACGGCCAGTATGCCGAAGTGAAGTAAGCGAAACGCATCAGCGTTCCGTTGAAAGGGGGCCGGCACTTCTGTGTCGGCCCTTTTTTATTCGACCCGACTTGGCGCCGGGTCAGGGAATAGGTCGGGGAACATAGGCGACGGATTGGGCTACCGACTGGGCCACGGAGGGTTGCGCCGCGGTAATCGCCGGAGAGGAGAGGCCGGATGCGACCCGACGACCCGACCGCTCGTTCAGCAGTCGTTCGGAGGTCCGCATCACCTCCCGCCAGAAGGCGGCGGCACGGGTGTGGTTGGCGGCCGTGAGTTCGACAAGACGAACGCGGCTCATTCGAATCGCGGTTTCGCCCAGTTCATCAACCAGGCGGGTCGCGAAGACAAGCACGTCGAGATCGGTGTTCATGACGGCTATGAACCCACAACCGGGGCTTTTGTTCCAGCTTGAAACCGCACTGCGGCAAAGGGTCATCGGTGGTGCTCCGGACGTGCTGCACCGCAACAACGCTTATGCGGCATCCAAGAACGGTCACCGAACGGACACTCGCCACGACGGGGGTGTTTTGTGGTTCAATGGCGCCCTTCGCGGCGGCCGTGACGGCAACCGGTATGGGATGGGTTTTGGAGAACGACAATGCGCAGAAAGCGCGAGGTGATCGAGGGTCAGATTTATCGCAAGCTGTCCCCCAGCGGCGGCTATTGGGAAGTGGTTGCCATCCGCAAGGACGGAATGGGCACGCAGCATGCGCAGATGAAGCGGACCGACGACCCGAAGACACTGAAGACCCTGTCGGTGTCGACCCTGCTCGATCCCCAGCAGTTCGAGATCGTCACCGAGTAGCGGCTTCTCCGACAAGCACGCGCCGCCGATAGAGGTCGATGTCCGGCCCACCCTTCCCGCCGCCGGACACACGCTCCAGTCGCCCCTTGCGGATCAGATGGTTGAGGTGCGCCACGGCTTCGCCCACGGCGAAGACGGTCTGGTGCGGGTCGAGCGGCCGCGGGAACAGCGCCTGCGTCACCTCTGCCGCCGTGCGGGGCGATGCGCAGAGCGATTCGATCTCCGCCAGCCGTTCGGCATGATGGTGGGCCAGATCGTCGGCGCGCCGGTGCAGGCCGCGGAATGGACGGCCATGTGAGGGCAGAACCAGCGTGTCGGCCGGCAGGGTGGCCCAATCCTTCAGGCTGGCGAGATAGTCGGTGAGAGGATCGGCGTCGGGTTCGGTCGGCCAGACGCTGATGTTCGGGCTGATCCGCGGCAGAATCTGGTCGCCGGAGATCACCAGGGCCATGCCGTTGTCGTCGCCATCAGCCGGCCGGTAGAGGCTGACCGGTTCGGCCGTATGGCCGCTGCCGCCGATCACGGTCCAGAAACGATCGCCCACCGGCAGCCTGTCGCCGGCCCGCAGGCGGGTCAGCGTCGCCGGCACGCCGGGGACGCCGCGGCTATAGGCACCCTTGCGGGCGAGCACGGCGTCCAGCGTCTCCGGCGCCAAGCCGCAGCGGCGGTAGAAGCGCTCCACCGCGGCATCGGTGGCGGCATCATTGCCGGCCGACAGCGTGCGGGCGAACAGCCATTCCGTCAGCGAGCTGGCGAAGGCCGCACCGGTCCGCTCGACCAGCCAGTTGGCGGCGCCGATGTGGTCGGGATGGAAGTGGGTGGCGACCACCCGCTCCACCGGCCGGCCGCCGAGCGCGTCGCGCAGCAACCCCTCCCACAGGGCCAGCGTGTGCCGGTCACCCAGCCCGCAATCGATCAGCGTCCAGCCGTCCGCTCCACCGTCCAGCGCCCAGGCGTTGATGTGGTCAAGTTGGAAAGGCAGGGACAGCCGGATCCACAACACGCCCGGCGCCACCTCTTGCCAGCCGCCGGGATCCGGGGTGGTGCAGATGGGGTAGTCGATCGCGTCGTCCGGGGTAGGGGGCATCGGGGTGGGTGTCCAAGTCATTGTTATCACGGAAGGAAATGCCAGCAGGAGCGCTGCGGCAAATCTGCAACAGAAAAAGCGGCCGTGCGTGGGCGGGATTGGAAGCCGCGCGTGCTGATTCCATTGTCGGGGCCGGAGCCCGTTCTGTCACGCGTTTCGCCGCAGGCCGGGATGTCCCGATCCGCCAACGCCGTCAACGATGGGAACAAGAACATGACGATGCGTGGGATTTTGCTGGGCACGGCACTGGCCGTCGCCATTCCTTCCCTGGCCATTCCGACCGCCGCCTTTGCCGCGCCGGAAGGCTTCTACGTCGGCGCGGGGGCCGGCGTGAACTGGACCGAGGATGCCGACCTCAGCAGCTATCCGGCCCCGGGCCTGGGTCTGAAGGAGGAGTTCAAGATCGGCGGCATCGGCGACATTTCGGTCGGCTACGCCACCGCGATGGGCCTGCGCGCCGAACTGGAGGCCGCCTGGCGTTGGCGCAACAGCGTCGACGACACCAGCAGCGCCACTCCCGGCCTGAACGGGCTGGGCGGCAAGACGAGCTCGGTCGCCTTCATGGGCAACCTGCTGTACGATTTCAACATCGGCCTGCCGATCACGCCCTATATCGGCGCCGGTGCCGGTATCGCCGGGGTGAAGAAGACGCTGAACGGCGCCAGCGACCGCGACTGGGTCTTCGCCTATCAGGGCATCGTCGGCGCGTCCTATGCGATCAACGACAATGTGGCGCTGACGCTGGATTACCGCTACTTCGCCACCGTCGATCCGGAGTTCGAGCTGGGTCCGGTGACCTCGAAAAGCGAATACCGCAACCACACCATCCTGGCCGGCCTGCGCTATACCTTCGGCGGGCCGTCGCGCGCCACGCCGGTCGTTGCCCCGGCCCCGGCCGCCCCGCCGATGGCGGCCCAGCCGCAGAGCGAGTATCAGGTGTTCTTCGATTGGGACAAGGCGACGATCACGCCGAATTCCGCAAGCATCATCGGCGATGCCGCAGAGGCGGCCAACCGTGCCCGCGCCGTCCGCATCCAGGTGATCGGCCACACCGACACCTCGGGCTCGCCGACCTACAACCAGCGGCTTTCGATCCGCCGGGCCGAGGCGGTGCGGCAGGCGCTGATCGCGCGGGGCACGCCGGCCAACATGATCTCGATCGAAGGCGTGGGCGAGAACCAGCTGATGGTGCCTACCGGTCCGAACGTGCGCGAGCCGTCGAACCGCCGCGCCCAGATCCTCATCAAGGTCTCCTGACCGCAGGGAACCTGCACGCGGGGGAGGGGGCGGATGACCTCCTCCGCGCTTTTCTTTACGGTTCCTCCGGGCATTCCAATGACCGGACGTGCGAAGGAGGTAGCGCTGTCCGTTGCGTCAGCGTATGACGATGCTGCACGCGAGGCATCTTCGGTCCGAGACGTTACATGCAGGTTCTGATCGCCGACGATCATTCCATCGTCCGCAGCGGCTTGACCCATCTGGTGGGTGAACTGGACGAACAGGCCACCGTGGTGGCCGCGACCAGCTTCAGCCAGTTGAACGCCATCCTCGACGCGTCGATGCTCGAGGGCGGCATTGCATTCGACCTGATCGTGATGGATTTGCGCATGCCCGGCCTGGGCGGACTGGATGAGGTCGAGGCGCTGGTGAAGCGTGTGGCGCCGGTCCCCGTCGCCGTCTTCTCCATGATCGAATCACCGGACGAGATGCGCGCGGTGCTGTCGCGCGGCGTGCGCGCCTTCATCCCGAAATCGACCGACGACGTGCTGGTGGTCAACATCCTGCGGCTGGTGATGGCGGGCGGCTCCTATGTGCCGCCGGTTCTGGGCATGCCGGGAGCGCCCCCGGCGGTCGGGGGGGTGCCTGCACGGGGCAGCGCGCCCAGCGTGTTCGACGGTCTGACCCGCCGGCAGCTGGAGGTGCTGGATCTGCTGGCCCAGGGCCTGTCGAACCAGGAGATCGGCGAAAGGCTGGGCCTGAACCTGTCCACCGTGAAGACCCACGTCACCGGAGTGCTGAAGGCGCTCGGCGTCGGCAGCCGCACCCAGGCGGTCCTGCTGGTCAAGGAATCGGGGCGCGACCGGTTGGTTTGAGGCCGGGCGACGCTCCTAAAGCAGCGCGTTCAGCAGCGAACCGCGCCCGCCGTAGCTGCCGCCGGATCCGCCCAGCATCATCGAGGCGGGGTTGATGGAGGCGCTGCCGGCGCCCAGGATCGCGGCCAGCCCCTGCAGCTTGGTGTTGTTGCCGAAGGGGTTGTCGCCCTTGGCCGGCTGCTTGGCGATGGTGTCGTAGTCCTTGCTGTAATTGCCCATGCGCAGTTGGACGCCGTAGCTCTTGGCATCCTTGACCGGCACGTCCTTCTCTCGGGCGATGCGCAGCGTGTAGTCGCCCTTGTCCAGCGTGAGTTGGCCGGACTTCAGCTTCTGGAAGGCGTCAAAGGTGGCGCCGGCATCCTTGTTGCTGTCGGCGATGACCTTGCCGCCGCGGTCCATCAACTGGAGCCGCACCCCGGCATCCCCCACCGTCCCCAGCGTCGGAGCGCCGGAACTGGTGACGGTGAATTTGTAGAAGTCGGCGGGATCGTTGGAAGCCAGGGAGCTGAAGACGTTCAGCCTGCTCGTGTCCTTCACCAGCGTGCCGATGTTGGTCGCGAAGGGCGCGGCGTTCAGCGCCGACTTGTTGACGGTCTGCTCGTACTCCTGGACCTTGCCGGTCGCACCGCCGCCGGTCGCGCCGCCATTGCCGGCTGCCTGCTGCTGCACGCGCTTGACCGCGGCATCGATCGACTGCTGCAGGCTCTGGGCCATGCCGCCGACATCGGCGTAGCTGGACAGGCTGACCATGGCGTGCTCTCCCTCGTTCCGCATCCCCTGAAGGGATGTCGACCGGGGCTTTGCAGGATGCAGGCCAGCCACAAGCTATTGATAAAACAGGGAATTAGAACGCGCCGATCCTGCCGCCCGGCAGCTTTGCCCCCGCGGGGCGGCAGGATTTTCCCAGCGGGTATCAGGCGCCCTTGGCAGCCCGATAGGCTTCCATCAGCTGGCGGCCGGCAGCCATGATGGCCTCGCGGTCGCCCTTCTTGACCAGACCCTCGTCGACCAGCTTGCCGCCGGCCCCCACGCAGGCCACGCCGGCCGCGACATAGGAGGCCACGGTGGTGGCGTCGATGCCGCCGGTGGGGACGAAGCGGATGCCGGGGAAGACCGACTTCAGCGCCTTGATGTGCGCCGGGCCGACGGTGGAGGCCGGGAAGATCTTGATGGCGTCGGCACCGGCGGAGATGGCGGCATGCACCTCGGTCGGGGTCAGGGCGCCCATCAGGCAGGCCACGCCATGGTCGCGGCAGGCGGCGGCCACCTTCGGCACCACGCAGGGCGACACGACATACTTGGCGCCGGCCTTTACCACGTCGGCGACGGCCGCCGGGGTCAGCACGGTTCCGGCGCCGATCAGGGCGCCGCCCTCCGCCGACAGCTCCTCGATCAGGCCGACGGCGCCGGGGGTGGTCATGGTGATCTCGAAGGTGCCGTAGCCGGCCTCGCGCAGCCAGCTGACGGCGGTGCGCGCCAGATCGGCGGAGCTGTTGCGGATGACCGGCACGACGCCGTAGGCGGCGAGCTGGTCCAGGATCTCGGAAGCGGTCGGGGTGGTGGACATCAGGATTCCTCGGGATTCTTCTGAGGGGACGGGGAAAGCGAAGGAGCGGCGGAGGCCGGACGGTCGGGCACGCGGTGGTGTCCGGCCAGCACGGCCTTGATGCGGGCAAGGCGGCGGTCGAGCCCGGGGGGAGCCTGCAGGCCGACGGCGACGGTCAGGGCGTCGATCAGGGCCAGTTGGGCCAAACGGGAGGCCATCGGGGTGTGGACCGCGGTATCCTCGTCCACGTCGACGGTCAGGCGGATGTCGGCTCGTTCGGCAAGCGGCGTGGCCGATGCGGTGATGGCGATCACCGTCGCGCCGCCGTCGCGCGCGATGGCGGCGACGTCGAAGATCTCGTCGCTGGTGCCGGTCTTGGAGATTGCCAGCAGCGCATCGCCGGGGCCGAGCGTCGCCGCGGCCATCGCCTGGAGATGGGCGTCGGTGCTGGCGGTCACCTGCGGCAGAAGGCGGAACAGCTTGTGGTGGGCGTCGAGCGCCACGGTGCCGGACGCGCCGACGCCGACGATCTGCACCCGCTGCGCACAGGCCAGCACGCCGGCTGCACGCTCCAGCGCCGCGGTGTCGAGGCGGCTGCGCAGCCGGACCAGCGCGTCGATGGAGCGGTTCAGCACCTTTTCCGTCGCACTGGCGACGCTGTCGCCGGGGGAGAGGTCGCGCACCAGCGGGGTCGGACGGTCGCCGGCCTCTTCCCGCGCGGCGGATGCCGCCAGATGCTGGGCGAGTGCGATCTTGAATTCATGGAAGCCGCCGAAGCCGGCGGTGCGGCAGAAGCGCAGGACGGACGGTTCGCTGACCCCGGCCTTGCCCGCAAGCTGGGCCAGACTGGCACGCACGGCGGCATGGGGGGCGGCCAGCACGGTACGCGCCACCGCAGCTTCCGCCCGGCGGAGCCTGTCGAGTGAGGATGCGATCGTGTCCAGCATGCGGGAGTCCACCAGGGGAGGTGCGGCTGCCGTTCCGGCTGCCTGCGAACCTGATGTAGTTTTACTACAGCGCGGCGGCTTTGTCGACCGATCTGTGAAGTAATGCTACATTTCGTTCGTTCACCCCCTTTACTTTCCGCCCCCACCGGGCAGGATCGGCGGGCGCCAAACTCCTAACAGGGACGAGTTTTCATGAAACTGCTGCGCTACGGCCCGCCGGGCCAGGAAAAGCCGGGATTGCTCGACGCCGAAGGTCGCATCCGCGACCTGTCCGCCCATGTGGACGACATCGCCGGTGCGGCGCTGCTGCCGGACGGGCTGGATCGCCTGCGGGCGATCGACCCGGCGACGCTGCCGCTGGTGGAGGGCAATCCGCGCCTCGGCCCCTGCGTCGGTCGCGTCGGCAAGATGGTCTGCATCGGCCTGAATTTCTCCGACCACGCGGCGGAGACGGGGATGGCGGTGCCGCCGGAGCCGATCATCTTCATGAAGGCCACCAGCGCCATCGTCGGTCCGAACGATCCGATCGAACTGCCGCGCGGGTCGGAGAAGACCGACTGGGAAGTCGAACTGGCCTTCGTGATCGGCAAGACCGCCAAATACGTCACGGAAGACGAGGCGATGGACCATGTCGCCGGTTATTGCATCGTCAACGACGTGTCCGAACGCGCCTTCCAGATCGAAAAGCAGGGGCAGTGGACCAAGGGCAAGAGCTGCGACAGCTTCGGCCCGACCGGTCCCTGGCTGGTGACGCGTGACGAGGTCGAGGACCCGCAGAAGCTGAAGATGTGGCTGGAGGTCAACGGCCACCGCTATCAGGACGGCAGCAGCGCCACCATGGTCTATGGCGTGCGCTATCTGGTGTCCTACCTGTCGCGATTCATGAGCCTGCAGCCGGGCGACATCATCTCCACCGGCACCCCGCCGGGCGTCGGCATGGGACAGAAGCCGCAGGTCTTCCTGAAGGCCGGCGACGTGGTGGAACTGGGCATCGAAGGCCTCGGCACCCAGCGCCAGACGGTCGTCCAGGGCTGATTTGGACGATCCCCCTCTCCCCCCCGGGGAGAGGGACGGGGTGAGGGGGATGCATTTCAGGATTTTTGCGAAAGTCCTGCCGCGCGTCCCCCTCACCCTAACCCTCTCCCCGGGGGGAGAGGGGATTTTCCCACAAGGGGAAAGGGGCTTTACCAGATGCTGTTACGCCGACCGCACCTGGCGCAGGAAGCGGTCGATCTGCTGCTGAAGGTGGCTGGTCTGGGTCGAGACCTCCTGGGCCACCGACAGGACCTCCTGCGCCGACTGGCCGGTCTGTCCGGCGGCGGTACGAACCTCACCGATGTTCTGCGAGGCCTGGGCGGTGCCGCCCGCCGCCTGCTGGACATTGCGGGCGATTTCCGAGGTGGCCGCACCCTGCTGTTCCACCGCCGCGGCGATGCTGGCGGCGATGTCGTTCAGCCGGCCGATGGTCAGGCCGATGCTGCGGATGGCGTTCACCGCCTCGCCGGTAGCCTGCTGCATGGCGCCGATCTGGCCCGCGATCTGGTCGGTGGCCTTGGCCGTCTGGCTGGCCAGTTGCTTGACCTCCTGCGCCACCACGGCGAAGCCCTTGCCGGCCTCACCGGCGCGGGCGGCCTCGATCGTCGCGTTCAGCGCCAGCAGGTTGGTCTGGCCGGCAATGTCGGAGATCAGGTCCAGGACGGCGCCGATCCGGCTGGCCGCCTCGTTCAGTTCGCGCATCGTGCCGTCGGTGCGCTCCGCCTCGTTGGCGGCCTTGGCGGCGATGGTCGCCGATTCGGTCACCTGCCGGGCGATCTCGCTGATCGACTGCGACAGTTCATGGGCGGCGGACGCCGCCCCGTCGACGTTGACCGACGCGGTCTCCGCCGCCTCGGCGGCGCTGCCGGCCTGGCGGGATGTGTCGTCGGCGGTCGCCACCATGCCGGCGGCGGTCTGGTGCATCTGGGTCGCGGCGGCGGACACCGTCTCCACCACCACCTTCACGCCGTTCTCGAACTGATCGGCCAGCGACAGCATGGCGTCGCGGCGTTCGCCTGCGGCCCGCTGGCGTTCGGCCTCCGCGGCGGCGCGGGTCGTTTCCACCTCGCGCGCGGTGTCGCGGAAGACGAGCAGCGCCGCCCCCATCTCCGCGATTTCGTCATGGCCGTGCAGCGCGATCTCCGCATCCAGGTCGCCCGCGGCGATGCGGCCCATCCCGGCCTTCAGCGACAGCATCCGGCGGATGACGACGCGGCCGATATAGAGCCAGACGACCAGGATCGACACCAGGATGCTGGCGGCGGCCACTGCGACCTGGGTCAGTCGGCTGTTGTCCAGCATGCGGGTGGTGTCGCCGCTGGCCTCCGCGATGCCCTGCTTCTGGGCGTCGACCAGCGTGGCGATCCCCTTGGACAGGGTGCCGGCCAGCGCGTGGTTGCTCTCCAGCAGCTGGGCGAAATAGCCCTCGATCGCCAGCTCCTTCTGGCGCAGGGTGACCATCGACTCCTCGCCGACGGAATATCCGGTCAGAAGCTCCGCCTGCTTGGTGGCGACTTCGGCCAGACGCTCCGGCAGAGCCTGCGCGGCGTTCGCGAGACCGGCCAGCGACACGCCGACGCGCGTCTCGATGATCGCAAGCCGCTGGTCGTCACGGGTGCTCGCCGCTTCCATCAGCATGTTGCGGACGTTGGCCGCTTCGGCGGTGACCGTGGCCAGCGGCTTCTTCTGGGCCATGACCCGGTTCAGGGTGGTCGCGGCCTCGCGCAGGATGGCGGGCTCGGCTTCGGGATCGGCCAGGGTCGAGCGCGCCTGCTCCTCCTCGTTGTTCAGGACGGAGGTCCAGGGTGCGGTGAATTTCTGGATTTCCGCTTCCGCAGCCATCACCTTGGGCAGCATCGCCTCCCGCGCTGCCGCAAGCGCGACCCGATCCGCCGCCGCCTGATCGAGCTGCACGAGGTTGCCGAGCAGCCCCTTCGAAGAGTCTTCGATGGCGGTCAGCTGGGCACCGGCGGAACCGGTGGCCCGCAGCCGGTCGAGGCGCGCGTTGAACTCCCCCTTCGCTGCGGCGATGCGGGCGGACACCGCCTCGCGCGTGGCGGCCTTGTCGGCGGAGGTCAGTTCCGGCGCCAGCGCGACCAGCCGTTCGGCCTGCTGCGCCACGCCCATGCCTTCGGTCATCGCCGGCACCGCTTCGCCAACGATGGCGTCGATGGTGGTGCGCACGTTGGCGTAGCCGATCAGCGCCACGGCTGCGGCCACCAGCGTGCCGGACAGCACGACGCCGATGGCGATCATCAGCTTCCCACGCAGGCCGGAATACCAGGCATTGCCCTTTGCGGGCTTGTTCCGGTGACTATCGTTCGACATCCCGTCCTCCCCCCTGGCGCTCGCGCGCAGGCACATTCAGGTCTCTTCTGCGGTCGGCCGTTCCGGCTCTCGCCGCATTGGTCGTTGCGTCCGTCCCCTTCGCCGGACTGTTGGTGGCGATGTCACAGGAAGGGAACACTTGTAAATAATTTGAAAGTTACGTGACTAGGAAAGCGCCAAATTCGCTAACAAATAAATAAGGAGAATCCACGATCTTTCCGTCTACCGGGATGAAAGTTGCTGCGGTGCGATGGCGGTTCGTCGTGGTCATAGAACTATTTCAGCGAATAGGCGCGCCGATCGCTCGTATATGCCGCTTTGAATGGCGCATGGCTGTCGGATAGTCGCGCCTTCGTGGTGATATAACAGTTTTACTCACAACCGCCGGGCGTAGGCGTGACATCCGCGAGGCGGAGACAAGGACGGGCCGGCCCAAGATGGAAGGGCCGGCCCGCCAGAGTGGAGGCCCAGAGTGGAGTCAATGATCGGGTGCCGCCGGTCAGGCTGGAGCTTAGGCGAGAGCTTCCCGGGGACCGAAGAACTCGTGGACGATCGCCGACTCCGGAAGGCCCAGTGCGGTCAGCGCCTTCACAACCGCCGCCATGAAGGGCTTCGGGCCGACGACATAGGCGGCAACCCCTGCATCCTTCGGCAGCAGGCCGCCCAAGCGGTCCTGGTCGAGCAGGCCGATCATGTGCGGCCGGTCGCCCGGCTGCGGATCGGCATAGCAATAGACCAGCTTTAGGGTGTCGTGCAGTTCGGCCAGACGGTCGATCTGCTCGCGGAAGGCATGGACCGAGCCGTTGAGCGCCGCATGCACGTAGATCACCTTGCGGCCGGCTGCTAGTGCCTGTTCGGCCAGCGGCAGCGCAGGCGTCTGACCCACTCCGCCGGTGATCAGCAGCAGCGGGCCGGTCCCCTCGCGCAGCACGAATTCGCCGGCCGGCGGGTATACGTCGATTTCGTCGCCGACCTGCGCGCGGTCATGCAGGAAGCCCGAGACCACCCCCTGCGGCTCCCGCTTTACCGAAATGCGGTAATCGCGGCCGTTGGGCGAGGCCGACAGGCTGTAGTTGCGGTGGACGGTCTCGCCATCGACGGTCAGCCGCAGGCCGAGATACTGGCCGGGCTGGAAATCCATCACCCGCCCGCCATCCACCGGCGCCAGCCGGAAGGAGGTGATGACGGCGCTCTCCGGCGTCTTCTCCACGATCCGGAAGCGGCGCGCACCGCGCCAGCCGCCGGTCAGCGCCGCCTTGCGGGCATATTCCTTCTCCTCCGCCGCAATCAGCAGGTCGGCGAGTTGCCAGTAGGCCGCGCCCCAGGCATCGGCGACCTCCGCCGTCACTGCATCGCCCAGGACCTTGCCGATGGCTTCCATCAGGCAGGTGCCGACGATCTTGTACTGGTCGGGGGTGATGTTCAGCGAGACGTGCTTCTGCACGATGCCTTCGACCGCCGGACCCAGAACCTCGAGCCGGTCGATGTTGGAGGCATAGGCGATGATGGCGTTGGCCAGTGCCTCCGGCTGGGCGCTGCTGCGCTGGTGGCTCTGGTTGAAGACGGCGCGCACTTCGGGGAAGCGCTCGAACATCAGGGGATAGAAGGTGCCGGTGATCCGGTTGGCGTTGGCGGCGACCACGGGAGCGGTGGCCTTGATGACGGCGATCTGGGCAGGCGTCAGCATGGAGGGAGCAATCCTTTTGCGCGTCACGATGTCGCAACTGGTTGGCAATCCCTGTGCCAAAGCGACGCAGGGCGGGATCCCGTGCGGTGCGGGAGCAGTGTTGTCAATGCGACCACATCAGCTATGATGTCGGATGGACAACCGCGTGGTCATTCCGACAACATTTCTCGCGCTGGATGAGGCCGGTGCGCTGCTGCGCATGTTGGACGACCCTGCGCGGCTGTGGCCGCTGCTGCTGGATCTGATGGCGCGGCACCTGCCCTGCGACGCCTGTGCGCTGTTGCGTCGTGACAGTCGGTCGAACGATGCATTGCTGGTCCCGCTCGCCACGCGCGGGCTCAGCCCGGACACGCTCGGCCGGCGCTTCGCGCTGGACGATCATCCCCGATTGCGGGCGATCGCCGAGACGGAGGGCGGGCCGTTGCGGTTCCCTCCCGACTGCGAACTTCCCGATCCCTATGACGGGCTGATCCCCGACCTGAAGCAGCGGCTGCATGTTCATGACTGCGTCGGAGCGCCGCTGAGCGTGGACGGCCGCCCGTGGGGCATGCTGACCCTGGATGCGCTGAACGAGGGGCGCTTCGACGGCTGGGAGGAGGCGATCGCCGCCTGGGCGCGGCTGGCCGCCGACCTCGCCATGGCAGTGGAGCGGCGCGCGGCGCTCACGGATGGCGGAAGCCCGGGGATCAGGGAGATCGACGACCCGCCGGCGGACCTCGAATCCGGCACGGTCGGCACCAGCCCGGCGATGACGGCCCTGCTGACGGAGATCGACACGGTCGCCGCGAGCGACCTCGTCGTCCTGGTGCTGGGGGAGACCGGGGTGGGCAAGGAACTGGTGGCCCGCCGTCTGCACGCCCGCTCCACCCGCGCGGCCGGCCCGCTGGTTCATGTGAATTGTGCGGCGCTGCCGGACGCGCTGGTGGAAAGCGAGTTGTTCGGCCATGTGCGCGGCGCCTTTTCCGGTGCGGTGACCGACCGGCGCGGCAAGTTCGAACTGGCCGACGGCGGCACCCTGTTCCTCGACGAGGTCGGCGAGCTGCCGCTTGCGGCCCAGGCGAAGATGCTGCGGGCGCTGCAGAACGGCGAGATCCAACGCGTCGGCTCCGACCGCCACATCACCGTGAACTTGCGGGTGATCGCCGCCACCAACCGCGATCTGGCGGCTGAAGTGCGGGAGGGCCGCTTCCGCGCCGACGTCTATCACCGGCTCAGCGTCTATCCGCTGCGGGTGCCGCCGCTGCGCGACCGCGGTACCGACATCCTGCGGCTGGCCGGCCTGTTCCTGGAGCGCAACCGGGCGCGGCTGGGCCTGCGCAACCTGCGCCTGTCTGGGGCGGCGGAGCGGCGCATGTTGTCCTACCCCTGGCCGGGGAACGTGCGGGAACTGGAACATGCCATCGGCCGCGGTGCCATCCGCGCCCGCGCCGCCCGCCCGCCGGATGGCGGCGTGCTGACCCTGACCCCGGCCGATCTCGGACTGGAAGAGGTGGGGGAGGGGATTGCTGCGCCGACGGCGGCAATGCAGCGGCCTCATCCGGTGGAGGTGTCGGAACTGCCCGAACTGCCCTTGCGCGACGCTGTGGAGGATCTGGAGCGCAGAATGATCCTTGGGCATCTGGCCCGCCATGGCGGCAACTGGGCGCAGGCGGCGCGGTCGCTCGGGCTTGATCGCAGCAACCTGTTCCGGCTCGCCAAGCGGCTGGGTCTGCGCGAATGACCGCGGAGGGGCTGTCCTGGCGGGATGACATCGACGCGCTGGTCTTCCGGCCGGCGGGGCATGGCGGCTGGTGCGCCGTCCACCGGCTGGCCTTCCGCGCCCTGCTCGGCCTGCGGGAGCCCGCACCGGAGGATTGCCTCGCCCATGCCGCCGCCCATCGCACGGCATTCGAGGCAGCGGCGGCCGACAAGATCGCCCGGCGCGGCTACGACGCCGCGGCCAGCCTGCATCTGACCAGCCGCGACATCGCCCGCGCTCTTTAGAACCCCATCTGCCGCGGCATCCACAGCGCCAGATCGGGCCAGACGATCACCGCGACCACCACCAGCAGCAGGGTGACGAGCGGCCACAGCACCCAGCGCAGCGTGCTTTCCATCGTGCAGCCCGTCATCCGGCAGGCGACCATCAGGTTGACCGCCATCGGCGGGGTGAACTGGCCGACGGCGATCATCAGGGTCAGGATCACGCCGAACCAGGTCAGGTCCCAGTTGTAGGCCTGGGCGATGGGGATCAGCAGCGGCAGCAGGATGATGAAGATCGAGATGCCGTCCAGGAAGGTGCCGATGACGGTCAGCATCACCACCAGCAGCGCCAGCACCCCATATTCGCCAAGGCCGGAATGGATGATGGCGTCGGCGATGGGGTCGATCACCGACAGGGTGCTGAGCGCCCAGCCGAACACGCTGGCCAGCGCGATCACCGTCAGGATGATGGCGGAAATCTCCGCCGCATCGACCAGCATGGAATAGAGGTCGCGGAAGCGGATGGTGCGGTAGACCACCATGCCCAGCAGCAGGCCGTAGGCGACCGCGATCACCGCCGCCTCGGTCGGGGTGAAGATGCCGAAGCGCAGGCCGCCCAGGATGATGACCTTGGCGAACAGGCCGAGCGCCGCGTCCCACAGGCTGCGCCAGAAGGGCGGGCGCGGCTCGTGCGACAGCTTGGACCCCAGATTGTACTTCCGCGCCAGCCAATAGACCGGAACGATCAGGGCAAGGCCGGCCAGCGTGCCGGGGATGATGCCGGCGGCGAACATCGAGGTGGTCGGGGCGGCGGGCACCAGCACGCTGTAGATGATCAGCGCCACCGACGGCGGGATCAGGATGTCGGTGGCAGCGGCGGCCGCGATGACGCTGGCGATGTAGGGGCGGGGATAGCCGGCGCGGATCATGCTGGGCGCCATCACGCCGCAGACCGCGGCGGCGATGGCAGGACCCGAACCGGAAATGCCGCCCATCATCATCGCCACCACCACGGCGATGACCGCCAGCGCCCCCTTGCCCTGGCCGACGATGGCGGTGGCGAAGCGCACCAGCTTCTGCGCCACGCCCGACCGGTCGAAGATGGTGCCGGCCAGCACGAACATCGGGATGGTCAGCAGCGGGTACTTGGCGATGCCGGTATAGACGCTGGTCGGCACCGAAATGACGCCGAGATGGGCGAAGGCGATGGCGGCGGTGCCGGCCAGCCCCAGGGCGGCGGCGATCGGCACGCCCAGGACCATCATGACCAGGAAGGAACCGAAAAGCAGGGTGGTGATCACGGTTCCCCCTCCGGGATATGGCCGGTTTCCAGCGGCTCGGTGCCCTTGTGGATGCGGATCATGCGGCCCACCGTGCGGGCCAGCACCACCAGCGACAGCACCGGCAGCCAAATCGTGTAGATCCACTGCGGCAGACCCAGCGCCGGCGAGGTCACCTCGAACCGGTAGTCGTCCCAGGTCGTCCAGGCGCCGTAGACCACCAGCAGCCCGTACATCAGGGCCACGCAGGTCATGGCGAACTGCTCCGCCCGCCGGCGGTTGACGGGCGACATCTTGTCGGTGACGAAGGTGATGCGGATGTGGCGGTCCTTCACCACCGCGGCGGAGGCGCCGAGGAAGGTCAGGATCACCATCAGGGCGATCGAATATTCCTCGGTGAAGGCGAAAGACACATCGGTCAGGTAGCGCACCACGACGTTGGCGAAGGTGATCAGCGCCACCACCGCCATGGTGACGGCGACCAGCACCTCTTCGATGCCCAATGGGACGCGGGGTTTCGGCACCGGCCGGACGACGGTGGGGTCGTGATCGCTCATATTGCCAGGGTCCAGATGGAGGGAGCGGGATTATTCCCTTCACCGGGCAATCAATGCAAGAAACGATCTCCCCAGCGGATTACTCCGCCGGCATGCCCGCCATCCCTTCCTCGCAGAGCGCCTCCTGGCGGAGCGGGATGCGCAGGGTGAAGACGCTGCCCTCGCCCAGCCGGCTTTCCACCGTCACCGTTCCGCCATGCAGCGCGGCGATGCGGCGGACCATGTTCAGCCCGACGCCGCTTCCCGCCGCCGTCCCGGTGTTGGTGGCGCGGAAGAAACGGTCGAACACCCGCTCCACCTCCTCCGCCGGAATGCCGATGCCCTGGTCCGCCACGGACAGCGCCAGTTCCGACTGCCCGCCCGGTCTCTCCTCCCGCCATGCCCGCAGCCGCACCGGTGTGCCGGCGGCGGAGTATTTCAGCGCATTGTTCAGCAGGTTGTGGACGCACAGCTCCAGCATCGGACCGTCGCCGGTCATGCCCGCCGGGCACTCCTTCAGGTCGAGCTCGATCCGCCGGCCGGGGGCGGCATCGCCCTGGGCCGCCGCCGCAGCGCGCAGCAGGGCCGGAAGGTCGAGCGGATCGCGGCGCAGGGCGAAGGCCGGGTCGCTCAGCCGGTCGTCGGCCAGACAGGTCTCCAGGATGTTGACCTGCCGGCGCACCGCACGGCGGATCTTTTCCAGCCGCGGCAGCATGCCGGGAGCCTTCACCTCCGCATCCAGCTGCAGGATCTGGGCGGCGCCGTCGATGATGGCGAGCGGCGTCTTGAACTCGTGCGCGGTCATCGACAGGAAGCCGTTCAGCGCCCGCTTGGCCTCCTGTTCCGCGACCAGCCGTTCCTCCGCCTCCAGCCGGGCGAGGTCCAGGCGGCGGACGGTGTCCTCCAGCCGCATCTCCGCCCGGCGGCGGTGGGTGACGTCGCGCAGCATCAGCAGGCAGCCGACCTCGCGCGGTCCCGCCCGTCCCCCGCCGCGGTTGCCGGAGGTCAGCGGCACCCGCGTCGCCTCGAAGCTGCGCAGGCCGCCGTCGCACTCCAGCGTCAGCGCAACCGGCAGCGCGGCGGAGGTGACGAACGACAGGACAGACAGGCCGGGAAGCTCGGCTAGCCGGCGGCCGAGCGGCTGGCGGTCGCGCACCAGCGCCCGGGCGGCGGGGTTCGCCTCCACCACCGTACCGTCGGCGTCCAGGACCAGCACCGGATCCGGCACCGCGTCCAGCAGGGCGTCGCGGGCGACCGGCAGCAGGTCGAACAGGCGCCGCCGGGTGATCAGCCAATAAAAGACAGCTCCCATCAGAAGGAAGCTGAACGGGGTCGGGTCCAGGTCGAACAGGGTCAGGTTGCCGGTGACGTAGCCGACATTCGCCACCCATGGCACCGCCATCGCCACCAGGAATCCCAGGTAATGGGTGCGGTAGGCCGGCGTCGCCCGGTGGACGCCGTTGGCGGTGACGACGATGCTCATCACCATGAAGGCGTAGAGATAGATGGTGACGACGAAGAACAGCAGCCCGTGGCCGTAGACCAGCGCCGCTCCCGGCGCATCGCTGACGGGGTGGACCGTGGTGTACATCAGCCGGTGGTTGTCGTTGGTCAGCGCCGCCGCCCAGGTCGCCGTCCCCACCACCGCCGGCACCAGCCGCCAACGCGCCGGCAGCTCCTCCCGCGTGTAGGACCACAGGAACAGCGCCCAGAAGCTCGGCGCGCCGACGATGCCGAGCCAGGCCATCTCCGCCCAGAACAACTTGTCCGCCGGTGCCGGGACGATGGTCTCGATGGCGGCGGCTGTCGCCCACCAGGAGGCCGACAGCTGCATCGCCACGAAATTGAACCGGCCGGGGAAGGGCGGCAGGACCCAGCTGCGCCACGCCGTCCACAGGGTCGCCAGCACCGCGGTCAGGAGAAGGACGGCAGGCAGGCTCAGCATGGCGGGACGGGCGGCAGGGGCAAGACGGCTCCGGTGGACAGGTGCGGCCCGCCCGGAACGATCCGGGCCATCGGCGCGGCCGCAGCATGGACCGGCCCGCCGCGACTCCGCAAGGGGGTGCGGCACCAAGGTCGGAGAAGGCCGGCAGCCCGTTCCGCCATTGCGGATTCCGTGCGCGGTCCCGATAACACGGGGGATGGGACGGACGGGCACAGGGGAGCGGCCGGGGTGACGCACGGAACGGACAGCGACCGGTTTTCAGGCGATGGGCCGGACGCCCGTCCCTTCGACGGCGATGCCTTCGAAGGCGGGGCGGCCCTGCTGCACCGCCGCGCCATCCCGTCGCTGTTCGAGGCGCTGGAAACCCAGTCCGAAGGCACGGTGGCGGTCGACCGCGACGCCCGCGTGGTGTGGATCAACGCCAAATATGCCCGCATGCTGGGAATCGCCGACCCCGCCGAGGCGATCGGCCGCGAGGTGGAGGAGATCATTCCCCATTCGCAGATGCGGCAGGTCCTGGCGACCGGCCAGCCGATCCTGCTCGACCTGATGCTGTTCGGCACCCAGCGGCTGGTGGTGACGCGTTTCCCGCTGACCGACGACGACGGCGCGGTGATCGGCGCCGTCGGCTTCGTCCTCTATGACAGCCTGCACCGGCTGAAACCCCTGCTGGCCGAACTGTCGCGGCTGGAGGCGGAACTGGCGGCGACCAAGCGCCGGCTCGACGAGGGGCGGCAGCCGCGCTACACGCTGCAGAGCTTTGTCGGCGACAGTCCGGTGTGCCTGGAGGTCAAGCGCAAGGCCCGTCTCGCCGCCCGCACCGATGCGCCGATCCTGCTGCTGGGCGAGACCGGCACCGGCAAGGAACTGATCGCCCAGGCCATCCATGGCCTGTCGGCCCGCAGCGGCCGGTCCTTCGTCGGCGTCAATGTGGCGGCGATCCCGGAAACGCTGCTGGAGGCGGAGTTCTTCGGCGCGGTGCCCGGCGCCTATACCGGGCTCGACCGCCGCGGGCGGGAAGGGCGCTTCAAGACCGCCAACGGCGGCACCCTGTTCCTGGACGAGATCGGCGACATGCCGCTCGGCCTCCAGGCCAAGCTGCTGCGGGCATTGCAGGAGCAGGAGATCGAACCGCTCGGCTCCGACCGGCCGGTGAAGGTCGATGTGCGGGTGATCGCGGCGACGAACGTCGATCTGGAGCGGCGGATCCGCGACGGCCGCTTCCGCTCCGACCTCTATTACCGGCTGAACGTGCTGCCGATCCGCCTGCCGGCACTGGCGGAGATGGGTGGCGGGCTGGAAGCCATCGCCGAATCCATCCTGCAGGAGATCGCCGCCCGCACCGGGCTCCCCTTGCGCGGCCTGACCCCGGAAGCGGTGGAGGCGCTGGGCCGCCACCGCTGGCCCGGCAATGTGCGCGAACTGCGCAACGTTCTGGAGCGGGCCTGCCTGCTGACCGACAACCGCCGCCTGACCGCCGCCGACCTCGCGGAGGCGCTGCCGGATTTGGGTGACGTTGGTCCGGCGGAGTCGGTGAGTCCGGCACCGGTCCAGGGGCTGGCCCCTGCGGAACCGCAGCCCCTGCCGGGCTATGACGAGGCATTCGACGAGTTCGAACGTGGGCTGCTGGGCCGTGCGCTCGCGGCCAGTGGCGGCCGGGCGACGGAGGCGGCGCGGGCGCTCGGCATTTCCCGCGCCGCCTTTTACAAGAAGCTCGCCCGTCTGGGCATAAGGGGAGAAGGCAAAATCCCCCTCTCCCCCCCGGGGAGAGGGTCGGGGTGAGCGACTGTCTGGCCTGTCAAGCTTCCACAGCGAGTCCGGCCCGAACTTCGCGGGCTTTGGCATTGAGCCTGACGAGGAGCTTTCTGGCG